>Ga0214479_100173_pt1 | contig 39918 bp, 28 predicted proteins | sample M1_20Mar14CPVII9_5_FD_165054 | JGI IMG/M metagenome (GOLD analysis project Ga0214479, IMG submission 165054) | Marine eukaryotic communities from Monterey Bay, California, United States - M1_20Mar14CPVII9sort6BwellE14 | ecosystem: Environmental > Aquatic > Marine > Unclassified | place: USA...
GGAGTCCGTGGAGTGTATTGATTCGCTGATCATGATTGAAATTAAAGTTTTATAAGGTATTGTTACTATCCAATCTGTAAGACAGTTTGACTACTCAATATATCAACGCTTGTGCTAGAGATATGATATAAGCATTAATGAGGGCATACACTGCAAATATGGGCAGTATGGGGAGAGACGGCAGTTGATCGGCAGTTGAAGAGGGGCATGCCCAATCGTCTGTACGTCGCCGACCAATAAAGCAGCCAATTCTTCTTTTCTCCTCCCCTCCCTCCTTGCACCTCCTCCAGGAGCTTACTCGATGGGAATAAATTTGGCGATAAACGGTGTATGGTATTGCTAAAGTGTCCCCGGGGGACAGTTGATCTGTCCTCAAGTGCCCTCTAAGTGTCCCCCAAGTGTCCTCTACTGTCCTCTGCTGTCCCCCAGAGGAAAAGTGTCCTCCAGTTGAGGTTGACTGTTGATGCAATTACATAGATTTGATTAAGTGAAAGATAAAAGCAGTAATAAGCAAGTTAACGAGATATGCATTGAAGTAGCCCATCACTATTGCATATGATACTATTCAATTATTGCAATAGAATACTATTACTCTTATGCCAGCGAGTACAATTAAATAAAAAATATGATGGTATCATCGTCATCGTCTGCCTGAAGATTAGTAGGGCGATCTTCTCTCTGCTACCTTCTACTTATTGCAAAGAATATTATATAAATGGGTACATATGTTAAAGGTTAGGTCCTATGATTTGGCATTGTGCTATCCGATGGCAGCGCATCTCAACTGTCTTCAAGTGCCCTCGAGAGGACAATTCAGAGGACAAAATTCTTCAGCACTTCTATTGCAATATGTAGAGAACCAACGCCACCATTAACTTCCAATCATATATGACGATGATGTCATCATAAAACCGTGTTTTAGTAATATAATATCGAGGCTTAGTCGAAGCATATAGGCATAGCATCCAAATGTCCTCAGCTGTCCTTAATTTGGATGCGTTGAATTTTCAGGTGAACAACAACTAATTGCAACTTTGGTACTCGGCCGATACAATCTTCATATTAGTTTATTGCAAATCATATTTAGTCCATTAGATCGGTGGCGGGATATTACACACTACGACCGCCGATGACTATGTATTCACCAGCGCAAAATACAAATTTGTTTGTAGCAACTAGTAACGGATTAGTGCACGGGTATAGTAGGGGGCGCTGGGGAAGAGTAGTAACCAGTCCAACTCATTATAAGGCACTTAATTGACGGATAACGCGTTAACGGAGTAGATATTGGGTATTCGTGAAGGGAGGGGATCGACAAAGGGAGAGGATCGACAAGATAAATACAAAATACATAAGATGTGCACAAAATATTATCAACAACTATCACGGCGCGCTGGTTATTGCATCTCGTCTCGGATCAACCAATGAATAAATACAATTACAATAGAAAAGTAAAAGTAAAGAATAGTTAATACAAGCACAACCAAACACATCACATATGATCTTTAACTCTTGTCTCTTGTGTTGTGCAGTCGTCGTTGATGCGTTGAGAAGGAGTTATGTCATTAGAAGTGATCAGCGCTGGATGAGCACACAAGCCGATAATAAGTGTTGATATTTGATCTCTTTTTGCTACCTATATAGTATTGGTCCTCCAGAGGGACAGCAGAGGACAATAGAGGACAGCTCAAGTGTCCTCTACGTGTCCTCTAGCTGCCGAAGTGTCCTCGGGGGACACTTAAGGTGTCCTCAAGTGTCCCCGGAGGACACCTTCCTCCTTATTGCCACGTTTATTCCCATTGAGTAAGCTCCAGTCTAACCATTCGTTTGGATTGTTAGAGGATAGTGCAACAGTGTCGAGGTTAGCATAGATTGTCTACATTCATCTACAGCATCCATACCGACTCGAGACATAAAACAAAAGTCATTAAAGATCCAACTCAATACAAAATTGCAACACATCAATATCAAATACACAGTACAACATACACATCAACATCATGGAGAAGTATAAAAATATGACCCTCGAACAACTTGAATCTCTCCAAGACGATTCAACAATTGATGAAGAGATTGATGAAGATATGGCATTCAATTCTGACGATGAAGAAAAATATGGCAAGTACTTTTCAACATCAATAACAGTTAGCAACAATTTGACTGATAAGAATGTAAATCTTCCAATACCACTGCAACATAATACAGTACGGATTATTAATGTACCACATGGTCATAAAGTATCACTCTCATCAATATGTTTGGATGTATCAAAAGTTGGTTATCAACAAATTAAACTCATGTACAAGTGTACATATCCAAATTTTAATCAATCTGCAATTATCAATGACTACATGTGTCTATCCAACTATCTAAGTATGAAAAATGGTGGTAGTGGATTACAGCCAACAACTCCTATCAATTTACAAGTTGTTGGACCTTGCAAGTTAGAATTCAAGGTTGAGATTAAGCCACAAAAGTATAGTGGCGGGGGCAGTCTTAACATATTTGGTATCCTTTTACCTATTGCAGAAGATGAGTTGATTGTTAACAATGATGATGTATTTGCAGACGCATTCATGTCAGATGAAGATGAGAGTATCGAAGAAAGTAGTGATAATGATGACGAGGATAGAGATCAATCTGATGAAAAGAGTAATGGGGTATCCTCTTCTAAAAAGAGAAAGCTAGAAGATGAAGATGATAAGAAGAATGCAGAAACACCATCCAAGAAGAAGACGCTAGTTGAATCCAAGACTCCTGTTTCTACTGCATCAACTACTTCACAGCCAGAGAATACTACTGATAAGAAACTAACCAAGAAGCAACGAAAGAAGCTAGCTAATGAAAAGGCAAAACAGCTTGAAGAGACTCTATCAGCCTCACGACATGAATCAACATCAGCAACAACTGATGAAAAGAAGTCCAAAAAGAAGAAGAAGCAAGCATCAGCAGAACTAAATGAATCACGATGGTCGGGTACACGTGAACGTCGATTAAATGGAGGTTTAATCATCTCCGACCTAATCCTTGGAAGTGGAGCACCCGTGAAGCCAGGCAAACGGATATCACTACATTATACAGGTTCATTGTGTTCCACCAATCAAGTGTTTGACAAGAATAATAGTAAACAACATCCACTTGTATTTCGTCAGAGTACCGGTGAGGTTATACGGGGACTTGAGCGTGGTTTAGAAGGTATGAAAGCGGGTGGTGAACGTATCATTACAATCCCAAGTAAGCTAGGATATGGTAGTAAAGGTTCCGGTGCCTCCATCCCTCCTGATAGTGATTTGGTATTCGAAGTAAAGGTGTTAAAGGTTGGATAAGATTTGTTTGGATTTGCATTATATGAAAGAGTCTAGTTTTAGGAAGGAGCATATGTAACAACCCTATCTAAAGTTCTGATTGGACACTGCAACAACAAGATTTCGTATGATGATCGATTGCGTCCTTTACAATTGCTACTGCTTCGTCTACAGCTTGCCAAGTCTTTCCAGAAATGGTAACATAAGGCTCACAACCATTCACGGCAATGCCGAAGCCATCTGCAAATAGTCGAAGGAGACATCCAAGTCCACCTACTTTACTCAACAAGGAGCGCTGCAATACACAGCGCGCATGATATACTTTACGGCCATGTTCGACCAAGAACGGTAACTCCACTAAACACAGGAACACTTCTCCTGATCGTGTTAGTGACCACGGATCGTTCTCATCAAACCCCAACTGTCCAACAATGGCAACATTGTGTCTAGATTCAGATACTACCAAGCCACAACTTTTGGCCACATCATAGACACATCGACCAGATGATCCAGCATCGCCTATTTGGTAACAATGATTAATCAAGAGTTGTTGGATCTTTTCGTAAGCAACGTCTAGTGCTCTCGGAGGAGACAAGGGATACATTGTTATTGTGATTGACATTGGTGGTTGGAGAATATACGGGTCTGCCGAGTCGTTATAATTGACTTTGAGAAAGCAATCTGTTTCCTTACCAATCTGGACGACGCCTTTTCTGAAGGATCGCTTTGATCCAATCAGACTGAAGAACAAAACTCTTTGACTATTACTATCACGTTGTAGCCACTCTGGTACCGTTATTTGTCTTTCCCTTGGTTCGACACGAGTAGTAGATACTGTTCTTGATGAGACTGTTAGAGAATCAGAATCAATATCTGCATGAACACGCTTGCAACCTTTCGATTCAGTCTCGGATGTGATACTACTGGCACTTACTGCTGCATCATGACATGTGATTGACAAAGGCACTTCTTGTTCATCATTTGATTTGCTTGATAAAAATAACTCGACACCTTTTTCGTTTTCCTTTGCATCTATACCATTTGCATACTGAGCTAGAGATGATTCATCTGCTGACTTCTCAGTCTTAACCTTTCGATACTTGATCTGTTTTGAATCAATACTATCTACATTCTGAGCTTGAGATGTTCCATCCACTGATATCATAACTGTATATGCGAACGTTCTACAATGAGTAGATGACTGCTTGGGTAGCAACACAATACCGCCTACTTCTGATCCGTCTTGTCGTGTAATAGTAACGGGACAGTTAGCAGCAAATGCCAATTCATGTTCGGAAACTAATTCAACTACCTCATCACCCCTCTTATCATCTTTGTATACTATCTCATAGATAAGATCAGTTTCTTTAGTAAATGAAACAGATCGAACTACTCCCTATTTGTGCAGATAGTGATAGAATAGATACAATGACAAGAGAAGGTAATAACGATATTAGAGTATTATAATAGCCGTCGATCGATGATACGATGTATGCTATTCAGTATTCATTACTACTATCTTTTTCTTACCTGCTTCATCGATGGTGGAGACTCAACATTTTCTTTATCAATACTGTTAGGAAAGTTGTACCAAACTGGACCTGTATGTTGCAATATCAGTATACAGTGGATAATATATATCAGTGGAGAATGGAACAAGTGGTTAGCAACGGTATTATTTTGCAACTATCATTATCGATTATCGGTCGGCGGCCAAGATTTTACTACCACCATTGCAATTATCAAACACTACATTTAATAACTTACATCCAATTGGGAAAGGCAATCCCTTTGTTTGATCTATTGCCTGTGACTGATCCATCGAGTGTTGAGGATGAAACTCTCATTCATTCGGTCGGCAACATTTATGGCAAAAAGTCGAATTTAGAAAAAGTTATTTTGGCGATACACCGACCCTTACTAACTCCTTCTATTTGTTTGTGGAGAAGATTGGTATGTATTACCTGCCCATCCTTCTACTACTGGTGTCGGCAACTGCATTTGTTGTTCCACCATCCGCTCGTGCTCAGATTTCAGTGGTATCAAAACAGGAGAGCGACACATTATCAATTTCAATTGCAAAAGATACTAATACAGTAATCCCATCATCAACTTCATTGTGTAATAGTAATCAAGTTGACAGTACAACAATGTCTATTCCAAAATGGTTTCAAAAAGAGATCAGTATCACTGCCCCGAGCAGGGGGTGTCATCTAATCACCTCGGAAGTAAATAAGGTATGTTCACATCATATTTAGTATGTCTACTTATTGTGTATAAAATCCACCAACACCGTATATGATATACATTCTGTCTAAGATATCTTACCCATCTCCTCTATTGCTATCTCATATCTCGATTACTATCATGTCAGGCTATTCAGAAAGATATGTCGGGAATTAAGATTGGTATGGCAAATTTGTTTATCCAACATACCTCTGCTTCCTTAACTATCAATGAAAATGCGGATCCAGATGTGGTATGTTTTTCTTGATATGATAATACAATGCATATCTTTTGCACGTCATATGATCTGATATACTACTTTATTCATATTATCTGTTATCTTCTCTCATCAAATCTGATAACTCATGCAATTAGCGTCGGGATATGGAGGTTGCAATGAATAAAATTGTACCAGGAAGCTGGACAAGAGATGGTACCTTTCTTCATACTATGGAAGGAGACGATGATATGCCAGGTCATGTTAAGAGTAGCATGATGGGGGTTAGCCTTAACATACCAGTAAGTATATTGAACTATCAACTTGTATGTGCTACTATAGACTATGTGTTCCTCATACTCATATTCCATTATCCCAACATATAAACTAAAGATAAAAAATGGTCGTCTAGCATTAGGTACTTGGCAAGGCATCTATCTTAATGAACACAGAGACCAGGGAGGATGGGGAGGTGGGCATACAAGAAACATTGTCATTACTCTACAAGGTCAATCATAGGCAGGGGAAAGAAATTAACTGTATTTAGTACCATATCAACGCTAAGTCTACAGTCATTACACATTACAATCTATACTTATATTTCTGCATCTTCCTTCACACTAACTCTTGGTGCAGCGTCGTGTACTAGGTTTGCTAGCTTTTTATGAAATGGATGATATCCTCCGGGTATCCAAGCTAACGTTCAAGATAAATACACATGATGTGAGTAACATAAAGGATATAGTTATGAGACACAGATACGTCATGCTGCATACTCACCATTAGGAGCAGGAAACGTATCAGTTACTCGAGCTTGAGACTTGCCTTTGACTGCTTCATCTAGCCTATCTCGGGTCAAAGCTGCTTCAACTTCCATGCCTATCGGTATTAGTAGTTTCAGATTTCCTTCATCAGCCACATGCCTAACGAGATGCTTAGTAAAAAGCTCCCATGATAGTACTAGTGATGGAGCTTTGAGTTCAAGTGGAGGTCGACTTTTTGGCTTCCTATGTACTTCATTTGATACGGAAGACCGTGTATATGTCTGCGGCTGACTGATAAACCAACCAAATATAGAAGCATCTAGTAGCCAGATACCTCTTCTCTTGAGATCTTCTAAGACCTCTAGCTTCGCTTTCAACCTTTCCTCCACTGGTAAACCGCCACCTTTCAATAAGTCGGCAGCAAATGGAGAGGCGCATTTAGTCTTTGTGTTGTTTGTTGCTGCAACATGCTCAACTCCTCGACTACAAGCTGCAAATAATGTCCAGAACTGAGGCGTGCCCTTGTTTGACTTGTCAACTACTTGTCCTTTTAATGCTTCATTCTCCCCATAGCCAAGACTGTAAACCAACGATAAGAATCCCCTCGGTCCCTTGTAGTCTTGTAGAATGCTTTCGTCGAGGCCTGGGCCTTCAAAGGCTCTGTCCTTTGTAGTGAAAGCATGTGACTCTGCAAGTAGTATAACTTTTGTCTCCTTAGGCCGCCAATAGTTGTAGTACTTTCTAGCCAATTCCACTACTTCCCAGTCTTCACAATCTCCCTTTGGCAGTAACTGCTGAACGGCATGATGAGCCATCCTCAAAGTATTGAGCTTGGCATAAATTGGACATTTTACATCTTGAAGAGATTTGAATGGACTTGGCTTTTCAGAAATGTGTTGCATATGCACTTCAATCATGAAATTCGAAACCAAGCTATCTAGTTGTGGTAACAGACTCCTCTTGCAACCTTTAGATGATGGAACAGTGCTTGATTTAGTGCTTGATTTTATAGCCCAATCTGGCGCTTTCCATTTTCCAGTTATATGACCAGCTGGTGTCCACTTTCCAGTTCTTCTTTGTGCGTTCTGACTATTCCAGCCATCTTTCAAGGATGTTGTGCAATCTATGATTGGCTTAGGAGGCGCAAGCATTCGTGTATGAGGCAAGATATTGAAAGTAGGTGTCAAATTTGGACGGTTTCTGACCTTTTGTGATCTTCTGAGTCTCTTGTTAGTTGGAGGATGGAATGAATCAAGCTTCTGCTCTCTTTTGGAGATCCTGTTTAATGTTGATAACATCGAACCTTCTCCTTCATCTTTCTGACAAGGTGGAAAGCCAAAGTCCTTGATAAGTAAGCGATGTTGTGTCTCTGCCTTTAAAGGATACATCTTCTTTCTAGTATTGTTGGTTGGGAGTTTACGCTTCTTCTTACTTCGTGAAGACTTTTGCTTTGTATCTGGTGTAACAACTTGTGGTTTTGTGTTGTTCATTGGTACATTGGGAAGAGACACATGTTGTGGAGTCACAGCTACACCATCAATCATCTGAAACAGCATTTGTTGTGCAAGCAAAATGTAATCTTGTTGATGAGGATTTGTACTATACTGATGAGAAGGGCTGGTATGCTGTGGAAGCATCATATTGTGTTGCAAACTCTGTTGACAAGGATGAGTGCTGGGAGATGGAGGATACTGCTGACTTGGCAAAGTGGTATACTGTTGTAATCTCATATTGTGTTGCGCTAGAAGGCTCTGTTGATGCGGAGGGGTAGTAAGCTGTCTGCTTCTACCCCCTCGCTGGTAAGCATGTCGATTTGCTCCTCCATTGACATAAAACCGACGACACTCGTCAATTGTTAACTGTCCTGGTGGCTTGGGAATATCATGCCATTTAATGTTCTTTGAATATAAATCAATACCTTGAGGATTAGACTCATTGGTGGATGTAGTTTGTCTTGGTCTCGAAGTGCGAGTTGAAGTAAAAAGCACACCTTTACTATTGTTTGCCTTGCCATTCTTGCTTACGGTCTCAATTACTGAATAGATAAATGATTCAATTTCTTCTAATGCACCATACGTCAGATGAATCTTCTGACTAGCATGATGTTTAGGAGGCTCGTTGATCAATGCTCTACCTTTGTTCTTCTTGTTCACTTGATTAGGCCTTCTTTTCTTCTTCTTGACAACTGGTGGATTGGTTCTTTCCTGTTTCACACGAATCTTCAAACTCGATGGTGGGCTCTTTTGAACAGCACTATTATCAGATGATGCTTTCGAGCTCTGATCAGGAGAAACTCGACGTGGTTGGACTTGCATTACACCAGATGTTGGACATTCAGGCAATGAACAGCTACTAGGTGTGTGAGACGGGAGTAGGATGTCCGTAATATAATCATCCACGTCGATATATGTATTGCCGGATCCATCTTCTTCTTCTTCTTCTTTCGTAAGATCTAGAACTTCTTTTACGGCCTCGTCTCCACAATCCTTGAATACCGCTGGTATCCGTCTTGGGTCTAGCTCCCAGTTTCTCAGTTGACAAAGCAATCTGTACACTTCACCATGGCGCCTTTTCTTCAATAGACCATCAACCTTGATTCTGAGCATTCGATATCCTTTGGACTTCTTCTGATCAATCATTCTTCCTTTACATTGTCTTCTCAGCATTCTACCGCCAGGAAGCTCCACCTTCTCTCGTATACGAGGCATTAGATATCGTTGATGTAAACTTTTGTAGTCATCTTCATCATAGCTTTCCTCTTCAACTGTTGGGTGCTTTGATGTTACAGTATCTGGCTGAGATTTAGCCCGAGATTTCTTTGTAGTTAATGCTTGAGTTGCTTTGCTTACACTCTTGCTTTCTGCATCTTGATTCACATCTTCTGTCAAGGTCATTTGATTGTCATAAAACTTTTGACTTGAGGGATTAATCTGAATGAGTTCATGTAGAGACAACCACCTACGATGACCTTTCTTATATCCTGAATAATGTATATAGTATTTCATTTCACCACCTACATCTTTGGACTTTAGAACCTTTGCTTTGTAGAGATGTCCACGATCCCATGCAAATACATTTTCTCCGATTGCAAACTTATCAGATGGGGGATATTGCTGATCTGATGTAGAATCTTGGCTGACAGTATCATCCTGACTATTGCTTTTTGCAACTTTGATACGCTTACTTTGTCGATATCCATTTATTCTAGGCTGTTTCCATTTAACTGTAACCTTCACCTCCTTTCTCCGTCTCTGTCCAAGTGTTGCTAATGCAATCAAAGGAGAAGATAGAGATTGGTATCCATCAACAGAAGATATGATTCTAGGTTGACCATCTAACTCGTCATCACCAAGACATACACAACTATCACCATCACTATCATCATCAGAATTGAAGTGTGTTAAATCAACCAATGGCGATGAACTATTGCTACTGGAAGATATCACATCAGGTGCTGCTTCTCCCCTTCTACTCCTCCGAAGCATATTAAATTTGTATTCAATATGGTATGTTTACCGCAGCATAAGTCCGTGCCCAGCTACTCAAACATATTCAGTAAACATTTCATTGACCTAAGACGCAATATAACAATGGTATGACACCAATATACTCCCCTCTTCTTCTGCCATCAACTCAAAGATATCACCGCGCGTGCTACGATACCTGCATTGGCGGGCCACATGAATTGCTCAATGAGTCCCATCTGGGTCCCGGAAAATGGCTAACTTATACTTTAAGCAGCTTCCAGAAAATAAAAAAACTCAAAAAAGTGGCCGATTAGAACCATCCAGGACTAAGTCCTGTGTGGTTCTAATCGGCCACTTTTCCCATTTTTTCATTTTTGCGACCTGTGGTTAAAGTATAAGTTGGCATTTTTCACTTTATTGTAATTGGGAGTCTTTTGGATACCTAAGCAATTCATATAGCATGATGTAGAAAAAGGATACCGACTTGGCGAGCTTTAGAGCTTTGCTTTTGATTTCGATGTTTTGATGTGAAGAATGATAATAATATGACTATTTGGATTTGGATAGGTACCTATGCATATGATATGGTTGATTGGTATGTATGGTAATGGTCTACGAATTCAATATATAACATCTGGTTACAACACAAATTAGTTATAGTGGCAAAGAGAGAGAAAGTATCTTGAACATTGAACTAACATGAATATTAGCAACAACATCTTAGCACCAGCACAGCAAACTGTTCGTATACTAACAGAGGAGAACAGAATGGCTCAAGAGAATAATACTAATAAAATTCTGCAGCTTTGCAGTAGTGAAATTGCAAGACATTATGGGTCTTCTTTGCAAATGTCAAGCAATATGACAAACAATAGCATGCATTCTTATGCATCTCAGAACAATCAACATCGTTCAGCTTCTAGTACCAACCAAATGCACAATCGGTTTGCTTCTGGATCTAGACATATGCAATATGGTGCTGTAGATAACATGATTTTGCCTTCAGGGTATCAATATCCACTTACTGTTCATACGAGTAGTAGACAAATTATTCAAGTCCCTATGCATCATAATATTGCCTGCTTTCCTATTCCAACAACAAATGGTAACAATATGAGTTTGGATATACTTGCAATGGCGGCTGATTTAGTTATAGATCGGTTAGGAGAATCTTCGTCGTCTACTGTTTCTATTGTAAATAATAATACAGCTACACAACCTCAAAGATGTGCTGATGGATCAAGAAAGCGGCTTTCTCCCGACGCAGTTACATTGTTTCCATCTAATCAGTCTACTAGAAGAATAGTTCCATTATTGGTAAATACAGATAGATCCGCTCGTGCAAGTAGAATAGTGCATCAACCATCATACACCAATAGAACAAATGGGCATAGTAGCAATCAAGTGATTAACCAGCAAAGCTTTCAACCAAGACTATCAACCACAACGAACACATTAAAGAATCATATCATGGAGGCGAAAAGAGTAGAGCAGTTGATGAAGGAAGCTCAGATGAAAGAAAAAAGTAATGCAAAAATAATGAGTTGCAACTCTTATCCCCAATCCAAGATGATATCTGCCACAAACAATCAGCATCTTCAACCAACTCAAAGTAGTACAATTGGGCATATCATTCCTTCTCAGAAGAATAACTCATCCAGTAGAGGTCGAAAGGTTGGACGAATAAGACGTTACAATCTACACAAGGGATCATACGATTCTTGGGAGGATATTCATGTTTCAGACTCGAGTGCTAACGATGCTTCTATCCGGATAAATCTTAACCGAGGAGGCAAGATATCTATGTTTCCCAACATGTTAGAAAGCAACAAACAGAAGTCATTATCAACTGCAATGCATCAATGCAAGTTATATAGACAATATACAAGAAGTCAAGTCTTCCATGAACCGCGGTTTCATGTTCTGCTTTCATCCAAGGCGGCCCATTGTGATACAGGATACATGTATCATGGGATTAATATGAAGGCATTACCGATAGATTTAGTTCCCGAGGTTGCAGAATGTGCTAGGGAGCTTGCAAAGAAATACAACTTGCCAATGAATCAGTGGGATATAGGTGTAGATATGATTGTATACAGAGGTATGTTTGTTTTGATTTAATATAAATTGCTAAGTCTTGGACTTTTACACTCACCTCGCAATACTTCTTGTATTCTCAAGATGGACAGGATTCAATTGGATGGCATGCAGATGACACTCAAGGTTAGTGTGTGGTTATATTACCATGTTTGTGTGGGCTTTTGAAAATTATGATACTCAGTACATTCTCCTCATACGTAGGCGAATCCGTTGTTTTATGTGTGGTTGTTGATGCACCCGGAGAGCCTCGGCCTGTCCATATTCGTCCTAAGAGATCAAAGCCACTTGCACACGGTGATGAAGAAATACAACTAGATATTGGGGAAAGCGATGGATATGATATGGATGGTATCATGCAGTGTGGATATGAGCACAGTCTGCCAAAGAAGAAAAGTAATGCACACCGATTCGTGTTGCTCTTTAGGCATGGAAATGAGGCCTGTGTATCCGTCGACTCGGGTAAAGCTATCACTGACATGCAGACTGATCAGACACAAATAGAAGAGTCAAGTACTGAAAGCAGCAGTCTAATGCCACTACTGTCTAAACTACGAGTAAAACCTCCGTAAGTTATGATTGTGTGACATATGTCAATAAAAACCCTTATACTCAATCATCTCTCTCCTTTCTGGCAACAGTCCAGTGTTGTTTGGACATCCAAATCATGTAGATGAGGGATGTAAACTGTACAGTAGACGGTACTTATACTCTGTGAGTGCTCATAGAGCTGACCAGCGTGGCATAAATGGCAATATCAAGTTCGGAGCCGACTCACTTGTTGTTAGTCGGCAAAATCCTCAACTTCGAGAAGAAGATGGACTGCAATGGCTGAGATACACTTCAAGTCGACGGCAAGGTGCAGGTGCGCTGTGTTTGAGTTACTCACGACGGCAACCAGTACGTGTATTCAGATCTAGTAATCTAACATCATGCTATGCTCCGCCAGAGTTTGATGGGGGTCGGACATCTTACCGCTATGATGGACTGTGTAAGTATAGTGTATTGAGATTTATCAATATACTTGCTTGAATCTCCATCTTACATCATTCGGTTGTTCTAGACCTTGTAACTAAAGTGTGGAATGACGACGGAGACTTGATCACTGCCGAAAGCGATCTAAATATCTCTGTCGGAAGTGATCAGTATACCTTTCATCTAGAGCGACTTGAAACATCTCTTCTTACTGATAATGATACTTGTAATTCTATGAGCATTGATGAGTTGTGGAACACGATACAGGTCTCAAGGCTTCTGCCAACATCACCGTTTGTGCATGTTCAACCAAAACAGGATGGAACTTGTTTGCCAAGACTTCTGAGTGATGATTCTTCCAAAACATTAAAGTATACCAACACTCATGCCAAGATGTCATCATTATATCAACTCACTACATCCTTGCCGTTGCAGAAGGCAGCAAAGAATTGGAATAGAACACATGATCGTCTTGATCCTACAATATGTGAACGAAACAACATGATATCTGGTAGACGCCTTCATGTTCATTCATACACTGCCTCTAACAGAATTCCTTGGACTTATGAATCGTATCCATCTTTGTCTGATACTTCACATCTACCCTGCCATCATCCGTCTCAGTCGACTGTGCCAAAGAAGGTCGATGTAGAGCAGCTGGAGAGGGATTGTGACTTCAATGACTCAAAAAGCATTATAAAGTGCTTTAAACTTTATGCCAGTCGTAGACCACTACTGTCTGAGATTGCCAAATTCAAGACAAAGGGAGAGAAAATACAATATGTTCGACATTGGAGAAGTATGTCAAGGGAGGAGCAGGAACAGTATAAGAAAGTAAAGAAGGAGGAAAGTGAGGTAATCAAGCAACAGATATTGAACGAGAAGAGTAGACGAGATCAAGAACTTAGAGCGTTGGCAAGGAGGAAGAAGATCTCAATTACACGTAAGGCCAAACGAGAGATGAAGAATTTTATGAAGATGTGTGCTTTATCTTTAGATGATGCCATATGTGATATCAAGACGACCCCTGAAAAGAAGACGGAGTCGAACAGGCAAAGTGAGTCGCCAGTAAAGAAGAAACAGATCAACAACACATCACCTCCAAGGCAAAGGACCTCTTCTGTGATAAGAGTTCAGTCGCCATCAAAGACCAACAAGAGAAAGACGACGACTGTTGAAGATGACGAGAGGTCTATGCGAAGAACAAAGCGCTCAAGACTAGCAACTGGGCCTGATACAATAGAGAAATCACATCACAAGGTCACGCCCAGAATGGTTAACAAGAAATCACATACGCCCAACAAGAAGAAGGTGCAGGGGAAGTTGGGTGGTGCAAAAGTAAAGCAATCTACTACTGCTAGCAATAAGCAGTCGCCAAAGAGAACCATATGGAGGAACTCAAAGTCTCCTCAAGTCAAGAATGAGTCTCCTCGAAAGATTACGCCCAGATTTATTACTGATCAAGAAGGTATACAGTCATTAGAGACTCCAATGGTGGCTTATTGTCAACTTGGCAAGAGAAGGAAGAGAGATGTGAAGGTTCATATTAAATGGGCTAGTAAATAGAAAGACAAATTGTAGTTTTGGTGTCCAATTTAGATTATAGCAACATGTAACACTTTAAAGTTGTGTTCTACTTTCATCCTCTAGCATATTGCGATATCAATATACGCCGTCTCATATTAGGTATTCCATCAATCGTCTGACTTATTCATCTTCTGTTGTACAACCTCATACGCTACGAAGAAGATACAAACACTAGGTGCAATATACACAACTCTTGGCACAACTCCAGCAAACAATCCTGCAATTCCATCATCCTTCAATATCTTTGATGCACATGCCACCACTGATCCACCATATGCGTTAGTTGTATCTGTCATCATTAATGTTTTAATCCTATCAAGTGGATTGGTAATGGCTGCAGAGAACGAACCTGCGATTCCGCCACATATTGCTGCATCTAATGCCGAGAGTGATATTGATGCACCATTATCATTTGGTTGTCTGCGTCTTTTGGCACTTAGATAAAGATTCTTTGTTACCTCAAATGTTGTTAATTGAGCTACCCTGAATGGCACATCACTGATTACAGTTCACAATATTATTATGATTATATAATGAGTTTGAAGTATAATCATGATGAAAGTGATACACAACTATAATCAATAAGAAAAGCACAAACATGCTTACCGTGCCAAACCGCCAGTAAAGCCTTGATAAAATCCCCCCAATCCATTCTTTTTCCAAATACCTTTGATAGCCTCCCCCATACTTGGATAAATGCCTGCTTGTAATTGTTGTTTCATTACCTCAGATGGACATAACCATCCACTCCCCGTCACATCCCCCAAAATTGCAGATAATGCATAGATTAATGCAGGTTTGACATTTGGAAAACGTTTCAGTAATGCTTGTTTATAGATTTCATATGAACCAAATGTCAGTACTCTAAGATATGATAGAGTGATGTGTGTGAAAGTATACACATGATGTATTAGTATGAGGTTTGCATATGCACTGACACAAGACAAACATACAACTAAACTAAACTTACCCATAAGGTACTTGACCAACTAAACTCCCAGTAACACCACTATACAACCCTGCAATACGAAATGCATCACCTTGTTTCATTTGCATCCTTGTCTTGATAGTATCAACTGGATACATTCCAAAGATACTGACACATCGTGCCACTGCCGCTGCATATAAATGTGACTTGGCATTGATTATAGTTCGTAAGAATGATTTGAATATAATTAATGTTGTATTATTTGTTGTTGTAGCTGGGGGAGATGATGTAGTTGTGGTAAGTTTTGCAGCTCCCCCTCGAGGGAATAATGTCGCACTTGCAATTGCTGTGCTTGTCATTAGAGATTGTCGTTTTATTGGTGGATAAGGTCGGCATATCTTTGTAGCAGATGATAATGCAATTAAAAGAAAAAGAACGGAGAGTATTGAGATAGCCCTACGGCTTTGATATTGGTAAGAGGTCGCCATCGTCATTGAACTTTGACACGGATGGAAGCATGAGGGGATGAAAAGGGGAGGTATCTTTATTTTTCTCCTCGAATAAGCGATGTGCGCCGGTACAATTCCTACGTGGTAATCTGCCCGGCACCTCTAATTAGTCTCAAATTAGACTAATTAGTCTCCTATTTTGAAAATTATAATGTAGTATGGTTTTTGATTTAACCATAGGCAAACCTATATTTAGATTAAAGCTAAGAATCTCAGCTTTCAGGCTAGAAAAGTTGCGAGTATACATATTGAGCTATAGACAAGTTATAAGCACTAGACTGCACTTACTTCTGTGAAAATGGTGTGTGACTATCAGTATGATCCTCTGAGTTCGATCCCCTGTGGTCATAACCCTAGTTATGGCTAACCAAGGGCGCAATTTTAGGTAAATTATAGTGGTAGGTTAGACCTAAACTAGGGTTCACTCTGTATCGTAATGTTAGTCAAAATAAGACTAATTAGTCTCGACCTGTTCATCGTGGTTTTTTCAGCCATATCGACGTCTGTAGCTCAATCATATGGCCTCCTCACCCAAATTCATAGAAGAACCAAACTGGAAATGGTTTGAAGTGTCCTTAAACACTTTGACTTTTGATCTAGGTCCAATTTTTGACTGAGATATGGGCCCTTCAAAAGGAGACTAATTAGTCTCAAAGGGTGGGCAGATTACCATACGTAGCGTATCTTGTGTAGGAGAATTTTGAGTTTCAGCGGGGGTATCCTCATAGAAAAATACTAACAAAGCTTAATATGAAGATGTTGAAATCAATGATATATAACCATTGCAACATCGTATATGACGTAGAATTGCATGAGGATTTCATATATGCAACTATTTTTGGACGCCGATCAATAGTTTTTAAGCTATAAAGCATCTGAATAGGCCGCCATAGTAGACTACTAAGTGAAAATTTGCAAGGTCCTCTAATCTCGACGCCGGCCGGCATATAAACTACAAATATATAGTAGAGAAACCTTGTGCAATTTTAGGCAAATATTCCTGTTCAGTTTATTGCAATGGCCGATCATTCGACATATTTCTTGTGTAGGGCCACTGTATAAAATTTGGCGGTATCTTTTTCTGAAACCCAAAATTCTCCGGTATCCTCCAACGCACAATGCTTATGAATGACACTCATCATTATGCATCACCGCAAAAAATAAACCGGTCGTAGGGGTGGCCATAGGACCGCTGACCATCCTATGACCAGAAATAATACGGTCGTAGACCGGCCATAGCTTTAGGATACCATCACTATGAACACCCCAATGACCACTTTCTCTTAAGCGCCAGGCAAAAAGTATGGCCAACCTTTGACCGTGGTGCGGAAGGCTATCACCCCTATGGCCATTATTTACATGACCATTCTATGACCACCGACTCATGGCCACTCTATGACCAAACTTCATACTCATCCCGAAAACCTACGACCATTCTACAACCAGATTAATAGTATCCTATCATATTGCAATATCGTCGTTGGTTTGTTTCTATTTTGTTACTAATTCATTTACTATGACTATATACAACCTGCTACATCAATCAACCACATCTATCTATCCACCTCTCATCTCCTCACTCATACTGCCATACTATGATCTTCTTCCGCTCACAATCATATCAATGTCAGACCAACGCCACAACTATAACTACTGCTGCTATCTACTCTCCAAATACATAACAGCTGCCGAGTCTGCCTCTCTCCTTTTCATCAAACAGAAACCTACTGTGAGAGCAGAGTCCACCACCTGCCTGTTCTTCCATCTTCTCTCCTCCTCGAGATATATAAACATAGACATATACACCTCTCGATCATACGTCATACATCCATCTTTCGTCTTCATGAATACCATGTATACAACCAACTGTGTTTATAAACTCATATCACAATTGCTTCTCGTGTGCTATGAGTAGATGCATCCTCCACTAAACGATAGACGATACTCCGTTGCAACGGTACTCTAATTGCAATACGCTCACTTTACGATTGAAGGGGTGCGCCGGCACCGAGCTGCCTCTATAAAGTATGCCGCTAATAGAGGATGGGCGATGGTTCAAGGGAGGATAGGACGACGATAATAGTGATGTTGTTTATATACATGATAGGTGAACATATGATGTGTCATCGACGATAGGACAATAGTACGGCGGCAGGGATAGACGTATATCCACCACCTCACCAGCACCGAGGGTGATTATATTGTTTGAGCATTCTATTGCAATAACATATATCTGTTGCTTTATGTAGTTTGTAATTCTAATACTTAGTGATTTTTAGAGTTGTGTCGATACGTGATGGTGATGTGTTGCAGTGTTTGAATATTTAAGCGAAATCATAAAAAACGGCTGGATTTTCATATTCTGATGCATTAATCTGGCCATAGGGATGGTCATATGGTCAAACCTACTCTTAGAATATGTATCATGGCCATAGAGGTGGTCATAGAGAGATGATGGCATAGGGTGGTGATAGCATTTTCAGTTAATTTAGGTTGATTCGTACGGCCATAGGTTGGCCATAATTTTTGCAAAATGGGCTTGACCACCCCTATGACCAGTTTATTTTTTGCGGTGATAATACCCGCCATCGCTTATTAATAACATGGTACGTCTACAACCGCTATTAATCATATTGTGGTTCAGTATATTAGCAGCAGTAACGCCCTTCCTCGTCCCTCACCACGCTAGCCAACAATGCCGAGTTGCAAAACAGAATGGATCTTTGATATTACATGCCAATCAACAACAGTCTACAGCTGAAACAAAAGAGGAGAAGGAACTTACACCACCAATTATTGCTGAAATGATTGAGGTTTCCTTCCTAAACTCTTGTCTCCAACTTTCTCAGGGATATGTTGACGTTTTGAAACTCTTTATTGTTGCAGTAAAAAGTGGACATGAACTTTCAATATCATTATCAGGAAAGTCCGCGTTGGTATTGTTTTGTCGTGACTTGTAGTGTGCTTGATAGGAGTTTGGTGATTTGGCTACTCTTTTGGCGTTTATTTGCCTTTGTTTGGTCTAACATATGTTACTATCTCCTCTCTTTCATCTTCACATCTTCCCAGAACTAAATCAATTGGTTGAAGACTGTCCAGTAAACTCAGCAGGTAGGGATTTGATGAAAAAAGAGAAGGCGCTGCGAATTGAGTGGACGAAGGTGATATATAGATTATTAAATGAATTGAATCCTGATACAAATGTAGACTCTACAAATAATGACTGTGATGAAGGGAGTGATAAACGCATCTCTCAAGTAGTACAAGCAATGTTGGATATTAAGAAGGACAAAGAAAATGAGGAGATAAAGTCTGGGGGTGAACAAGATGCAACTGTATCAATATCAAATCTTACAGTTGAACAGGCATTGGAATGCAGCAGTATATTATCAGAGCTTAATAATTCGATATCAGACCCAATGGATAAGGCATTCTTTACTAATGATATAAGGGTAGCACTTATGACGTTTAGAGTGCTATCAGAGGAAGAGTTATGCCTTGAAGGTAGTGCAGGAAACACCAATAGTGTACCAAGGCCTCCGATTCCAGGAACAAACTAAAATAAGGAGATAAACTTGGACTACACATATTATTGTACATAGATAAACTTGGACTACACATATTATTATACATACTCTTATATATATTTGCGTTCTTATTCGTCTTTAGTTTTATTACAAACATATAGGTATACCTTACATACTTTTTTGTCAGAATATATACATAACCTCTTTACAAATACTAATACACAATTCCCGTTTATCGATATGGAATAATTGTTTAGAACATTCTCATCCTCTTCTGTCGATGATTATCAATATTAAGTTCTTCCAAGGGCGAGGAGTCGTCAGCAGTATTCGTCCCAAAGATTGTTTGGGTCATATTCGCCAGACCTTGTGGTGATCTCACTCTCACCCCACCATCAACATTATCATCTTCTGTAGACCAAAACCGTAATGGCTGAGGAGCCTCAAGTCGTTTCCTCTCGGCCTCGGCATCAGCAATGTCCTTCTCGTGCAGTTTCTCTTCAGTTAAGAACATGGAATCCTCTTGTAGCCATGAGAATAAACCTGAATGGATATTACCTCCTTGACCTTGATGATCCTCTTGAAGTGGGTGCTGGATGGGAAAGCTGGAATTATTACCAGATGGCACTATTGTTCGTAGTTCACAATTCTCCTGGAAACGAACTACACTGTTGGAACGCAGGCTGTTGGAACGCATTAACTTGGCGGTATCACCCCCAAATGACGGGTTACGCAACAAGCCCTTACTTGGGTGTTTGGCATTCTTGCTAAGAGCTGTGTTCATACTACAATCGAAACTAGATATTGATCCCAAACCTCCCCCAATTAAACTATGTGTAGATCCGCTGGTCTTCATACCGCCCATACTGGCAGCAGCCTGTTTTCTCTTGAGTCTCTTCTCGTGCCACTTGACAATTTGAACACTTAAAGTAGCAGCCTTGGTTACTGCCATTTTAACAATTAAACGGGCCTGTCCGATCATATTTTGCAATAATGTTTGACAATCAAAACAGATGTCAATGGCGGTGAATAAACCATCATCGAGAGTGTCAAATTTGGCAGTCATGTTAACGGGTGCAGTTATTTCAATAGTACTCATTTCACCGAATACTTTAATATCAATAACAGACTTGAATTGGAGAGGTATGGATAGCATATCATCTGCGCTAACCGCCGATGATGTGACGCTTCCTCCCATATTCTCACCATCTTGTTGATCGGGGAAAACAAACCGTGTTATGACCGTGGCAATTTGTATAGGCTTGCGGCTTGGACTTAGAAGCTTGAGGCATGGGGCTGGGGTTTCACTCCTCTTGACTAGTTGGGAAACTGTGGAACGTAATCTTGAATCTACGAGCTCTTTTAACGTTGAAACTGTGTGTGGATGTACATATCATGTGTACAAATTAATATAAAACGAGGTAAAGGTTAGATATATGTATAAAATATTGCTAACACCCCCAAATAAAATAAGATAACCTAATCCTCTTAAACAATCCCGAAACAAACACAAAATGTGTAACTAATATTACTTATCAAACACCAAACTTACACCCCAACTATATAACATAAATCGAATCCTCTGAAAAAATCCCCAAATAATATAGCATAAATCTAATCCTCTAAAACAACCCCCAAACGAAAACATATACATAAATACACATACACTTACCAACATTATTTAGAACTGTTGTTGCTGTTGTTACAATCGTGTCAGGAGTAGTATAAAAGGGTGTACTCATATTTAACGACGCTATTTCCATCAACTTATTTCTGTTGTTATTATCACCTTCCATAACTTGAGGCTGTTTGCCATTTTTAGTATGCATGGATAATGAACTTGATGATATTGATGGTGGTGTCATGGGAATGTTATCATTACTACCTTCTCCTGCAACTTGCTGTTGTTGTTGTGCGGCACGTAAATGACTTTTAGAAAAACATTCTGACATTTCAATATCATGATGTACACCTACTACGGCTTCATCAGATCCCTCGGCACGTGCAGAGCTAAAGAGGGAGGCGAATTTATTTAGATGTTGCTCACGAAAGTTGTTTATATTTTTTATCTCATCAACATCATTATTATTGGTATTGGTATTATTATTATTATTATTGACGCCGTCGCAGATAGAAACCGGCATATTATTCTGCTGCTGATGATGTTCGTCCATTGTATTCCTGAATCAACTACTCTATTCAATTGCAATCCTATATTGTTATATTTGATACTAAGTATACTTCACTGCTCACTGTCAATACTACCTATTCTTGCATCTTCATTTTCATAGAGACATTTTTGAGTACCGAACGGCACACGTGGTAGACACTGTACATGTCTTCACTGTGTCTTGCGGTGGGTGCTAATAACTTGTATCACTACTATGGGTACCCTTGCAAATACATAAGGTGTGTTAGTCAGTCACTTTAATATAATGGACTTTAAACTACTCATACTATCAAGCCAAATCGTCGTTTGACCCAGATTCCAATGATACCCAAAACACAAGTCTTGAGTATTGCAGTCGTCCGATCAGCTCGTCTCATAACTTGTCTAAACGTCAAGTCCTTATTCTGTGACAAGATTATACATGGTGGCTGTATCAAACCAAAAGTCAGCTTGCTCAATATCAATCTGAATGCAACGTTCATTGTCCATAGTTTGCGCAGTATCCTATCAGCTCGATGTGGTTGCTTGTACTGATACGGGGCTCCAAACCTTGCCAGTCGGATGAGTGCAGCTGTCTCTAGACTGTGTTGCTTTTGATATCTTTCAAGGTTACTCTGTAATGCTGTTATCTTTGTCTTCTTCTTTTCAGTAATCTCCTCACCAGTCTCGGTATCCAATCCTTTCAATGCTCGATCTAAACAAACGACATCCATCAAGCCAGCATTCACGCCTTGACCTATGTCAGGAGGAAAGGCGTGGATAGCGTCTCCTACAAGAGCTACGCCACATGTACCACTATCATCATATACTGACAATCCTTCACTATATTGACAATATGGGTATCTTGTGCCTTGAGCTTTTGCGAACCTATCCCATTCTTCTTTTGATACCATTCCATCATCACCAAAGTCTAGGCGAGGGAACGCTTTTTGGAAGTATTCTTGCATAGCTTTACCGTCTGTTATTTCCCAAACCTCATGGTCGGGACGTGTATTTATATTTGTTGGTCGTACTGCATTATTATCTTTCATTGGTAGTAGACCTAATGACAAGTAGTTTCTCGGCCCGGCGTTGACACTTCTAAGTGCGTATATATCCTTACTTACAGTCTTCAATGGTTGTTTGCCATTCGCATTGGGAATCTCAAATTGTGGAGGTAATTGCAATACTTTAATCCGCAAGTGAGTTGATGGTGAAGTCCGTTGTTTGAGTTGAAATCGAGTTGGTTTATAACCCTTGTGTGCATTCCAGATGTTTGCTGGGGCAGTAGCCAAGCAATTCCGTACTCTTTGAGTTTGGACGAGTAAGTTAGCAAATAGGTATGTAGACAGTATAGGATACACAAGATATGCATAACACGTGTAAAACTCACTTTGACTTCATACCATCTGCACCGACAACAAGTGTTGCTTGGTGTAGCTTTAATGCCCCAGAAGCAACGTCTTTTACAGTTACACATACGACATTATCCTGACCAGATTTCTTAGTTGGTAATATACTGACACACTCCTTTCCCATCATGAAGTTAATCTTACAATCACTTTCTGCATTATGCTCATCTATACACTCTGCCATCAGTTTGACCATTTCATGCCGAGGCAACCAATATCCAACAGCTGATACTTTTTCACTTTGCATAGCACCTTTTACCTCTTCCTTCTTTGTCATATCATCTTTAGTAGTACCCTCCAGATTCTTCTTTTGTTCAGGTATTTCTATACTTGGATCTGCGGGGACAATTGTCAGAGTTGTGTCCCCAAAGCCTTTACTTGGTACACTCCTTTCAGCCATTTTCTGTTGCATATTCTGAAATTGTTTGGTAAACGTTTGTCCTGTTTATATATTTGTGATTGAGAGAGTAAATTAGATACAATCATATCATATCATATCATATCATATCATGAATAATATACATCTGTTTGACCTCTTTCATTGACATTATATAGAAATGCTTTGGCTGTTTATATTTTGTGATTGAGAGAGTATAGGAAGAATTAGATGCGATCATTTTATATGCATATCTTATGTTCAGAATACATAATATGCATATAATACCGTAATAGCATATCCAAATACTAATATAAATACAATGCATATCACTATACACATGCATATCATATTACTTACTTGGATCATATTTAGTTTGTGCTGAGCTGGCCGGTTGAGACTCAAGTAAAGTAACGCTAAAGTTGTGATGTTTGGCAAGTGTTAACGCCGCGGCTATACCAACTGGCCCTCCACCTACGACCACAGCATGTTGCTTAGGAGCTGTAAGTGCATGAATAGTGGTAACTATTGATGATAATAGTACAAGACAGTAGGAGGTTCTCATGATATATCTCTTCTATGCAAATTATGAGAGTTGAAAGCGGTTTGAGTTTTATTCGTTATCCACTGCTCAGTCACCCCAACTCACCCCACCAATCATTATCGATCAATCATATCGTATACTACTCGTTTTTATTGCAACATTGCAGATTATTAGTTGTCATCTCTAGAACCTCCTCTCGGTAGTTTATATTTTTCTTCTTCCATCATTAATCTAGGCCAGCAGAGTATTGCAACAACTCCAATCAAAATAATAGTCGATACATTGCAAATTGCAGATTGGTAGTTGTTGCCATATCTATATCAGAAGTATGGGTAACGATTTGTCTTCCATCATCAATCTAGGCCATCAGAGTATTGCAACAACTCCAATCAAAGTAATAGTCGAAACATCACATGATACATCATCACAAACACTTATTTCTACACTATCATTAAACCCCACAAAGCAATACTGGTCCGAACTATGCCATCATTTTATAACATATGATTATGCATCATCGTGCAATACACGTTTATTAAGTTTACTTAAAGATATATACCCAACTGCAAGACTATCAACATACAAGCTACGATTTCATAATGGATATTGTACAATTATAAAACCAAAATGGAGTTCAAATTATGATATTGATATACCCAGGATAGATGCTTATCTTGATGTTAATGTTTCATTTTGTGATGTTAACAATCCTAATAGATTTGGCCCGTATGATACAATATGTCGGGGTTTATTGCGCGGTATGGATAGAAATAGTACTCCTGAAGAACAGGCAGCCAGGTTAAGAAGGCCAAGAGTTACTCTACAGATTGTCAAGTTGTATGGAATGGAAAATAATGAAGTAGATATTGATTGTACTCCATATCCAATATATAAAGAATTGACAAAGGTGTTATATGTAACAGAAAGAAATGAATATCAAGGATACTGTGAAGATATTCAAGTTAAAGATGCATTTATTGATGGAGATGTCATGGGGTATAAACGTTTGTTTCCAAACATGTGTAAAGAACAACAAGTAAAGCGTGTAGATGTTAGCAATGGGAATACTGTTTCTGAAATGAAAGAGACAGATGAAAAAGAGATGGATGCAAGTGATTCAAAGCCAAAGGCACAAGATATGGCGACTACAAAGAAGGATGAAAGTAGCAGCTCTTCGGATAGTAGTGATAGCAGCGACAGCGAGAGTGAGAATGAAGGGGAAACAAAACAGTCTATGGCAAAGAAGAATGAGCCACAGAAAGAGGAAACCAGTTTGGTAAATGAGAAAGTGGATGTCAACAATAAAGATGAAAGTAGTTCATCCTCGTCAGATTCTGATAGCGAGAGTGAGGATGAAAAAGAGGAAGCGAAACAGTCTAGCACAAAAGATGAAAGTAGCTCATCTTCGTCAGATTCAGATTCATCTGATAGTTCTGATAGTGAAGAGGAAGAAGAAGTAAATGTCAAAGATAAACAAGCGTCTAAGGAGGCGACTAGGAAAGAGGATGACAAGACATCAGCAAAGAATCAGGATGAAAGCAGTTCATCATCATCGTCATCATCATCAGACAGCTCTGACAGTGAAGATGAAAGTCCTATCCCTATCAAGAAAGACTCACCGTCTAAAGCAGTGTCGAAAGAATCTCCAACCAAGCAAGAAGTTGCCCCGACTGATAAAGTATCGAAGAAGAAGAAAGTATCCACTCAGAAAAATACTGAGGTCTCATCTAAACAATCTCAACCAAACAGCAAGAAGCCAGCTAAAGAGAAACAGGAGAAAACAAAAGCAACTGAGCCCAAGAAACCAACCAACAGCATTCAAGATACTAAGGTACCTGCGAGATTAAAGAATAAGAGAAAACGAGAGCAGAATGCTACCAAAGAGAATGGAGATAAAACGTCATCAAATAACGCTGGTGATCAGCCGAAAAAGAAAAGGAAGGCGAATATTATGACTGGGCGGTATGCAAAGGAGATTGCTGCCGCGAAGTCTGCTGCTGCCAAGCCATCTACTATAAATGATCACAAGAAGAAGAGCACTACACCCAAGAAGAAGCCTGACCCTAATGAACCAAGGCGGCCAAAGAATGGCTTTTATCTTTTTTGTGATTCAGTACGTGCTCAATTGACAGCACAGAACCCTGGCCTTCCTCCGAAAGATATACAAGTCCTCATGAGGAAAGAGTATAAAAGCCTAAGTAAATCACAGCTGACTGCTTGGAAAGAAGTAGCAAAGCAGTCTCATGAGCAGTACCGTATTGAATTAGAGGCTTATGAGAAAACACTGAAAAAGGACGATTAGTAGATGCTGTGGTATATCATTTAGTTAAGTATGTATTCACTGTTAAGGTATGGAAGAGATAGAGTCGGTAAAAGCTAGAGAGAGTATCGCATCAAGACCGCAGCCCCATACCTGAGATTTTTTATGGGACTCGAGATTCAACACACTATCTTCTTCAGTTGAGTTTATGTCTATCTTCTTCTGTTGGGCATTATGTATTGTACGTTAGAGAGAGAGAGAGTTCGAGTATAGATTATGTAAATAGAGACCAAAAGAATGCCAGAGCCAATCCTTCAATGGAGGAAGTTGTCGGGTGACACAACAAGGAACAAAGATACTCCATGGCTAAACCATTCATCCCCACGAGATGATAATCAAAGAGCAAGCACACAAGAGAACAAAGTCAAAGTATCGAGACAGGATTTTATCAATGAAGAAGGAAGAAGACGTCGAGAGAATGTTACAAAGAAGACAAACCATAGCAAGAGTAATACAAAGACACACATAACACAACACAAAAAGACACAGTATACACATCTTGTGTCTAACAGGGGTGGCCTAGTGAAGAATGATGATAGGCCAAAAGTATATATCAGTATGAGGAAGGAAGAAGAGGGTAAGAAGCAAGCTAAGACAGGTCTATGGCTGAATGACTTTACAATTGCTGATTGATTAGGATTGATAACTACATGTTTAGTCATATATTTTATTTCTACCTATATTATACATCTCCGCTCATCATACATTTGCATCTCTATAATAATACAGCTGACTAGTATACAGGGTCCTGGGTTTGGCTTAGTCTCAGGAACTTTGGTTGATTTATACGCCGGTTCATCTGTTGCTCAACATAAGACCGGCGCATAGAATCCTCACCTGAACCTTGATCAAAATCATGAAAGGAAGTTAGAGTTTCTTTACCATCACCATCCTTTGATGATATAGCCACATTATGGCTCGTTTGTTTCAAGTGTAGAGCTTTCTCGCGTTCACAAATGTAATCATTCCGATATAGCTCCATAAGCTCGGCACCTGAAGTCGAAGTATCCTTGTGATCCTCATCGTGGCTATGTACATCGTGCAACAATAGCCATAAGTTCTTGACAGTTGTGGCAACATCCTCACTACCGGGATCAATATTCATTCGAATATCTAAAGCTTCTTCGAAGCTATTCATTGCCATATATCGATTATCTTCACCCATATTGCTGAGGACTTCACCAATGAGATTGAGAGTATCCCCCACTTTCGCGTGATCTTTCCCATATACCTTCTGTTGCAACGCCAAACTCTTATTGAGAATAGACAGAGCACTAGTCAGATGACCTTCTTGTATATGCTTATCAGCTCGTTTTTGCAGCTTTGCAATGACTGCCTTGGCCTCCTTCTGTTTGCAACATACATCGTCCATACTGTCCTCGAGAGTAAGATGCATTATACTACTTTGCAAACCTCCATGATGATCAGATATCGAATCTGATATAACAACATCGTCGTCATCATCATCAAGATTTGGGAGAGGAGGAGGGCTAAACGGCTTTAGAATACGATTGAGTGCTCGACGAGCAGGAGATGGAGGAGAGCTTGTCATTGATGGCGACGGGGAGGTGTCTGGGTTCCAAGACGCTGAGGTTGGTGAACTCATGGTGATGCTTGCAAGAGAAGTGATCATGACTCGCTTTTTATCACCTTTACCAGGACTGTGGGGGGTGGATAGAGTTTCACCGCTACCATAAGGATGAATATTGGCCATGATAATATGATATGGATGACAATGACGATGACGATATCGACCGATTTTGCAATGCAACAAAATTATGAAACATTATCAATCACACAATATCATCAACCATTCCCAGATTTTGCTGCACGATTCCTCTCTTGATCATGCTATTGGTGAGTGCCACTTGAGGTTCGCGGTTCGTGGATACCGATGGAGATTAGAAGTCATAACAAGAAGAGTTAGAGGATAGGGTATGTAGCATCAGAGTTGCGGTACTTTTTATTGACACACAATACTGGTAAAGCATTTGTTCAGCTTAAGATTGGGGTTATTCTTTACTAAACTATCATGACTTTGAATCTTTATCATGGCCAGTCTGTTGACCACTTCCCCCACAACATATACTAATTGCTATCACAAAACTCACGAGCGTTTTGGAACATCTTCAACCATGGTCCAACCTTGTAGCTACTCCATTCCTCTGGCATCCAAGGCCATTGCCATGTTGTGAAGACACGCTCTGGATGCGGCATCATAGCAAGATGACGACCATCCTCAGAACACAGTGCCGCCATACCATCAGGACTTCCATTTGGATTGAATGGATATTCTTGAGTAACATTATTGGAATCATCAACATATCGAAGTGGTGCTAGATTGGATGAAATAGCACTATCATGTATCTGTTTGTCAGGAAAGTGGAAGCGACCTTCACCATGAGCAACCCAAACGCCGAGTGATGAACCCTCCATTCCCTTGAACATGACGGCAGGGCTTTCAACAATCTTGACACTTGAAAATCGACTCTCAAACCTTCCACTGTCATTCTCCAGTAAGCGAGGTTGTCTCTCCTCGGGAAGGCCTTCACCGTTTGGAATCCATCCAAGGAGAGCCATGAGCTGACAGCCATTACACACACCTAAACTGAATGTATCCTTTCTCTTACGGAATGCTTCAAACTGTTGGAATACATTGTCATTGAATTTGATAACACCAGCCCAACCCTTTCCACTATCAAGAACATCAGCATAGGAGAATCCACCAACAAAGACGATACCACGGAACTCGTCCAATGTTACTTTGCCATTCACCAAGTCACTAACTGTGACATCCCAAGATTCAAAGCCAGCTGATAAGAATGCAGACAACATCTCCCTGTCACCATTACTTCCTTCTTGTCGAATGATTGCAACCTTGTGCTTCTTTGCTGAACTCATAATGGCAGCATCCGTGGGTTCTGGAGTGTATGTCAACTTCCATTCAGGTGCCTTACGAAGCTTTAAGCCAGCCTCTTCTTGTGCAACACACTCTGGATTACGTTGACGATGTTCCAAACGGAAACTAGTTTCCTCCCAAAGATCACGAAGTACGGTCGTCTTCTCGTCAATACATGGAGGAGATGCACCCACAGCAACCTTGATGGAGTCGCCACCGGCAGATGCAGTACCAATCTCAATGCATGATACACCCTTGGCAGCAAAAGCCTCCATAACAGACTTGGTATCTTCAACCGACACCTCTAGTACAATTCCTGCCTCTTCGTTGAAGAGTGTACCGATTTCGCCAGCACCGGCACATGTCTCAGGAACAACAACATTGATGGAACAGTTGCCTGCAAATGCCATTTCCAGTAAAACAGTTGCCAATCCGCCATCTGACCTATCATGTCCAGCAAGGATTGTTCCACTTTCAATCAAGTCTTGTACCACAAGGAAGGTATTCTTCAAAACACTGAAATCTTCAATGTCAGGACTTTCATTGCCAATTTGATTGTACACTTGAGCAAGCGATGAACCTCCCATACGTGCCTTTCCTCCACCCAGGTCAACAAATAGCAAATTTGTTTTACCTCCACACTTACTTGGACACTTCAAATCAGGTGTAACAGTCTTAGTCACGTCTGGACAGGTAACATAACACGTCAGTGTCAACTCTCCTGGTGCCTTGACAACCTCAGCACCGCACTGTGCTGCCATTGATAACGAATCTTTACCACCATCAATTCCGGCTCCCAAAGCAAGTAACGAATCACGAAGTGCCTCACATGCATCATACATCTTGGCACCCTCGCCAGGAAGCTTAGCAGCGTACATCCAATTTCCAGATGCCTTAATATCCTCAATTTTAGATATCTTTGCCCACATTAGGTTGGTCATAGCCTCAGCCACTGTCATTCGAGCCATGGCAGCCGAGTTGACGAGTCCCTTGATGGGCTGTTCACCACATGCCACAGCTGTGCCTGTAATTCCAAAGTGTGTGTGTGCTGTGATACCCAAGTTGGCTAGTGGAAGTTGAAGTGGCCCTACACATTGCTGTTGAGCTACCAAACCAGTAACTGATCGATCAACCTTATGCACAAGGAAACGCTTTGATCCTACCGACAATAGACGCAAGACGCGGTCAACAGCAGACTTAACAGTAGTGCCCTCGGGAAGTTTTAATGGCTCCAATTTGTTATCGACATGACTATCAGTAAAAGTCTTTTGAGGCATCTTACCCAACACCAATTCCAATGGTAAATCAACAGGTGTACTTCCATCACTCGAATCTTTGACGACAACCTTACCATCGCCAGTAACAGCTCCCAAAATACGAATAGGACAGTTCTCTCGGTCGGCAATTTCCTTAAAGAGTGCCTCAGATGATGGACGGATAAGTAAAGCATTGTTCTCTTGGTACTCAGCACCCCAAATTTCAAGAACTGACAGTGTGTTATCACCAAGATACACCTGTGATTAATTAAATGAATAGTTAGTATCATCGAAATAATACGAATTGAGACACTGCCACATATAGAAATGCACAAACAACATACCTTGCGAATATCATACTCGGCACCAGCAGGCTCAACAATCTCTTTCAACACATTACCATTCCCACCTGCACCTTGATCATGAACACTAACGATTGGATTATCCTTACCCAAATCACAGCATGCACGCATTAGTCTGTTCATACGATTCTCCATCTCGGCATCACCACGCTGGACGGCATCAAAGTCCAATGCTGCATTCTCACTCGATTGGACACGGGAACTCGCGGCACCTCCACCAATACCAATACGATAACAAGGTCCTCCAACCTTTACGACCAACATACCACGTCGAGGATCCTCCTTGGTTGTATGACGTCCATCCAAAGCGCCCACACCAGCGGTGAACATGATTGGTTTCACCCACTCGAATCGTTCTCCATTGGGAATGCGCATACCAAACGATCGTGTAAAGCCATGAATAACAGGCTCCCCAAACTTATTACCGTAGTCAGATGCACCATTACTCGCCTCAACTTCAATATCAAGTGGTGAGGCAAGATTTGAGGGATACACAAACGAATCATCCTCCCATGGTAATGCATATCCTGGCACATTCAAGTTACCCACACAATAAGCACAAACACCGGCAACGGCATATGCACCCTGTCCAGTAGCCATGACATCTCTCAATCGTCCACCGGTACCAGTCTCAGCACCCGGGAATGGTGCCACGGCACTTGGGAAGTTATGTGTCTCTGCCGTTAAGATTGGATGTAATGTCTTCTTCACAATACCCATCTTACTCGCTCCCGTTACACTATCGGGTGCCAAGTAATCACATTCATATCCACGGATACTACTTGAGTTATCATGGAATGCAATAACTGAATTGTTAGGAACATCCTTGGGTAATGTTGCCTTGACCATTTGGAATAATGTATCGGGCTTTTCGACATTGTCAATAATCATTTTACCAGAAAAGTACCAGTGACGTGAGTGTTCAGAGTTGGATTGACCCATATCAAAGCATTCAACATCAGTTGGATTACGGCCTAACTTTTCCTGTTGTTTAGATTTGATGTATATTATTTCGTGAGAGAGATATAACACAGTGACACATCACAAATAGACACATAATGTACACACATCACATATACACATCAATATAATACTAACCTTGAACAAATCAGTATAAAAGTCTAAATCAAAATCATCAAATCCTAATCCTCTTTCCTTATTAATCTTCTCCAATGCCGCCCGTCCCTCCTCCATAATTGGTACAAATACAACAGGTTCAACCTTGGCACCACTTTCAAATGTAGTTAATGGTTTAATATATTCCTCTTCTGTCATACGATCATGTAACATTTGTTTAATTGCTGATATGGTGTTTGAAGAGGGTGATGATGAGAAGGTGAATTTGTAACGCTTGGAACGTTCTAATCGAGTAATTTGTGATAAACCGCAAGCGGCACAGATGGATGTTGCATTTGATGAGAATGCTGATGTGAATGTCATACGGGGACCAAATTCAACAACTAAATCATTGCCATCAGTACTAGAAGTGAGTGATGATTGTTCCAATTTTAATCCATCCTTTTCAAAAGTTTCACGTAATAACCATTCCAATCGTTCAGTTGATGTTGCATCAAGATTATCATCACTTGATAGTTGTACATTGAAACAACTTTCAGTATCGATACTTAATATTTTTGATGCATCATCTTTACAGGATGATGATTGAGAGAGTTGTTCCTTGATGGATGGTAGGAGTGAGTGTGGTGTTTCGGTACGGCGGTAGTAGTGGATAATCTTCATTGTTGTTTAGTATGCAATGTGGTTGATGTTTTTTACTAAGAGCAATGACAATGTGATATTATTTTGTTTTATTGCAATGCACCGTCGTTTAACGATACCTCGAGAGAAAAGTAGAAAGGAGATGTAATACGAACTTATTAAGAGTAGCTTATATCTATGTTTGTTAGCGTCGAATATATTATGAGGTGCACCGTCTTATCAACTCAAATCAAATTTGTGTGGTTTTGCGAGTTCGGAGCGAGTAAGATGGTGTGTGGTATCCTAATCTATTGCTATCAATATCCCGCTAATACTTAGAATTAAGCGCGTCAATATATTAATTGCTGGTATACAATAAGGTCGATGCCGCCAATCAATACAGTCACTTAAGTTGGTATATTCTTTGCTTGGTGGTGGAATTGTAGAGGTATCCTTCCCAAGCAATGGTATCTTTGATTTGAGAGTGCACTTGAGCCAGGCCAGTTCTGTCATAATTTGGAGTTGTCTATGGTTGTCTACTTCTCTGTTCTCCTCGTGTTGTTTATTGTTGCTAGTGTTTGGAGTTGAACTGAATGAACTACGTAAACACTTAGTGGTCTTGATAGGCATTAGTATAATGTCCGGTAACAACTTTAGAACGTATGTTTCTACGGATACACTGCATATGATTGAGCAAAATGATGCTGAACTGACAGGTATTTACATCGGAAGTGGTTTCCCAGAAGATGATATTGATGATGAAGATGATGGTGTAATATTTGGTAGATTTTCCTCGGTCTCCTCCGACGATTCGGCTAGATTCAGTTCATGTATCGCAAAAAACACAAATGTCACAAATCTGCTGGTTGATCTTGATAACGCTGGAGTAGATATTACAGATTGTGTGATATACAATGGACTGAAACAGAACACATCAATTAAATTGATAGAGTTGAAAGGGTTTCACTATCCCATTGTTGGTATGATAGGACAACAAATACTGAATGTATACCAAGAAAACAACACACATCTCTCTGGCATTAAACTTATACGTTGCGACATTATAAATGGTGGAGATTACTTGGTTGCCAAAACATTGAGCAGATGCACATACTTGAAAAAAGTTACACTGGGCATTATGCATATCTCAGATTCGCAGTTATTACCATTGATTGAAGCGATAAGAGATCATAGAATGCTAGAAGAGCTAGAATTATATGGAAATAGTATCACAAATGCAGGATGCCAAATACTCGCAACATTACTGGAAGATATCAATTCCAATTTACAATATCTCAATTTATACAACAACAACATTGATAGTGCCGGTGCAAAAATCATTATCAATTCTTTGTCTGGGAACAAACAGTTACGAAAGTTGTACCTTCATGGCAACCGACCTATGTTTGATCACAATAGTCTAATTGATCAAAACGTACTGGATACTTTGTCTCAACTGTTATGCAAAATATCAAGTATCAATGATACATTTTTATCTAATCATACACTTCAATACTTGCCCGAGGTTGATCTGCGGCCTTTGCTAAAACTGAATGCAGGCACAAACAAACACCATGTTGCAATCAAAAAGGTTCTAAAGTGCCATCGCAATATTGTTATGCCGCCACTGTTTGATTTGGCTAAAGAAGGAGAAAATAATCTAAACGCACTACCGTTGGTTGTTAGTTGGTTTAGCAAAGCTGAAGAAGCTATTGCAGATGAAGATGAAGATGGTTCTGTTTGGCATGAATCTCTTGGCGAAGAGGAAGAGGATAGTACTGATGATGACAGTCAAGGAGACTACGATCTTGATGCAAGAAAGCTATCAGCAATCTACCAGTTTGTTCAGGCCATGCCATTATTGTTTGTACCTATTTCGCATACCAAAGAAGATGGCAAGAAGCGAAAGCGAGAGTAGCGGAAGATGAAGTGTAGGTTATGTCTCAGTGACAACATAACAAGTGTCACCCCCTCTTGGAGATGATCAAGGATGAGGATTTGGTATAGTATGAGTTGGTTCCATTGAAACTTCTTTCTTTAATTTTAAGGATACGACAATGTCTTTTATGCCTCCACAGCTTTCCATAGTTCATCAAGTGCAGTCCTTTGGAGGATGGTTGGAGGCCAAGATATTCTTCGTTGATGATCAACTAACTCAGGATTAAAGTCAACAGCTTCGTCTTCGTTCCTCCACTCTGTCGGAGGACCATCAATCTCAGTTTGCTCCTCGTCAAGATGTTGTCCATCCTCAGCCAGATCCTCAACGGTATCAGCTGCCATTTCTACACTTGTTTGGACAGATGGTGTTATTGCAAACGAGACTTGTTTCTTCATCTTAGTATCATAAGGTTTGGCTCCACTACTGATACTAGGTTCTGATACTTCCACAGTTGTTTCCGCAGTGTCAAATCTACTTAGCTGAGAAATGACTTGCCCAACAGTTTCTGTTTCAGATGTTTCAGTAGTGGATCTCCTACTATCTCCAAAACTCCTCAGCAGACTCAAACCTCCTTGCATTGATGAAAGGACCCTACTCTCAGCAAAAGGAGCAGTGAAACGTGTTCCAGTCTCAAAGTATCGTACTATTCGGGGATACATGTAAACGATTAAATTGAAGAACCCTTGCAAGGGATATGTCAGGACGAACAAAACTGCAATACTATCAGGTGGTGTCTTGCCTGCAAACTGCATGAGACGGAATACTGATGCAAAGAACATGCAACTGAGATTTTCATTGTTCTGTTAGTAATAGGTTGAGACTTCAAATGCATATGATAAACAATCAATACAAACTCGAACTTTCCAATACAAACAACCAACATAAAGACAGGCTTGATTCCTAACCTTTCTGCTTTTGTCTCTCTTCTTCTTGACACTCAAATCCAATACTGTTGCGTATGCAGAGATACTCCTAAGTCTCCTTGTCATATACTTATCGAGCTTCCTCTCGGTATTGAGTACAGTCCTGTAAATGATTATCATAGCAATGGCTAGAAAACATATAACTATCCACACAGGTACATAGAAGAATGCTAGCCGATATGCTTCATAATTAGAATTGTGTCTTTCTGGATGATTCGGCAGGCCGCTTCCAATCCAGCACCACAGACCAGACGCGTTGTATAGTTTCATTCCTAGAGCAGTAAATCCTGTTCCGAGACCTGTCAAGATGGGAAGTGCATGCAAGTACTTCTCAATTTTAACAACCCGAATCTCTTTCCATCCGCATACAATTACAAGGATATAATAAGTAGCCAAGGATACATTGTAAGTCATTGTGCATAACACTGCTGTTTGACCAAAGAACGCCTGTGCTGAACAAGTTTGGACAGTACCTGCTGCTAGGTATGCCTCTCCTCGAGGAATAGGCCAAGTTGATAAGACAGAATCCGAAAACGAACCGAAACAATCACTGATAGACATGGACATTAGAAGCCGGTGATACTGATGGAAAAGATGTGTATTTGAGTTAGAGGCATACAGCAAGCAGCGAGCAGTGATGAAAACATCAACTCACCACCAAGCCTCTTCGTATTTTATTCCTCAACACATGTTGAATTATAAATGCCGATGAACATAGAGATATGAAGCCTGTAAACTTAGGCGTTATTGCTAGTGTCTTATCTATAGTGCTGTACTCCTCTGTCGCCATTGCAATTCCAAGGGTAGAAAGAAGAAGTAGAAGTAGAGTAAGATGATGCATCATAATCATATGATATGCGAATATGTTAGTGTTTTGTGTTTGTGTTTATGTGCTAAGAGTAGTTGAAGTCGAAATAGTATCGATATAAAGAGGCGTAGTGTATTACAGTTGATGTGTTGATAGTGATTTGCCAGATAGTCGTCGTCCTTCTACAATGCATCAAGGAGCATCAACACATCGCCAGAATGAGCGTGGTGACTGGAGACTGGTGGTGAGCAATGTTTTCAATCAAGTCCCAATACGTCTAAGGAGGTACCCCTAGCTTCTTGCGAAGAAACTGGCTTTTGAATTGAGAACGGGGGAGAAAAAGATATGGCAATCGATTTTGGGAGTGTGATCATGTATTTCTTGAAGCAGTGATTAGGACTAAGCCAGGAGTTTATGCGGGAGAGTTTGGTTCATGAGGGGAGTATGACGGAACGTGATAGCGAGACTGTCAGATTGTTGCATATACATTGCATTATCAGGGTTCGGGTTGCCTGGATAAGGTGGTCAATAAGATAGGCATGTTTTACAATCGCTCTTGTTTTTATCTTTATGAAACTACTGACCTTTAGCTCATTCCCCAAACAAAACTCTCCTTGAGCCTGTACTAATCTCCGCCCTTCCTACAACATAAACTACTTTTCATTTAGTAATCCTCATCAAACTCATCCTCAATCTCCTTTGCCTTCTCTTCATCCGTCTTATCATCACTACGTCCCCTCCTTCCTAATCCTCGACTTGCCTCCAACTGTTTCTTATATGCATCAGGTGTGTACCTCATGGCCCTCAAAGCATCATTGTGAGTAGTTAAACAGTATGCCACACGACGATGGAATGCCTCCGACGGCTCAACAGTGGCATAAACATCCACTAAATCATGTGACTGGACATACTTCATTTCATGATCAATCGTTGCATCAATAACACCATCACGTACAGCCTTGGCAACAACAAACTCGGCAGATGTTGCACTGGGTAGACCCAACCGATGTGCCACGTCTTCCAATGAGATGCGTGAATAACTAGTCTTGAGACGACGTAATCCAGCCTTAACAACCGAGTGTGCCAACCGTGAGATTAACGTGTAGGTACCATCCAAACGTAATCTCTCGGCATGGGTACCAACAGTGGTATGAAAGACGGCCAAATCACCCCTACGAACTGCCTGTGCAATTTCCAAATACGGCTTGAGTTCAACAACCATACCCTCACCAAAGAATACAGACCGGTCAGGAATTTCACCCATTAATAACTGCACAACGACCAATAACCGTTGCACGGCAATACGAAATCCCAACCCTGTATTGGTCGGACTTTTCCGTAACGCTTGACTCAAATTCGAATATGCCTGTGTATATTCCAATCGTAATGCCTGAACCCTACCAGAATAATATAAATAACGTATCAATTGATTATTACTTGCACTTTCAACAGGGAAGGTTGCATTACTTAATAACTTTTGTGCTTGTTCAATTTGATCACCCTCCAATAAATCATGTAACATGATATTTAATACCGTGGCACTAACATCAGAATCTTTACGTAAAACCGCCATGGTATGACGACTTGCTAATTCAGAACGTTGATTGGCAATTAATTCCGACCGTACATTGGATGGTAAACTTTCCAATGTTAATGACCGATAACGTAATAATCTTGCCAATAATGGATATAATCCACCAACACCACTCCCACTAACATTAAATGTAACATCACCACAATCAGTTAAATGTGCATCTAATATTGATAAACTTTTAATACACCATTCATATGCCTCGGTATAATTGTTAGAACGCCATTGAATACGAATAGCTAAGGTTAATAACCATGATTCTATTTCACGACATGATTTTGTTAGGTAGGATGGTGGTGTTTCGATCTTGATGACATCTTCTTCCTCCTCCATTGCATCATCGTCCTTCTTTTTATCACTAGTATCATTATCCTTCTTATTAAACTCTGTCATAACAGCAGCACGTTCATCAGCGGTAGCTAAATTCATTAACAATTCACGTCCAGTGGCACAATTACTCGATGGATCAAGTGTACGCTCAGCGCAGCATGCAATTTGTGCCAGTGTGGCTTTACCAGCCGTACCTGATACAGAACCTAGCCATTTCTTGAGTATTTTAGATTGATTTATTAATGGCGTGGGGGCTGCAGATACAACAGTGCTAGTAGATTTAGATGGTGCATTATTTGTATTATTTGTTTGACCACCAAATAAACGCTCAAGACGTCGTGCTGCTGATTCGACTGGTGGATATTTCGGTGGTGGAGGTGTTACTGGTTCTTCCTTCTTTGTTGTTATTGTTGTTGGAGGACTATCGTCCTTCTTCTCCGTGTTAGACTTGGCCGTCATGACTATCGTATAATATTTTGTTTATCGACTGCAAAAGAAGTTTTATGGAGTAAGGGCTCCTTTGTAGCCCAGGGGCAAAGATACCGTAATATTTTTTAACGAATAATAAGAGATTAACAAAACTTGGCGCATTATTTAACAGAGACCATCTCTGTTAATACCAATTACCAGAGAAGTATTACAATTATATTCGTCCTTCATCCTCCTGTCTATATTCATTTACCGTCTATCTCTTTGGATTGAAACCCTTATCTGTCAACGATGCAGGTAGGAATGGAGGTTGATGATGAGCAACCAAATCTTGCTAATCAAATAGATGATGAGGATGTTCCCCTATACTGTTACAGTGCCGTCAAATTATTGATAATACCGCTCAGGAATGGGTAGTAGACTTAGCAGATGAACTGGATATCGATATTCGGAAATGCACAATGAAGATGATTGGGACAGATCTAAATATCCTAGCATAAAAATTCAATTAGCATATTGTTTTAGTGAATTTGGAACTGAGTGTAGCATGAACTAGACTGCGCGTACGAGCTAAAGCGTAGCAGCGTAATCTGTGTGTACAAGCTGAAGCTCATGGTACCCCAAAAGTACCAAAACCATCTTTGTTTTCTATCATAATAAGAGTGTAATCAATAGTAAAAGTAAGTCCAATCAATAATAAGACCGTGTAATACAGTCTCCTTCGGGAGCAATGTTCTAGCTTCTAGCGTTAATCGCTACACTGAGGGGGTTAATTTATTAGAATCGGTAATAGCCAATGCTAATTATAGAGAGGTTCATACGTTATTGGTGGATGCCGGGTTGATCGAATTAGATAGTGATCTATATTCATGCTGAAAATTCGAAGTCCTTCTTCTCCGTATTAGACTTCGCCATTTTATCGATACCTCTCTCTATATTATATATAGATAATTGTTGAAAGTCAAAGATGTACAAGAGTTGTCCTTAGTATAGTCCAGGGGCCTAAAGCCTTTTCTATTTCTGGGTTGCAATGGTATTCCCTACCCTAATTAGTCGGCTACGCATTTTTTATCCAGATTTTAGGTAAAATCTGATCAGATTTTAGCCCAACCAGATTTTAGCTATTAGTACTAGGCAAATTTTGGTATCTTTGTTTTAAAGCTCATTGGTATGGCTCACATAACCCAAGAGAGAGGTACGTAGTGGGGTAAGAACATCTATTGGAGCGGGGTTATGGGTCTCGGTGGGCACCGCGATGGTGAGGCCTACAGCCACGTCAA
>Ga0214479_100174_pt1 | contig 39819 bp, 28 predicted proteins | sample M1_20Mar14CPVII9_5_FD_165054 | JGI IMG/M metagenome (GOLD analysis project Ga0214479, IMG submission 165054) | Marine eukaryotic communities from Monterey Bay, California, United States - M1_20Mar14CPVII9sort6BwellE14 | ecosystem: Environmental > Aquatic > Marine > Unclassified | place: USA...
CTGTAACACTTTGATAAATCTCCTTGTTCGACGACTGATATGCTGTTACAGTATATCTCTTCTTGACTTGGAGGATTAGGTCCTCCGGGATACTTGGGATAGCCAGTAGTAGGTTCGGGTTCAAATAGTACTTGAAGAATATGGTTGAGATAAAGAGAGGTAGTGTTTCACTTTCACCGATTAGGATCGTGATCACTTTTTTAATGTTTTAATATCAAAGATAAAATTATATGTATCCTGATCTCCTGCCTTCTGCATTTGTTTCATAACTATCTTATACCGCGTATTCTATCATCACACTAGCCATTCGAAACATTATTCGACGTTCATACTGCATATCATCACTATAGCCCAATTCATCATTACAACGATCATAGATGAAGAGACCTATCGTGGCTCGAGAGTTATGCAGTCTTGAAAGCTGCATGCATTTTTTAGTTCTTCGCACTAGGATACCGTATCTTTTTGATGATGAGCAAGTTAGCTATCGTAACGGAGTGATGGAGTACCTAGGTAGGTAGAGGCGGCTAGAGAAGAAGAGTAGTAAGTATGAGATGATTATATAATAATATCATTGGGCTGTATTATTATTGATATGTAGTGTATGATTATTATTACTATATCTACGATGAAGAAAGTGGCAATCATAATAAATATCATTCTAATCCAATCCATCATCATTGCAATCGATGCCTCTCTACACACCACTGATACCAACAATAATAAGTCGAAACATACAAAACAGTACTATAAGAGAAAATCATATCAATGGAATGCAAATCTACATCAATCAACTGGCATTGCTACGTCATTTGAGCAATCGATATTCTACAACAAACATCAACCGTCGATTTGCAATCCATCATCATGGCATCGTCCATCATCACTATCGACGACAAAGGAACAAATAACAAAGCATATTATACAAGATGTATTTAGTTCATATCCGAACTTCTTGACAAAGCCATCACTTACCTTTGGGCTATGCCGATCGGTACCATTAGATGTTGAAAAAGAAGATTGCAATCATCATTTACAAACATCACTTTTGCATTTAAATGTGTTGACGTTTGGTAAGCCTCGGATAGTCAAACCATCAAAGCATATGAATGATAGATTATCTACAGCAGAGGTTGTATATTGTATTGAAATACCAATTGAGGGCGGCCTATTGGCAAATGTAGAATCAAAATCATCAAAAATATCCAAGTCAAAGAAGAAGAAGGAAGAAGATCATGGTTGCTTACGATTTACATGGCTACAAACAAAACAACAAAACAATAATGAACAACAAGATATCAAATACACAAAACATCAACATCCGGAGATTATACTAATAACAGAAATTAGAGGAAACTATCGTCCAACATTGGCAGGTAATAAATTGCCAATATCAAACATGAGAAAGATATTATATTATTCAACACAACGGATGGTACATACATATGTTATGTGGAGATATCATGATTATGTTGTTAAGGAATATAGTAGGAGAATAGATGGATGAATATGAATTTGTCTATGTTGGGGAGGAGAGATGATAGTTTACAGTATCTTCAGTTGAATCAAAATTAAAGCACAAGAAAGAAAGACACTATATGCAGCAAAACGACCCGGGAAGTCCACATCAGTGATAAGTATCAGGTTTAGAGTGTTGAGCAAATATTTAGAAGCATAATCATCAGAATCAGAGACGGAGATAATTACCAGATCACAATCGGCAAAAGAGGAGCTGCTATGATTGATATGAGAAGACAATAGATCTTATTATTGGATGGAGACATGAAATAATAATCCTAAATAGAGAGATCTAATATGAGTAGATGCCACAAAGTCTCTCATATGAACACATGTCCGTTGATCGCCAAAATAGCTCCTTCATTCCACATGAATTCTGAATCACAAAGATCGATCACCACAAAAAATAGCAAAGAACAAACATCCGGAGGGGCGTCTCCTACTACTAATAAATAGCACGAGGAGAGATTGCAATACACCCACATTACAGGAGAGAGAGAGGGTTATAATACTACACAGCTCGAGAGGTTGCACGATATATCCACAACACTTAAGAAGAAGATACCCCCCAACAACAACAAAAAACACGGAAAAAATAACACACATGGAAATGAACTAAAATCATGAACAAATTACTATCCAATTCGTCATACTCTGTTGGATTAATAATGGCACCAAGACGTCATTCCGGTGCCGGTATCCGATGGAGTTCCTATGTTGGTGATTTAAGATGTATTGCTACGGGAAGTAGCAGCTATAATAAATCTGTAAATTATAATAATTGTAATAATATTAAAAGTAGTAACAAGGAACAGAGGGAAGCAAGACAAGGAAGAGATATTAGGGGAGTACGTACCTTCTCAACAACAACAAGCAAACAAATCAAACAATATACAACAAAATCAGCAAAACTATCAACTCTTTCTACTCAACAACAAAATTCGGCACCACACGAACGTCTGTTAATATTAGGATCTGGCGTAGCGGGTTGTTCAACTGCATTAACAGCTGCTCGATATGGTATACCGGTCACTGTACTACATGCCGGTAGTAACAAAGAAGATTGTAATTCCTATTGGGCACAGGGGGGTGTTATTTATCGTAATTATCGATTGTTGGAGAAGAGTAATAATGTGAAGAGGTGAGTTTTATGTGTTGATATCCCCCATTAGCTGTAATGCTTTTGGTTAATTTGCTTGCAATCTACTTACTTATATGTGCCTGAATCGATATTTGTTGATTCTAATATTATACCTTGTCCTATCTTCTGTTTGTACTTTTTGTGCTTGCAAAATTTGCAAATTGCAAGTAGCCCCGACGAAGAACAGCAAAAGCTAGTTGACACACCACTATCACTAGTAAATGATATACGTATAGCATCAGGATATACCTCACCATTACAACGTTCAACATCCATAGAGGAATGTACCTATTCATCAAATTTGCATCAAAATACAAATTCAAATTCTACATCATCAGCAAGTAACAACAACTTGATGGGGAAACAATGTCCAAAGTCAGGAGTACAATGGAATGAAGATGCAGCATGGAAATTAGCATGTGAAGGACCGTCACGTATTCGTGAATTACTGTTAGGAACTAAAGATGACGGCTTAGGTGAAACACATGGCTGCGTCGTACCATTCGACAGAACAACACTCCCAACTTCCAATGAAAATGATGATAATGATGGATTAGGTAAAGATGTTAATTGTGAAGAAGATGACGTGTTAAGCTTATGTTTAGAGGCTAGTCATGCCGCACCACGGATTATCCATTATGCAGACTGTACCGGTAAAGTAATTACTGAGAATATAACAAAAGCGGCTGCTGATCATCCATTGATTGAATTTGTTGGAGATTCAATTGTTACTGATTTGATATTGGATGAGAATAGTAGTAGTGATGGAAATGAAGAAGGTGGAATGGTGATTGGTGCACAGGTACTTGATAAGAGTACCAATCAACTTAGCAAGTATTATGCGGTGCATGGTGTGGTATTGGCAAGTGGAGGGTTGGCGGGTATATATCAACATTCGACGAATCCCTTAGGGTTTAATGCCTTGGGATCAAGTGTTGGATTGGCACTACGGATGCAAGAACGTCTCACTCCTTCTTCTTCATTATTTGGAGGAAGAACAACTAGCACCAAGAAGAACAAGAGTATTGTGTCTGATTTGGAATATGTACAATTCCATCCAACATCACTCTACCTACCCAACGAGGCACGATTCTTGTTAACCGAGGCATTACGAGGTGAGGGTGCTATACTTCGAGATTTAGACGGACGTGCATTTGCACATGATTATCATCCCAATGGTGAATTGGCACCGCGAGATATTGTCGCACGTGCTGTATTCTGTGAAAGTCAAAAGACTGTTGATGCAGAGGATGCGGCACAGCATAATGCCTATTTGGATATCACACATCGTGATTCGACATGGTTGAAAGATCGTTTCCCAAGTATTGATCAACATTTGATGTCTCGTGATACACCCATGGATTTCACCAAGGAACGGATTCCAATTATACCCGCTGCACATTATACATGTGGAGGTGTAACTACTGATTTGAATGGATGTGTCGTTGGTAATCGTAATTTGTATGCGGCAGGTGAGGCCGCACGAACAGGTTTGCATGGAGGTAATCGTCTAGCCAGTACAAGTTTATTAGAAGGGTTAGTATATGGTGCATCTGTTGGTGAGATGGTAGCGGGCGTAGTGAAAGATGAGTGTGATAGTGTAGCTTTGGAAGAACGTGAGAAGGTTATGGAAACGATGCATCATGCTCGTCATGCCATTGAACAGCGATTGGTAATGGAGGAACAGCAGCAACAGTCAATTGCTACCGCTGATGAACGTATCACTCAAGAAGCAACGTCCATCCTTGCACATTTGAAATCACTCATGTGGGACAATGTCGGAGTTGTTCGTACACCCACCAAACTTGATTTGGCAGTATCAGAATTAACAGCCATTCGTGATCAAGCTGATCGATTATGGGAAGAAGATGGTGCTGGATGGGAGGTAGTTGCTCTACGAGATGCTGCTCATGCAGGATTAGCCGTGGCAGATGCCGCGTTAGCCAATCGAGTGTCGGGTGGAGCTCATCATGTTGTATTGGATGAAGAAGAAGGCAAAGATGGCAGTGATGATGAAGAAGTTGTTTTGGCAAGAGCTTAGACTTACTCTAACTTATCTCTCGGCTATAATAATGGTCAATTCTTAATGACGAAAGTAAAAGGGAATAAACTTTAATTTGCTTGGTTACACATGATGATTAAGTTGTTATCATCTTCTCTGATTCTCTAGCATACATAGATTTTCATCACCCCCTAATTAAAACTAAGCCCCCGCTCCATTCTAGCTCCATTCTAATAGCACCTCTAGTCTAGCGTGTCTTTAATACCCCACGATAATAATCCGGCACAAAGTTATAAGGTTGCACTACTTATAATTTTCCCATTAAGCCATCTGCCACTGACGACTCTTCTTTATTCAAGTCAGTACCTAGTAATACCTTATCTGCTTCATCTTTACCTCCCCGTGCTAACTCATTACTTCCCGCCTTACTCCTAGCTGCCTGTTGATCAGCTGGCTTTGGTCCTTTTTATTGTTGTATGTTGTAAGTTGCAATAGAATATTGGTGTCAGCATAAACAGATGAACTAAGATACACATACATAAGACACACTAAATATATATAACATATATGACTCACCATATTTCTCCTTAGCCGACTTCTTTTCTTTCACAGCACGTTGAAATGCACCCTCACGTGCCGAGGCAATTGTGGGTGTTGTTGCAATGATGGCAGCTGATGTTGTTGCTGCTTTAGCGAGGAAGGCTTTCCTCGATGTTATGGAAAATGCTTGAGTTTGATGAGTTGTGGCGATTGCCGCGAGTAATATAGCAAAGTAGACCTTCATGATGATGACTATTAATACTATATATGAGTAGAATGACTATACTATTAATCGATTCCACCACTAGCTTTTGATTATTGAGCCACCCGCTAAAGTTGATGATAGTTGATGTTTGCTAAGCAATATTTTTAAGAGTTGAGTGCTATTTTAGCGATCAAACGATCATTGTTTGACAAAATTGCCAATGAGAGTAGCTACATAAGTAGCGAAGCACGTGATACGACTTTATTGGCTTCCCAATAGTTCTATTGATTACATTACAATACATCACAAACGCCACTTTGTTGATTTATATTCGTCATCGGTGGCAGTATTTGTGTGAATTCAATCGTTGAGATAGGAGGATACAGTTCGGTATCCTTTCAATTACATACAACTCCATATACCATACATCATCTACTATTACCATAAATTTGCAATATGAAGAGCTACTACTACTTTGTAATAATATTATACATGTTGCAATTGATTTATGGTTTCGTCTCGAGAAATAATGATGATGTCAATACGAGGAGACGTAGATGTATCTTTGCTCAAAATCCATCAACAATGAATAATGATTGTCAACCAGACACCACCACCAAATCCTATCGTCGAGAATTTTCAACCGAGTTTCAACATGAATTCGAGGAGCTAATGCACTGGAGGAGAGATGTGAGGAGATTCCAAAAAGATAAGATTGTCGACGAAAAGATACTTCATCGTGCCTTATCATCATCATTTCATTCTGCACCAAGTGTTGGATTGTCCGAGCCATGGCGTATTATTCGAATTGATAGTGAACATTTACGAAAGGCGGCATTAGATAACTTTCAAGAGATGAATGCAAAGGCACTTGATGGATATAAAGGTAGTAAGAAACAACAATATGCATCATTAAAATTAAGTGGTATGCAAGAGGCACCGATACAGCTAGCTATATATTGTGATGAAAGTACATCAAAGGGTAGTAAATTGGGAGCACAATCCATGACAGAAATGAGACGTTATTCAGTTGTTTCAGCTATAACTTTATTTTGGCTTGCAGCTAGAAGTGTCGGGTTGGGTGTGGGATGGGTATCAATACTTGATCCTATCAGATTAACACATGATCTTAATCTATCAGAAGATTTGACACTTGTAGGATATCTATGTGTTGGATGGCCAGAGGAAGATAATGATACTCCGGAGCTTGAACGGTATGGATGGGAGAAGCGAACTAGTGTTGATGATATGAACATCACCTCAGTATGATATGATGATATGATATCAAAAAGATTCTTTAGTTTCATCTCCAACCAAACTACCTTGAATTAGACATCAGTAAAAAAAAAGTACATTAAGAGGCTGATCATCAAGACAAGTTGGTTTATCATTTACATATCTGGTCGTTTCACTTGGACTTGGGCACCCTCGGTATCATATTAGAATACAGATAGATTAGAATGGAAGACAATTACCAGATTGGCAACATTCTCCGCAGTGATCTTCCGATACTCCACAATATCCCCACTGACTGCAACAAGCATTATTTGGACAAGGATTATCAGGGCCGCAGACATTTGTTTGAGCTAGGCAATTGTCACCAGGAGGAGTTGCCCCCGAGCAATCGCAAATGTCAACATCACATGGCCACCACTGATAAGGGTTTGGGCCTTCACACTTACTACATTCAGCGTCGTTTGTTGCCCATTTACCCGCCGGTAGTTTACTCTGGGGAATTGCAACACAGGAGTTGCTACCAACTGGCACGGGAGGTGGAGTTGGAGATGAAATTGGTGATTTTGTAGGAGAATCCGAAGGAGAATTGGTCTCCTCGGTAGTGGTGGTGGTTGTTGTACTGCTAATCGTTGTGGTGCTTGAAGTGGTTGTGGATGCCTCAACTGGGCTCTCACTGGGTGACTTGCTAGGTGATTTGGAAGGCTCGTCAGTGATGATTGGTGGACTCTTGGATGGTGAACTCGTTCGACTTCTCTTGATTGGTGAACTTGAAGGCACATCTGTTGGATAGAAAGTTGGTGACAATGTTTCAACAACAGGCGAGGATGTGGGTGATGTGGTGCTTCCAACGACGCCAGTGCTACACCCTGCTGTCTTGCTAACCTCTTGGACGACAGCAGAACTCCAAGCATTGTCATGTGCTGCTACCCAGAAGAAAGCGCCACCATTACATGCAAACTCTCCATCGTTATACTCTTTTAGATCGGCAGTAACTTGTACAGCCTGAGCTGCATTTGTATTCGAGCCAGTACCACCACAGTCTGAAATGCAATGACCAAATACAACCTATACATTAATAAAGAAGACGAGTTATTAGTTGACTCAGTAAAAAGTGCATATCATGTGTCAAAGTTGGAAAGACTTACCTTGTTGGGTTCAGAATCAAATAGCTCGTTTGATAGGCTGTCAAACATTGCTGCAGCACTTAGTGCTCCTGCACCTGTCCCATCAACACCGTCAACGGCTGGTCTTGTAAGCCCATTGTAAAACTGTGGCATGAGAAAGTCAAGGTCAGCACGATGTTGGTGCAAGATCTCAAAGTACTTCGAAGTTGGAAGCAAGTCAGAGTCCATGGGAGCGTCTATGATGAAGAAGAGATAGCAAAGGTTAGATGTGCATATCATGTGCACCTGGAATTAAACACACACATAAACTTACGGGTTAGTTCGTAACGACCACGGTTGTATCCATTTGATGCCTGAAGGTTGTCAAGCTTAGTCCGGAGAAGGTACGTCATCTCAGACAAGAAAGTCTGTGCCTTGGCATCTGAATAGAGACCAGTATCACGCTCTGATGTACAGCGGCCAGCTTGTTGACCTTCGGTATCATAACAGTATTCATAATCCAAATCGATGCCGTCAAAGTTTTGGTTGCTGACGATATTGACGAGGCTCGTTGACAGCTCTTCTTCGGCGCCGAAGCAATAATCCAAGCAATTGTTCTGATCACCGGCCCAACTTCCGCCCATTCCAGCACCTCCGAAGCTCAAGATAACCTTCTTACCCGCTGCACGCCATGAATCTACCAAAGCCTGACTCCCTCCATTACAAATGGGGACAGTTGGTTCAATGGTGCATTGCGTATTGCAAGAGTTCCATGGTAGAGACCAAGTATAGGAGACCGAGAAGGCGATGACAATGTGAGAGTATGAATCTACTTGTTCAGCGGTAGGGCAAGTTTGCCAGTTTCCAACGTAAGCAATCATACGAGAGTCTTCACCATGATCGGCATTATACTTGATAACATCGGTGGGCGGGGTCGGTGTAGGAGGAGTAGGAGAAGGTGGGGTAGGAGATGGAGGATTGTTGAGACACGGCCCATTTTGACAGCAGTCGCCACAGTGCGCAGCACTGTTATCACACCAACCATACTCTGAGCAACACAGGCCAGGGAATCCAATACTGGCACATGTGATTGTTGGTCCACACTGCTGTGTCTCGGCTTTACACTGCAGGTTCGAGTTGTTGGAAGTAGTAGTGGCGGCAGTGGTGGTGACTGAAGTAGAAGTGGATGATGTCGATGTAGTAGTATCGCCTGTACCTCCATCGGGCACGGGAGACATGGTTTGAGCTTTGACAGGCGATGGGGTAGGGCTTGGGGTGACAGATGGAGATGGGCCCGTACCACCACATCCATTGGCAACCTTAATCTCAACCTCGGCACAATCTAAAGAGATGGATAGGGGGGAGATTGAGTGTAAGTGCCAAGTTGTTGTAAACAGAACACATTATATGCACAAAAGAGTTAGAAACTTACTCCAAAACTGTTCAGGAACACCACGGCCATCAGGAGGGATTTCACCAACACATTCAGCAACTCCAGGATCAAACCCATCAGGGAAAGGATATGTATCATATCCCTTGGCAGTACAACTATTACCAGTTAGATAATACCATTGTAATAAGATGAGATCACCCTTTAAACCATCTGGTAGTTTGTATTTGTGATGAAAGTTATATGTACCGTCGGAGCTTAGGAAGACACCATCGGGATCAAACAAGCCTTTCATATAATCTGTGTTTGGAATGTAGGCACGGCCAGGATATAGTTCATCCTTTGGTGCACCGTAGAACTCATCAGAAACAAATTCGAGTGGATTGGAATCGAAACAAGCTTGTGTTGCAACCTCTCCCGGTTGAATAGGACATGCCTTGACCTAATAAGATGAAGAAGGGAAGATAGATTGCATAGAATAAGATACACATAAGAAGATACGAACATATATAAAACATATCATAAAACTTACCTCAAAGTGCCCTTTGTGATGAGCAGTTAGCACAGATACAATGTCGATAACAGACGATTCTTCATAACACTCTTGAGTGTTTGGTCCTAATACCGTTCCGACTGCATTGGGTGGATAATCATAGTTGTGATCACCTATATAAAACAAAGCAGAATCGATGCATGAGATTTGTATTTGTCGATTGAGAAACGAGTTGCAATGCCGATCATTTGATCATTGCAATTGCAATGATACTAAATCATTGTGCAATTGCAACAATGATAATAATACATTGTGCAATTGCAAAGAACTAATAATTGCAATAACTTACCAACTTTGCCACATCGAGCTTCAGTACCACCAATATTCAAACAATGAGGACAGTTCTCGGGAGCTGGATCAGTTTCAGTACCACCCCACCAAATAGGATCGACCGATGCAACATAGTTACGTGATCGAGGAGATTTGAGATATCCATGAGCATCGACGACGTGATATCCTCCATGAATGGCAAGTGATGTTGATAAGACGAGGAGTGTTGAGATTGTTGGTAGTTTCATGGTTGTTGACGATGATTTGTTGATATGCCGATGATGACGATGGTATGATGATTGTTTGCTGTTGTTTGCAAAAGTTATGGAATCATTCAATGATTTCCAATTATAACATGTGCATTCGTTTTTGGCCAAAACGATCGATGATCGATAGCCGTTAATTTTCAATCAATTTTGTGAATGATAATGTAGCCAATTATTAGGAGTACAACCGGCCTTTTGTCTTTAGTGACTCATTATATTGCCAATGTTGAGCCTGCCGATAAATCAACGCCACGGAGATGTACGATAGCACAAATAAATCAATCGTTTTTGGGCCCATTTAGTTATAAAAGACTCCCAATTAGTCGATTCTCTCAAATAATACAGCCCCTATTAACACATAAACTGTGTTTGACATTGACCGGACGCGATTCCTTTCTTCACGAACAGTTTTGAACATCTAGATTAGGGAGATCTGGCATTCAATACGGAAAAGGGGGTACGCATACGAGTGGTGTGTCTCGTCCTCCTCTCCTCCTTGTTAGGCTTACTCGCAGAATCTTGTGGTTGGTCTCTTGAAGTACTACTAATAACCGAACTGAAATAGTATAAGATAGGAGAGTAGTTGGGAGGCTTGGTCCTTGGAGAACTACTCTTGAAGCACACCCGTTCGATCGCGGTACATCTTTGTTACCCATTTGATAATCATATACAGCAGGTACTCGACGGATATGATTTGAAGCCACAATGAATGCTCTGTAACACCAATATACAATCCACGTTAATCTCAATTTATCCCGAATCCTCATCTTCTGTATATCACAGTGTCCTCCTTCTTTCCGGTACTTCAATTTTGATTCAACTGAAGATACCGTAAACTATCATCTCTCCTCCCAATATCTTTAACAACCTCACATTCATTCATCTACTAGTCTTCTACTCAATTCCGTAACAACATAATCATGATATCTCCACATAACATAGGTATGTAACATACGTTGTGTTGAATAATATAACATCTTTCTCATGTTTGATATTGGTAATTTGTTACCTGCCAATGTTGGATGATACTTTCCTCTAATTTCTGTTATTAGTATAATATCCGGACACTTTATATGCTTTTTGGTGTGCTGTTGTTGTTTGTTGGGTTGTTTAGTTTGTAGCCATGTAAATCGTATGCATCCATGATCTTTATCCTTCTTCTTTGATTTTGTATTTAAAGTTGATGATTTTGATTCTACATTTGCCAATAGGCCGCCCTCAATCGGTATTTCAATACAGCATACAACCTCCTCCTTTGTTACAGTGGATGATTCATGATCAATAAAGATATGCTTTGGTGGTTTCACTATCCGAGGCTTACCAAATGTCAACACATTTAAATCCAAAAGTGATGTTTGTAAATGATTGCAATTCTCTTTTGATGGTATCGATCGGCCACAACGTAATGCAGAGCCTTTTTACGTGCTTTCTCGTAACTGATGTATTTGGACTGAAAAGTTGTATATTATCACCAAATACGAGAAATCACTACCCAATAAGAGGGTTTTCAGTCCATACCAATCAATCACAAGAAAGCACGTAAAACGTGAAAATCAATGGTTTCATTACGTTGTGCGGCATAGACCAAAGGTAAGTGATGGTTTGGTCAAGAACTTCGGGTATGAACTAAATATATCTTGTATTATATGTTTCATTTGCTTCTTCTTTGTCATCGATAGTGGAGTAGGACGATGCAGTATACTACTCAACCCATCAACATCTTCGACATTGCAAATCGGCGGCTGATGTTTGTAGTGAAATATCGATTGCTCGAATGACGAAGCGATGCCTGTTGGTTGATGTAGATTTGCATCCCATTGATACGATCTTCTTTTATAGTATTGATTTATATGTTTCGACTTATTATTGTTGGTATCAGTGGTGTGTAGTAGTGATGCAGCATTGATGGCGATGGATTGGAATAGAATGATATAATTTTTGAGGGCCACTTTCTTCATCGTATTTTGAGTATTGAATAATTCACTACATATCAATACCAACAACCAATGATATCATAAAATAATGCCAGTCCGTCCTCAACACTTAGCTGACCCCCCATGTATCATGTACTTTAGCTGAGATTTGATGGTGAACGGTATCCTTGATGCGAAGAACTGAAAAAAATGCATGCAGCTTTCAAAACTGCATAACTCTAAGCGTGCATGGTCTCTCTCTTCATCTATCTATCTACCTATGATCGTCATAATAATGAATTGGGCTATAATGGACAACATACAGACAAGCAGGAGAATAGGATACATATAATTAGTCTTTATTACAAAATAAAAGTTATCGAAAGACACTATTCATATGTATCAATCTCTCCACTCTCGAGAGGTATATCCTGCCAATCGGTGAAACGCTACCTCTCTTCGTCTCAACTATATTCTTCAAGTAATCTTTAAACCGAACACCCACAAACTCTTCAAATCTCTGAATACATCTAACAACTATACAGGAGTTTACTCAACGCCTATGGGCCAGTTCGACAAACCCCAAAAGCTGGCGGGATGCTATTAGGGATCCAGGTACATCCCGACGCATTGTTACAACGAGTTGGATCTGTAGGGAACCTACCCTCACAGGGCCTGAGAGGTGTACCTTCTACACCTCCATCAGTTTGACAAACCCCAAAAGCTGGCGGGAAGCTATTAGGGATCCAGGTACATCCCGACGCATTGTGTTGCAAAGATCTACCTCCCCCTCCATTTTGACAAACAAGCACCGAGGATCATTGCTACAACTTGGTTGATTAGCAGCGTGATCAGTTACACAACCTGACGAGGCATGGTCATAACAGCCTGTTGGAATGCCAATGAAGTCAGGGATGATCTTCCATGCACATCGGCTATCACCATTACATGTCGAAGGAATTGCTTGATCGTCGAATGATGTTTCGAATGGCTGTAGTGATGATAGAATACGGTATGATAGTAATGAAACAATAGAAACAATATGCAGAAGGCAGGAGAATAGGATACATATTATAATTAGTCTTTATTACAACATAAAAGTTACGGACACTACTGTAATCATCAATCAATCATCAATCAGCTATATCTCTGCTTTACTCTTCATCTCTCCTCGCCAAGTACTATTGAACTAAACAACACTCAAGACATTTTCACTTTACTTTTCATTCTCTTTTACAACAAAATCGTTATTCAGTGTGGCTCATATTGTTCATAAGCAGCCAAACGAGTCTCTCCCGCTCTCTGCACAACGAGATCCAACGAGATCCACCATTGAATCGACAAACAACTCATCCTCTAGATTCAAAAGAACTACACTGTCCTACTGAGATACCCCCACATAGGTTATAGATTGGTAGGACCTTTTTAGGTGTACGAAGAACTATCAAAAATGTACAAGATGTATACAGCTTTCAAGACTCATAACTCTCGAGACGATATCTGATGACAGGCAGGAGAATAATAGGATACATATATAGGATACATATATAATTGTCTTTATTACAACATAAAAAGGCTATTATCCTCACAAGCACTTTCAACTAAGTCTATCTTGGCCTACTTTCTAAACATTTAGGCCCTGAGATCTGTTCATTTTCATTTCTCTTTGCTCTTCATAATCTTCACAAGTACTATTGAACTAAACAACACAGCTTAAGGAAGTGTTCACACTTCTAAACATTTGTCACAGGGGACCCTAAGCACACCAACTCGGTTGAGTCGGATCATTCTTGCCACCTGCACAACGACTCTGACTCTGACAAACAAAGCATCCTATAGATGCAAAAGAACTGCACTGTCCTACTGAGATACCCCCACAGGCTACGCTCGATAGGTCAGCGCAGTACTCCTGCACGAAAGGTCCAGTAGGAGGAATGATCCATGCGCAGCGATCATCACCATTACATGCCGAAGAACCGGCAGGTGTGTAAGCCCCACAACTGAAGAAATCAGTACAACTGCTTATGAATCCATTCCATGCACAACGTCCAAACGTTTCAACTGAATTACACTGGTCCCTGCCAATATCTGCACAACTTAAAGCTGATCGGGTAGCACAGTAATTGGCACGACCTGGTGGGTCCCTCATCCAAACACAATCTCCACTATCCCGGTCATTTCCATTACAACTAGCTTGGTTATTGATATCTCCGCACACTCCACCAGGTGGTGGAAACCCAGGAGTAGGAGCTGGAACAGGAGGAGGAGGTGCTACAGGACGAGGTGTAGGCTTCAGTGTTGGGTCGGGCTGAATAGAAAAGAGATGCAAGGATAAAAGTAAAAGTTAGATATAGATTTAGACTTATACAATTCACAGTCCATATACCATATTGATAACTCACCGTAGGTTCGGGAGTTGGACGAGGTGTTACAGGGGCTTTTGTTGCCGGAGGTGGTGGGGCTAGTTTGGTGTGTAGTGAAGAGTTGAATGAAACAAGAAGATGTTAGTAATGTTAGACTCAATAATGTGAACATATCGTGTAGTGAGGAGATACTTACGCGTAGTAGTTGCTGGAGGAGGTGGCGGTGGAGTAGTAGTTGCTGGAGGGTTCGGCTTTGGATCGATCTTAGGAGGGGTAGCAGTAGCAGCAGGTTCTGTTGCTGCTGGGGGAGGTGGAACAGCAGGTTCTGTTGCTGCTGGAGGAGGGGGGACCGTGGTTGTGGTGGCAGCTTGGGTAGTCTAAGATGTATGGATTGTTGTGTGTGGAAAGAGAGAGAGATGGAGGAGGATATGTTAGAAGTCTGATACAAACATAAACATTTGTGCACATGATGGTTATTTACAATAACAGATGTCAAAGGACAGGGATCGCAGTCAGGGGGCACTCGAGTAAGTAGTCCGCCAGGACACTCTTTGAGATCCGTTAGGCAAACAATGTGTGGGGAGGACGTAGGATTAGGCTGGATGGGATTGATACCACCGCTCTCCTGCTGGAGGAGTCCACTCTACGTTAGATGCCACAACGAAAAAACATAAACTTTTGTGCACATCATATGCACACATCATCATGTGCACACATCATATGATCACATACATTATGATACATAAGATGGGAATACAGCTGTATATCACATCAGGTTACTTACAATTGCTGGAGTGGTCTCGGGGGGAACAGTTGTTGTGGCGGCTTGTGTAGTCTAGGTGTAATGATACGTCGTGAGAAAGAAAGTAGAGTAGAGAAGGAAGGGAATGTTAGAAGTCTTCTATCATATGCACATATCTTATATACATATCATATGCCATGATATAAGATATGAAATATAGTCATATCATATCATACATGGATACTTACAACTGCTGCCGTTGTTGTTGCAACTGCCGTGGATGTCGAGGCAGGGATCGTTGAAGAAACTGGATTGTTTGGTTCTGTCGAAGTTGTTGTTGTTTCTTCGGGAGTGTCGCGGTCTTCATCGCCCTTCTCGGACTTGGTATGCTTGGCTGCTTTGGATGCTGGTGGTGCTGGATCTGATACTGACACAACATCTGATGCACCAACGGCTGATGCCATTGAGTTGGTTGTTGATGTCTCGTCGTCGCCTCGACGAGACATGTGGTTGCCAACTGGGCGTCCAATACCGATGCCGATGCCAAGGAAGACGCCAAAGGCAGCAAGTAATAGGATGAAGAACTTGACGTTTGAACAAGTATGCTGTTTGCCTTGTTGATTCGACGATGATGGTGCACCCCAATCACTCTCGATATCATCATCATCGGTGGTGGTGTCGGGTAGTTGATCGATGGAGTCTTCCAAATTGTCATTCTCCTCGATGGTTCCTCCAAAGAAGAAGCGGCCGAAGAAGGTAGGCGGCGCCTCTACTTCTACGCCTTCGTTGTTGTCATTCATCATCATGTTGTTGTTGTTGAATATTCGAATTATGAGCCATTGCAACTGATTATGCAATAGAAAGGGCTAGAGGCTTGATGGGCTTAGTAGTTCGAAAAGACAAGCAACAGCTTTTTTCAGATATGAGAAGGAATGCAACAATATTAGTGCAGATATACTACCTATCCATTTTTCAATGATCAGTACTACTACTAACATTCTAGTGACTCTTAGCCGGTACTTGAATACAGTGCAAATATTGATTTATTTTTTAAACTCTATCCGTGATTGTACTGAGACAACCGAGACATCTGCTCTTCAAAAACCAACAGTTTGACGTTAGTGTAAATTTCCATGCTTTATTGCCTTTCCCTCCTTCCCTTCTATGATATCCTTTTCTTTTCTGTTAGTTCATAGGTAGTATGTAGTATGATGCCGAGGTATCCTAATATTCTATGTGTAGGTGCTAGAGGTATGTACTACTAACACTGATTCTTAACTTCTACCTTGTGTTAGGCATAACTTTGGTCTCTCTCGATACTTTGACTTTCTAATACCTATGTACATGTATATTATATATGTTCCTTAAAGATTACATATCAGATACAACAGGTGTTCTGATCGTAGCACATCATGCCGCCAGGGTTTTGAGCTTCCTCTTCGCACCCACAACTGTTTTAGTCAGAGTTTGGTCTTCTGCCAACTCGGGGATACACCGGAGGAGTTGATACAAGATTGTACATCCCTCATCATCGTGTTTCCTTCCAGCCCAGGCAATAACCTGAGGTAAAACGACTAAATCCATCTGAGATATTACCTGCATACCGTTAGATAATGTGCCGTCTTCCGATGTATTGAAATGATACTTCATAATCTTCTTTCGTGCTGCATCGGATCTGTTATTGTTTTTGTTGATATTTGACAAATTAGGGAGACGTGAATTGTCTGTCAACCTCGAATGTCTGTCAACTGAAACCGATAGTGTGTGATTAGATGAGTATGTATTGTCAATACTTGACACATCACACAGGAGAGTTGAAAGACTCTCCCATCCCCTCATAGTGATATTACTTTTTCTATCCCTACTACCAGGAGGCTTACTACTGCTGATGCCAAGCTCCTTCAGGCATGTATTGTCGACAAGTCGTCGTACAAACTCAGTGATCACGTCGTCGTTAAAATGATGTTCTCCACGTAGGTGGAGTTTTTCAAGCTTACAGTCGGGGCATTCTAGCACACGAGCCATAGCCTGCAATCCCTGTGCAGAGATCGAATCGGAATAGGCAGCATGGGGGCAATTGTCAATCTCTAGTTCCTTCAAGGGGCAATTCTTGATTATATTCCATAATATGGGCAAATGACTATCGTTGATACCCCTGGTTTCAGTAATTACTAGTTGTTCAAGTGCAGATGTAGTCTGAAGGCTAGTGAAGATGGCTCGCCATCCTGATGGACCTAAAAAATGCGTACTCCCGAGATTTAGACTTTTCAGAGTTGAGTTGTTTGTAAGTTTGTCTGCCAGTAAAAGAGCTCCCTCGTCAACTATATTGGTATTATAGACCGAAAAATCTTCCAACGGGACACTGGTTAGTAGAGAGAATAATGCCCCCCACCCAGTGGCATCAAGAAGATCATCATCATGGTGATCACTGTTGTTACCATCAAGTGCTAGCTCTTTCAATGTAGTGTTACCCTGAATAGCATTTGCCAATATCACAGCACATTCATTATCGATATCACAATATCCAAGATCCACTTCTTCACCCTGCATACTTTCAAAACCTTCCCCAATTCCACACACGCTTTTTTACCCAAATAGTTCATGTTCAAATCTATATCAGCTAAGTTACGATGTCCACATAACGCACCAATAATCTTAGCCGACTGATCTTCCTCAAAATGATTAGCAGCAAGATTGAAACTGGTAAGAGTGTTGAATTTGGATAATGTTGACGCAATAGCCGCTGTTACTGAGTCGGAGTCCTTATTCTGGTCGCCACCAATTTCACATTGTATTATACGGAAAACACGTAAATAATTATTCTCAAAGATAGGTGAAAGGATGGATAACATCTCCTCCGATAGATCATATATCTCAATCAATTCTAAATGTTGGATGGAACGATTACTAGCAATACCATAACACAGGTCACTATCCAAGTAATTACTAATTTCAATTCTCTTAATGTGTGTATTATTCCCAATAGTAGTATGTACCCTCCTCCATTCACCCACTGTATATGGGAAATCATTACCATCTCCTCCTATTAATTTTAATGAAGTAACACTTGGATCGTTATTTTCAATTAGCAGTAATGTCTCTTTAGTTAGCTCAATGTACTCTTCCTCATCCAAACATACTTCTTCATTATTACTTTGCAAATTATTGTCAGATGGCTGGGGAAGTTCACCACCGCCATCCAAACTAATACCGATATCACCAGCAAGATCAGCCGACATTATGTAACACTACGAGAGACTAACGAGAGAGGCGTGTACCTATATGGTACCTCTCGCTATCTTCTTCTTCCTGCTCAGCTTTAGTGATATTTTTTTGTGGAGACGAAACACATTTTCTCATAACGTTGATCATAAGAAAGACGAAGGTCTAGAATAATATAGGTATAGCTATATTATAGATTGCACCTCCTTCTTTAGATCTCTATGCAGCTCTGCTAATGCTCTACTAATAACTACACTGATTCTCCGATCGATACACTCACTTTTAAGAAGTTTCAAGTAATATTTAATGGAAGAAGTTTCATAGCTCTCTATTATTTGTCAAGAGGTGGATATGGTAGAGAGTCAAGTTGAGAAGTACCGCCGACTCAATATAGACATTGGTATACACTGGCTACACTCACTAGATCAGTTTTTTGAATAGCCAGATTGGGTTGGTGTTGATTGGTGGTCTTGATTTTGTGTAAAACTCGAGCATCTTAGGTACTTATAATTATGTCCTCCTCCAATGCACCACCACCACCACAACAACCACAAGCTGAGAATAATAATAATAATAACAATGGTGATAGCGCGGCAAAACGTTTACTAACATCATCTTACCGTGCATTTCCAAGTCCATATGATAGTAAGTATATAAAGGTGTATAGACGGCCTATGTTGCTTGTGATTCTGATATTTTAATCTTATATTATATTATATTATAGTACATTCGTACACATCTAACAATTATCTTCTACATATTTTTGCTATATCATTACATTATATATCAGTTGGTGACAGATATGTAACATTCTTACTAAAGAATGATCGTACACGATCGATATTACAAAATTTGGTATTAGTAGATCATTTAAGTTTGATACGTCAGAAGGAATCTAATTCTAGTAATACTTCTTCTGATTATTTATTTGGTGATGTTGTTGATACATTCAACACAGCAGCAGGAGCAGTAGAAGGAGGTAATGGTCAAACATCAGCAGCTAATGGTGGTGGTAGTAATCCAGTTATAGCAAAGCGTAAAAAGAAGAATGCATCAATTGAAATTGATGCTTTCCAACTCATTAGTATTGATCCAGGTAAAGTCTCCGTCTGTATTGTGTTTTAGTGTGTGAATTCATGTGTATTCAATATGAAGTCTTGATTTGGTGGTTACTTCATATGACCTTAGTTTATGTCTTTATTGTGATTGCCTTTAAACCACATATACTGACAGAAGTTATATGTTCAATTCTCTTTCATAACTTATGATTACATGCATATCTTCAACAGTCATTGGGAATTTAACATTACGTTATCCCGATACATTATTAGAATTATTAGAAGATTCAACAATACATGCCCGTAAAGTATTACATCGTCGAATGGAATTATCAATGTTACAAAATGTTGAACAACTAAAAGAAAAGCTGCAGCAAAAACAGCAAGGAGAAGCAAAACAAGAGGAAGATGAAATATCCAATTTGATAACGTTACTAAAAGCATTCCAATATACCAAAACAACGTATAATCCACGACCATTACATGCAAGGTTGGTACATTTACCACCCCATTATCAATTTTGTAAACCAACATTGTCATCCATAACATCGTCAGATGTTGGTACGGTTGTACAGATCTGTGGCACAGTTGTTAAAGCTGGTCCAATAAGAATGATGGAAGTTACAAGGACATATCAATGTTTGAATAAAGATTGTGGATATAAATTCATTGGTAAGTTTTACATATAACTGTTGGGGGAGGACAGGCATAACTGAGACTTGTATTTGCATATCTTGTGTCTGTTCATCTAAGCCTGCTTCTATCCATATCCTCCCATATAGTTAATGCTGATTTTGGTACGAATAATAATGCTTTGCCGATGCCTATTGTTTGTCCGTCTGATACTACACCACTTGGTGATGGGTTTGATGATGAACAAGAACCATGCAGATCAACATCATTCGCTATAGTACAAAATGAATCAGATCATTGTGATTATCAAGAGATAAAGATACAAGAATCGGCATCGGCATTAACACGTGTGGGGAGTATACCCCGATCGATATTGATAAAGTTGAATCATGATTTAGTAGACAAGTGTAATCCAGGAGATGAAGTTGTTGTTGTTGGTTGTTTACTTGCCATGTGGCAGAACCAAACGTTAGGACAAGATGTGGAGTGTATGGTAGGAATGTGTATGCGTGCACATAGTGTTCGTGTCATCAATTCCGAAGAAGATTATGGTGGTGGAAGTGGTACGAGTATGGCTGATTTGGGTTTGTTTGGTAAATCATCTGCATTGGGTGGTGCCGGGATTAATCTCTCTAGTTCGGGTAACTTACGTGAGAAGTTTCGAAGGGAGTTTGATGCCTTCTGGAGTGATCCGTCTGCCAGGAGACGTCCTATTGCAACTAGGGATTATATCGTTAGGGCAGTATGTCCAAAGTTGTATGGTATGCATGCTGTCAAGCTTGGTATGCTGTTGGTATTGATTGGCGGTGCCTCGATATCATCATCATCGTCTATTGCTGATACAGAAGAGAAGAAGGATACGGCCGAGAAAGAAGTAGTAGAAGTAGAGGAAGATGACGATTCAGATGAGGGTGCACCAGTTGCATTTGATATTAGTGGAGGTGGTAACGATGATGATGATAGAGCAGGAAAGAAAAAGAAAAGGAAGAAGAAGAAGACAAATACCTCCAAGAAGGATGAAGTGAAAACACGAAGAAGAATACAATCTCGTGAGTATATATTCTTTTGTTTTGTATTTAGCTTCTCTTTTCTTCTGTGCTGTTCTTACCTCATACTCTATTGAACTTGCTACTTGATAATGAACACTTTGCAAACGTCGAAAGATATTCTATTGATAGGTGATCCTGGCACTGGTAAGAGTCAGTTCCTACGCTTTGCGGCTGCACTTTCACCTCGATCAGTTCTCACGACGGGTACCGGATCGTCTACTGCTGGGTTAACCTGTGCGGCTGTTCGTGATAGTGGGAATGAGTTTTCTCTCGAGGTATGTCACACAACTGATGTGCTTGTTTTCACCCCTATTCATATCAACATCCCCTCACATACTCATTCTTCTATACCATTAGGCTGGAGCACTTGCTTTGGCTGATCGTGGCGTGTGCTGTATAGATGAGTTTGGTTGTATGTCAAAGGAGGATAGAACTTCAATCCATGAGGCCATGGAGCAGCAGACAATATCCGTAGCCAAGGCTGGTATTATATGCAAGCTGAATGCAAGGGCAACAGTTGTGGCAGTGATGAATCCCAACGGTGGTATTTACGATGAGCAACTTAGTTTAGAACAAAACTCACGCCTCGGATCGGCACTTCTGTCTCGGTTTGACTTGATCTTTGTGATGCTGGATCAAGCCGAGTGTGGTAGGGATTGCAACATTGCTCACTTCCTATTGCAACAATCCATCATTCCGGGATCAGGCTATGATAGACCTTTTGAGATGGATAATGCACTCTTTAGTGATGATAATGCCAAAGGTCATTGGAGTATGGATAAACTCCGACAATACATTGCCACTATTCGCGAGAAGTTTCAGCCAACATTAACACCAGAGGCATCTGAGTTGTTGGAGAATCATTACGCCCTGTGTAGACAGCAAAGGAATGGGGAATCACTCATTACAGTTAGGTTCCTAGAGTCTCTTATACGCTTGTCACAGGCGCATGCACGGCTAATGTACAGGGACAATGTTCTACTAGACGATGCCGTTGCCGTTATCCTTTTAATGGAATGTACTCCCGCAACATCAAGTGGTGGAATGTTTGGCAGTGGTTCTTATGATACTGGGATCTATGATGATGTCTTCCTCGCAAAGAACCCGATTGATAGTGAGTTCTTACCCTTTGATCAGGCTGATACTCAATTCGAAAAAGAGAAGCGTTGCTTACTTCAACGATATCATCCAAATAACAACAATGTCGGTGGCGGATCTGGACAGCATCAATTCAACCATTATGATGAACCCTCTCAACCAAACTTTCGTCATACTTTTGAAACTAATCAACAAAACTTTACACAACAAAACGATCTCCGAGATCAGTGGGGGCGTCAGCGGATGTCTCAAGCTGTATCTCCTCGTCAATTTTCACTTTCACAAAACAACAATTCGATACGGCGTGAAATGGGTAACATGGGAGATCAATACACTCCTCAGCTGCCGCCACCATCAGGCAATAGTATGAATCAAAGCTTGGCATCAAGTGGTGGGGATAAGGCCATCTTCCCACCTCATGATGTGACAAACAATAGCAATATTGCTGGACCCTTTGCTAATGGATTCAATCTTCCGACGCCACAAGAAATCGAACCAGCACAGCAAAAGAGCTCTGGAAAGAAGCGTAAGAAGAAGCGAAGGACAGCCGATTGATGATATGTGCACAGTAATACTAGTCATAACGATAATTTATAAGATGAACACTATGTATCACTTTGACTAACTTCATATCTCCTTGCAATATATACCATCACACAAAATAGTAGGCAAGTTTGGCATCGGACTTCCTGGATGACTGACACTTGAAACACTCTTTCTGTTCAAAAGACAGGTACGGTGTGCCCATTTGTTGCAAGATGCCTTTCCACATTGACAGTACTTTACTAATCCATTTGTCTTGGGCTGTCGAAAGCACAACGAACACTCTCCACTGGCTTGGTTCTCCTTAGACTTTCCCTTCTCCTTAGTCATTCGGGTAGGAGTAAGAGCTTCTGTCGGTCGGATGAAAGACAGCTGCTTGGATGAAGAGTCAGGCATTTGACACACCGCTTTCAGTGGAATCTTTGAAACGTGATCAGCAAGCTCTAGCTCGCCAACATCTTCTGCTCCGAGTGAGTTGATTGCATCCAAGTCTGTGTTCTTGCCATCATTCGTTAGAACTTCAATAACCTCCATTCCTTCACCACAACTTTCCGTCCATTCAACCTTCTTTTCTAAAGAAGTATTCTTCATCTCCGATTGAGCAGCAGCACGAAGAGACTCATTCTCTTCTTTCAAAGATGATATCATAGCCTTTGCCTCATGAAGTTCAGTTTCCATACATTTCGTTTTCAAAAGTCTATCACCCTCAACTTGTTTAATCTCATTCAAGGCTGTACGCATGGTATCAATCTCATTTTGCAATTCTAATCTAGACTTTAATTTCCCTCTCTCATGTCTAGTAGTTTGGTCATTATCAGACTGTACCTTCTTTTCACATTGTTGTCGCTCGGTCTTTAAGTCTCGTCTAAGTTTCTCAACCTCTGACTGTGAGTGTTTCAACTTTGATTCAAGTATGGCATTCGATTGTACGGTGATTGATTTATCTCTTTGTAATGCTTCTATCTCTGCTTGAGACATTCCCAGTTTCTAATATATATATATATATATATATATATATATATATATATATATATATATATATATATATATATGAGTGAGATATAGAATGAGGAAATAACAACCACCAACATATCCACAAACTTACCTCCTTTAAAGCAGCACACTCCTCTTCTTGCAATGTTAATTCAGCCCTGATATTTAATGATTTCCTTCTACTCTTGTGTCGTTGTTTGTTATTAATGCTGTTATTCTCAATACTCATTCGTTTATTACCCGACATTGGCATCGTGTCTACATCCCAGGTACCAATCCCATCACAACTATTATGACTAACTACCAATCCTTCTGCTACAGTTTGCAATGCAGATGTTACCAATGTCTTTACTTGTTTTCGTCTATTCCCAGTAGCAGTGTTGTTATTAGTATTGTACCTTGTACTATTGTTCTGTGTTATATTAATTGGTTGAGATTTAGAACCAAGAGAAGCAGTCCTTCTACTTTTTGTCGCGAGGTCTTCATAAACTGACATGAATGTAGCACTGCTATGTCTACGGCTGTTCCTTTTTGTAAACACATTGTCAACTAGACTATCGTCATCATTTGATAGGTCATTTGCAATTTCCTCATCTAAAAGATTTGTTTTGTTGGATGCACTATTATTATCAACTGTTGTATTATTTCGCATAGCTGTTGATTTATCACATAATGCACCATTCATTGCCAAATTGTAGTGTTGCAATGGAGTTGTTTGACAATTATTACTGTCCTCTTTTGTATTGCAATTTGTTATATCGTTCATATGATGTGAACTAATTTTAGAAGAAGATTGATTATTATTATTATACCCTCGAGATTTATTATCATCATCATCACTGCCGCCGCAACTGTCGGAGTCTGAATCATCAATCAAGGAATCAGTAATTCGTAACTCTCTTCGTTCCTCTTCTTTATGTATTTGTTTCTTTTGTATAGTGTTGGGTATTGCATATCTATCATCACTTCCACTTGACAATGAAATTGATATTGCTGGCAGCATAGTACGATAGTTTAGGTATGTCGCGAGAAGCTGCTATTGATTAATTTATAACGACTCTTGACAATATCCAATATTGATAATGCCAACTGAATATCCCCTTAAAACACTGCTGCATCCACTGATACAACACAATATGACCATCGATCATGCTGAGAATTGACCAACGGCATGGTATCCTAATTGGTATCCTTTTTATGATGCATGAGAGGGCAGAGAAGAAGCAAGCCATAGAGCAGTCGATTTCATCCTAGAATGCCGAGATAGATAGACTCTAATGGCCAGGTATTGCATGAAATTTGGTAGTGGTTGTGGTTATGCTTCAGTTGAAACTGAAATGTCAACAAGAGAGTCGAGAGTAGTTGGTTCAAGAAAGGTACATATCATATGCACACTTTTTCAGTTAGGATACTTAACTAGTCTCAATTAGACAGTTGTATGTTTGTAAAGGTTAGTTTAGATAGATGATGCCTAGATTGTATACAGAGAAGATATCGTAGATAGATCTAAATACATGCTCATAGACTATAAGAGCAGGTACCTAATCTTGCATCCAAGTGAGCTTGCATCCCCTCTCAATTCGACTCATATAACATATAACATACTCTATTTCACTATCCAACCAAGCCTAGCTTCTTTTTCGAATTCCCCGACGTTTGTATAGGTCAGTCTTTACTCTCCCTCTCATCTTCCGTGAGTTTGTAGCATGTTCTGGCCGCTTGTCTTTGACGAGCAGCTTCTCGATCCCAGCAGCCATTACTGCATCAACAAGTGTAGATTTCATCGTCTTGAGGTTTGAACTAGCTCCATCTAGAGCCTCATTAATAAGTTTCACCTCAGCCTGAAGATCATTGTTCTTGATCCTTTCACTCCATTCTGTTACTTTCGAGGGTGTATTAACCTGGAAGCTTTTTTGAACTTCGAAGCAAAGCTTTGAAGTTCTTAATTCACTTTCAACAATACTAATTTGCTTGTCAAAACTAAAACAGGTATTGACGCTTACAATCTTCCCTTCGTTAGATCCAAAGTGGGATATTGCTTCTTCCTTCTGCTTCTTTAGAGATGCAATAACACCGGGCAAAGACTTTATATGCTCATTTTGGACTTTTAAATCAAGAATTGTATTCTTCTGCTGCAGTAATTCGATGCACTTTATTTGCTGCTCAATTTGTTGTACTTTATTCATTAACTCTTCGAGCTTACTTTCATTATCATTCGACAATGGAATAAGATGTTTACCAAATAGTGCTTGTTCATTTCGCTTGATTATCTCCTTCTTGCTAGCTTTGATTATCTGTAGGAGTATACAGTTAGCACACAGGGGAATGAGAGTATCAAAGACGCGGTCAAAAGCAGTGGCAGTACTTACATCACTCAACACCCGAGTGGCACTGATATCCATAATTGATGAGCTGGATAATATTGATTGACTCGATGATGATGATTCAGTGAGGACCTCACACAAATGACTAATACAACCATACATAACCAAACTATTGATCTGAGTTGAGCTCCCGTTCGCTGCAATTCGGCCAATGACTTTCAGAGCTTGACTTTTAGTGGCCTCACTTTTCATCATATACAGCAATCCCGACACGGTGTTTTTGTTTAGTGTCTGCTCAGTATTACTTGCAAAAATGTTAGATATGATTTGTGATGCAGGTATTTGAATAAATGCAAGTGGGCTATATAACGCCTTGGATACGTATACGAGGCCGTTGGCATTAACAATCGATTGGATACATGCACCGCCGACTGACGAAATTTGGTGTAGATACATCAACGCTGGCTGTTGCACAGGAGGAAGTGCAGCATTTGATATTGCTTTGAGTAGATGATGAAGAGATCCCTTGATCATTTCATTCAATTGATCACAATTGAGCCTATTTGTAGTCATGATGTGATGTAATGACCAGCAAATGTTTCCCAATACCACTTCATTATCATTTTCAAGAAGTCGAGGTAGTACTGTCAATGATGCCTCTGAAAGGGTAGCGTCAAATGACTTTGCCCGGCAGAACTGCTTAAAAGACCATGATGCCACTATCAAGATGTCCTTTGAAGTACTGTTTCCTAGCACTTGCAGTAGAGGCTTCACAACACCTGTCTCCATCAACATGTGACCCCAATTGACGACCACGCCCTTTCTACCTTTAGTTGACCCGTCTGTGTTCAAATTGGCCAGATTCCCAACCGCTGATAGTGCTTTTATGGCAATGGTATCATCGCGAGATCCCACGAGGCCAATCAGTATAGAAATAAAGTCGGCCTCCTCCAAAAATACCACAATCCGGTTGTCCAGTTTCGTCCTGGGCGTCTTTGCACTCACAAGATCGATAAGTACATGTGATATGAGCTTTCCAATCGCGTCTTCTTCAGTTGTTTTCATCACTTCTAATAGCCTTGGAAATATAGACGAATCAATTACTTCTTGGATAGGAGGGTCATTAACCTCAAGGATTGAATGAAATAAGATCAAACAGTTTGCCAATATACCAGAATCTGTCGAATTGGCCTTCTTTATTATTTTGATTAGGTGGGGGAGTAATGATGTGTGTACTTTGGATGTAATGTGATCTTTTGCACGTGCGAGTAACAGTAATGATGCATCAACCCTTGACACGACACGATCATCATCTTTCGAAGAAATTAATTTGACTAAACTATCAATTGTATTAGCCTTTCCTATTGCTTTAATGTCATCAGCCGTTCCTTCGGTTGCAATCTTTGACAAGGAAAGTAATGCAGTAGACACTACAGAATCATAACTAGAATCCAACAGCCGACTAAACTTTGTAATAGCCCCCTCATCGATGATCATCTTTCTATTTTCATCAGTACCTTTTAGTAATATGATAGTCAATACTACTGCTGAATCGATTTGATATAAAAATGGTCCATCTAACCAATTAACTAAGGTAGGTATAGCGTTGATACATTGTTGGATGGGAGGGTTGCTTACCTCAAGGGCAAGCATTCGATCGGTGAGCGTTAAACAATCTAATCCGATTTCACAATACGACGAATCCGTCTGTGCACACTGACTCAATACCCATATTATTTGGTCTATATGTTTCATCATGTCAACTATCGGCCTTTCAAAGTCTTTCTTATTGATTGGTAGGGCAAGCTTGTTCTTTAGATAATCAAGGGATTCTTCTGATACATAACACTGTTCCTCAAGAGGCATTGAACGATCCCCGTCTAATGTAAAGGAGTTCCTTATTGCATCTGATACTGATTGTTTTGACAACTTTTTAGGATGTAATCCAGCGTAATTAACAACCCTTCTTATCTCATCCAATTCTTCTTGCTTGTACTTGACAATATGGAGTGCCTTGACTTCTTCTGCACCATTAGAATTGATGATATACCTTCTACCCCTACCCAAAAGATATAACAAACGTTTGTCAGATCTTAGTAACTCCTTCCCTCCCGGTCGGGTTGCAATAATACTCTCAATCTTAGATCTCTCCAGACAAACATCTAAACCGTGACATCTTAATGATTGGGCAGTATTTGATGATTCACCCCTACTATCAAATTCAACTACCGACTGTAGAGGAAAGTTCTTACATGCCCTTGTGCATATCCGACAGTTCCTCCCACGCAAACCAGTCTTATTATTTGTATCCGGACAGCACAGTCCAAATATCTTTAAACACTTTGGTAAACTACCAAATTTAAATCCGCCACTTAACATATCTAACAAGGAAAGTAAACTTTCCCGAGAACCCTCATTTGGATAAATCATCTCACCATCTCCACAAGAGAAATAGCCCTGAGATGGAGAAAATCCCTTGATATCATTCCCATCCTCGTCTTTTATACCAAATACCACCCTCTCTAATGAATCAAACCGAGATAGAAATGGAACTACACTAATCTTTGTATTCAAATCCACACTCATAAATTTACACTCATCTTCCGTACCCTCATCTTCTATACTCATCGTGAGAAGAGAATTGATATGTATCGTTTCAATATCACGGAATCTTAACGCAACAGCTAAATTCAGTTGTGATGATTTATCAATGGATATGGTTCGAAGGAGTGGCATAACATTATGTAATAGTTGTTTTGATACTGCACCACATGATAGGGTTGTTTCAAAGGGGAGGTCTGGTGTATGGAACGTGATTGAAATGTAATGTAATTTGAGAGTTGAATCCGCAATATACATGCGTAAGTATAGATATTGTATTGAATATAGCCGATAGTAAATTAGATGAACCGTAATGATATGTTTTTAAAAAAGTATTAAAGCATACATAATGTGGATAGTTAGGGACAGCAGGTGAAAAAACACAATACTAAACAAACAACAAGCTTACATTCCATAACACTCGCCCAAACTTCAGGTGGTAAAACTATTAGTTCCTCCTTCTCAACAATACCCTCTTCACTACTCGGTGCACCATCACACAAAATTTTAGAATTGTTCTTTTCTATGTGGCTATTTGATGAACCCTCGGTGGCGGTGGCAGGCGGCGAACCATTAGTAGGTGAAGAAGGTTCGTCTACGCTGTCGTTAGTAATATCACTCATTGTATTCGACTACTAAGAGTTACTACAATCTACAGCCAATACTACAATACGAGTGAGTTTATGTACGTCGTCTCTCGGTATCCCCGTTGCAAGAATAAAAAACTCAGATCCCTAGAACTGATAGGCCAAAGAAGAGACCAAGGGCTCAAGATAGTAGATGTTTAGAACTAACAGTGGTTCTGATTGTTAGTATAGATAGAATAGACCCGCAGCAGAAAAACAGGTACGGAATTATTACATCTTTTACCTAGAATATACCTACGATATTTTATGATCAAACTACGGCCAGTGCAGGATAGGGATTGATTTAGTAAATATGGCACCCTGTCTCCCCAAACTACAACCGGATGGCGATACAAATAATGATGATGAATATACCAACTTAACCGAACGAACATTACTACAAATCGAGCAAAATGATCCCAGTATAACATCATTGCAATTGCAATGGAAAGAAGATTATGACGATGATAATAATGAAAAGAGTAAGAGGGTAGGTACTGCAATTGGAAATAATACACACATTAAACGATTGGAGGTTTATTATTTGAACTTTCACTTATGTCAAGGTATTGCCCTCAACCGCTCCATAACACATTTACATTTGATGAATATTTGGGGTCCTATTGATAAGTTTCTATCCATTCTATCCCCAATCTTTGAGCATAATAATATCGTTTGTTTACGGATGGTTGAATGGGATGAAGATGAAGCGAATCATAACAACTCGGTACTGATATCCGAAGCAATTGCAACTACATTATCCAAGTTTAACTCTCTTCGGACCTTCGATCTCAATGGTGCTAATGGTTTCGATGAGGATAAATCCGCCTCTATTCTAAGAGAGTTATGGAAGCATCGTAATCTATCCGAGTTGGATCTAAGCTTTAATCAATTGAAGAAGAAAGGATGTATTGAATTGGGAGACGTTTTGAAAATATGCCAAGTGAAAAGGTTGAAAATCTTTGATTGTGATATTGATGATGAGTGTGCCACCATTTTGGTGGATGCCCTGCAAAAGAACAACATATTGAGAGAGCTAATTATTGATAGCCAAGAACTGGGAAACGATGAAGCATACGCTTTAGGGATTGGTGAAACCAAACAAGAGGACAGATCATACTTTATCACGGCAGAAGGATGGGGGCAGTTCTTTTCACTGATAAACAGTCATTCGTTGGAGTATCTTTCCCTCTACGGTTCTAATGTTGGTCAAGTAGGGTCACTTGTATTGGCAGATGCCCTAAGAAACAACTCAACTCTAAAGGTTCTAGATCTTGGGAAAAACACAAGAACTAATCCAGTATTAGGAGGGAGAACTGAATGGCCAGAAATCTTTACCAGCCTACAGACTATGTCAGTTCTAGAAAAACTTGATATTCATTGGGCATCCGATGTTACTGATAGCGATTTGGCCATATTATTGAAAGTAGTTAGAAATGGTACTCTGAAGGAACTGAGATTTGATGCTTGCCATGCTGATGGCTATTTTCCTGACAAAGTAGTCTCTCCCCGTGGATTACAAGCTGTGGCTCGAATGGTAGAATGTGACAGTTGCAAGCTAGAAAGACTTTACATCCGTAGAAATTACACCAATGATGATTTATTGGTTGATTTTGCACAGGCTCTAACCAACAATGCATGCCTAAAGGTCCTATGTATTGGAGACACTGACGATGATAGTATTAAAATTGGACATAAAGGTGTTACCGTTCGGGGAGTAGGAGCTCTTACAACCTCTCTACGAGATGTATCAAGTATAGATAATACATATCGTTCTAACCATACATTGGAGGAGCTAAACCCTATGTGGCAGTCGGAGACACGATCACGTCACGACATTCGACTTACCAAACTGTTGGAAATCAACAAGAATAACAGTATATCTGACGCAGCACGAGAGAAGATTTTGAGGTATCACTTTACTACACGAGAAGACGGCACATTATCTAATGGTATGCAGGTAGTATCTGAAATGGATTGGGTAGTATTGCCTCAGGTTATTGCTTGGGCTGGTAGGAAACACGATAATAAGGGATGCACTATCTTGTATCAACTCCTCCGGTGTATCCCCGAGTTGGTAGAAGACCAAACTCTGACTAAAACAGTTGTGGGGGAGAAAAGAAAACTTACATAGCTAAGCTGGGCGGCACTCTACTTTAAAAGGTGCATAACATATGCACACTTGTCCAAGTCTAGAGTGTAGGAGTAGGGAAGAAGTACAAAGGGCAACTGCATACAAGAGACGAACAATGTTAGAAGTAGTAAATACTAGATTTCTCTCTCATTACCAAGTATTTATATTTATCTCTTCTCTCTATAAATCTTTCTATTGCTTTCCCTTAACAATAAAAAGACTCTCTTCGTTTTGGACAAATGATTTTATAACAAACAAACAGATATTAAACGTAAAGTGTTCAGGACAAAGTTGATTAAGTCTCAGGGTGGATGATGATGATGTAGGTTGATATCCCCATCATTCAATGAATAGGGTTTATGACACCAGTGTGGAAATAGATTGAAAGAAGAAGCCCCGACGAATACCGCAAAACAGCAGATAACTAAATCTGCACGGCACAGCCGATAAAATAAGGGTCGGAAGTAGAGTGAACAAAGCCAAAACTGATAGAATATCTACCCGAGCATGTTCCCAGAAACAGTACAATTAAGTACAGAAACATGTGTGAAGACGGGATGTATTCATTTTGATGATCATTCACCATGAACTCCAACCCTTCACTTCTTTCTAAAAAATCTTGTGGAACGTCTTGGTTTTTAGGACATTGGGATAAAGTTTAGGATGGATGGATGAATTTGTACAAGGTTAAGATATAACGTAGCTTGGGGACCGTAAGAACTTAATCAGTTCTTCCAACACGAAGATTTCTTCGTACGTCCTCTCCGTCATAGGCTTTGTAACCGGTCGGTCTGTTATTAGATGGTAATGAAAGATTTGAAATACAAATGTGAGCATATTGTGTCATCTTAAGAAACGAACGACAACGCAATCAATACAACAACGAACGCACCTCCCGTAACCATGTCCCTTTCCTGACTTGCCCGAACCATGTCCGCTCTTGCCAGATTTACCTGAGCCTGATCCACTGCCATATCCGTATCCACCAGATGATCCCTTACCAGATTTGCCACTGCCCGAGCCTGATCCGTATCCTCCGTGGCCTCCCTTTGCACTCTTTGAATCACTGCCTGATCCGTAACCACCATGTCCAAAGGCTTTTCCTGACTTCCCTGAGCCTGATCCTCCACTGCCATATCCATCGTGTCCACCAGATCCTTTTCCAGACTGTATTTATAGATGATATTGGAAAAGATGTGAAACAAAAGAAAAAAGTGAGGATATGTCATGTGTGAACAACAAAACAATGATCAAAAACCTCAATCAATCAACCAAAACAAAGAACGATACGCACCTTTCCACTGCCTGATCCTCCACTGCCGTAACCACCATGACCAGATCCCTTACCTGACTTCCCTGAACCTGATCCACTGCCGTAGCCTCCGTGGCCTCCCTTAGCCGACTTAGAATCAGAACCAGAGCCGTATCCTCCATGTGATCCCTTGCCACTCTTCGAATCAGATCCAGAGCCGTAACCTCCATGCGAGCCTGATTTGCCTGACTTTCCACTGCCTGATCCTCCTGAACCGTATCCTGATCCTCCTGGGCCGTATCCGTATCCTATAGTTAGTTATGTATTGAGATGGGTGTTGTTAGTTGATGTGGGGTGCCCATAACATAAAACTCTAAAGAACAACAATACAAAATCACCACATAAACAAACACACAAAACTATAAAACGTACCACTATCACGTCCACCCTTACTTCCTTTGCCACCCTTACCACTCTTACCGCAGCCACTCTTGCCGGACTTACCACTGCCATAGCAGTCTAAGCGTGGCATACACATGTTAAATGGTGGTGCAGTTGTTGGGAGTGGTGCCGGAGGTTGGGGTGGATTTGTTGGACCAGGCTGTTTATTTTATGATTGTATGGAGTTAGTGTGGTAGTATAGTATGGGAGAGAGAGTAGGGGTTAGTGTTATGTTGTTATATTGATGACATAGTGTATTATTATTGCAATAGAGTTGCCAACGACCACAATCATACAACGACGACGACCGATATACAACACAGCCGTCGACATCTCCGATACCATCTATATGATGCACGGTCGATAGATCTTCTTCTATTGAGCTGGTATACATGCACCGATATAGACCATTCCGATTATGGCCGTTGCAATAATATAACATCATGCACCAACTCTCATATATGATGCACCGCCGCCGACCGCTGCCGCCGTCATCTCCATTGCAATAGCTAAAATAAAGCAAACAATATTAAACTTACCTTAGGAGGCTCCGTGGGAAAAGGAGTAATAGGTGCCGGAGTTCCAGGAGTAGGACGAACAGCACCTGGTGTGGGTGCTAATGTTTTGTTTGTACCGGCTGATACTAGCGCGGCTGATGCTACGATGGTAATTAATTTCATCATTATTATTGCGTTAGTGTTATTTAATTATTAAGATTAATAAGGGTTGGGATTGTAGAGCCGAGAGACGATAGTAGTAGTATCGATAGAGATGATGGATTGTAGGTATGATGATGTAAAATTATGAGTGTGTTTGTGTGTGTGTGAGTTGCAATCCGGTGGCAATGCGCCATAAAAATTCAAATTTCACATAACGGTCAGGATACCGCAACATTAAAACGGTCATCGATTTCGTATAAATTAAGATGGGTGTCTTTTTTAGAAGTTTCATCATGCAACCTTTTTTCGGCAGAAGTTTCGTGTTATTGAGCCAACATCCACCGAGTATACTCCTCCACCTCTACCTACCTCTAGTACATCAACCCTCAATCCTCAAAATCACTATTCAACCAATCTTCTCCAGCCCGAGTAGAGCAGTTGACGAAGATAGTTTCGGTAAATTGGCTGATTTCAATTGCAATAAAAATGTAATGCATCTACGAAGATGGGTATCTGACCGTTTGGTGGTTTATTCACAAATCAGATGAAACTTTCATGTAGAACTTTTTCAGACTGGTGGAACTTCCATCGCCCTTTAAACGTTCAAACATTCCACCATGAAGTCTATCCGTGATGGTATTACTCCTAGTTAGGTTTAGGTTTGTAGATACACGTGAATATAGTACATTGAGAGTTCCTATGTAGGATATCACCAAATGAATGAATTACTATGTATATCTTGCCTCCCTCAACTCATCTACTTAGTTCCATAAACGTATTGCAAAGGACCAACTACCCCCCTCATCATCATATCTACAAATTTTGCCAAGGTAATGAAATCTCTTCGAATCCACTCTTTTGTCTCTTCTTCCAAGTAGTTCAGCTTACTCCACTCTCGTTGCACTTCGTCTTCTACTATATTGAATCGGTTATCATTTCTGAGTAGCTTGAGAAGTGACTCTATTACAGAGTTGCCATTGGCATCAACTAACATGAATCGTTCACCACATAGATGTAAATGTAATCTTTTATAATGTTCGTGAAACCTTGCCTCTTGCTCAAACACTAAAGGAAAGCCCTTGACTGCAACAAACTCACCGCGACCTCGTACCATGGCCCAGAAATTAGCTCGAGGACGTAATGCGGGATCGTTCTCACGAGACGCCCCGACTTTAAAAGCTAAGAGAAACCTGATGAATTGTCTTCCCTCACCCTCTGACAATTCACGATAGATCTTCCATAACTCCTTCAGCTCTTCTTCAGTGAATAACTGACGGAAGAAGTAGATCCAGCCAGGACCATCTCCACCTGCTGCTTCGACTAATCCAACATTCACAGTACCGTTACCACTCTGACCATCAGGGTTGCCTGATAATGTGCCTCGGCAAATGACTTTACCACCAGTTCGGTTAAGAATGTGATTAATAGTCTCCAACGAAAGGACCTCACGTGAATGCCATTCTCCAGACTTACGCAGCTCTAACTTGATGAAGTGAATCCATTGTTCAACCATGCGAGAAGTGCACAAACCAAATGGAATGCCAATTGCTATCCAACAAAGTTTGGCACCGGCCAAATACGTCAACAAATTCATCATCTTCTTCAAATGTTGGATGAGATCCTCCCCAGATTCCCCAATCTTGACAGCCCTAACATCTTCATACACGTCCTTACATGTTTCTTTCAGCATTTCCAATACCTCGAGTGGTACATCAATCCAAACAAAATAAACTACTCCTTTGAAGAAGAAGAGTTGTCTTTGTTCTCCTTGAGATGATAATGTATTGTTGTCATGGTATGTATCGTTCAAGATTTGTTGGAGGGCGGCAATGGGCGGCTCATCAGAAGAGGAAGCTTGTTCAATAGCCGAAACAACTTGTACTTCGAGTAATGATAATGTAACTTGATATTGATTTGCAAATAATTGACGTTGATCCACGAATATGTTGTTTGAACTGAATAAATTATCATCAACTGGTGGAAGTCTAACAAGAGGAATACCATACACATTCACATTTTCACCAATAGGTGGTTTGATTGTAGCTCAATTGAAAGGCACCCTTCACATTGTTATTCTCATCCACTACTACTGAAGAAAGCCTTCGAATCAAAGTCTTAGTAAGCTCATCTCTAATTGTATCAGGCAGAGGGGAACGCTCGGTATCAATCTGCACAAAGCGTAGTGATAGTGTAACCCCATCACCTCGACGTTGCTGTAATTTTTTCAAGATGAGGGCTATCGGCTCCACTTCAGCATAGTAATTATCCAAATCGGCAATATCAGCAGATACAATTTTCATAGATGGTGGTGGTTGAACCCCATACCATTGCTGTAATCTCTGCTGATGTTGTTGTACTAGTGCTATCTGCTGTTGATGTACTAATGACTGTTGCTGTTGTGCAAGTTCATAATCTGGTAACGGTTGGTCTGATTCAAGTTGTAATTCAACCTCAGCAGCATGTTTATAGGATGATATTAGTGATTCAGCAATACCGATCGCTTTATCCCATTGTACTTTATCATCTTCAGATGCAGTACTTTTACAGCGTTCACATGTTTGGACAGTTGACATCAAATGGTTGCCAATATGAGTGTACTCAAGGATTGCAACTGTTATTGACAATTTCTTTTTGTGAGATTCAGTTTGTAATGTTGTTAGGATGTCAACCATACGTTCTGGTGTTGGTTCCAAAGATAATACTTCATTGTTTAGCAATACAGCGGAGGAGGCATAAGGTTCAAGCTGTTGCATATACATTTGTGGTGGTTGAACCCCTTGAGGCCCTAACGGCTGTAATCTCGGCTGACGTTGCTGTATTGCCATCTGCTGTTGTTGCTGTAGTGCCATCTGCTGTTGATGTATTAATAATTGTTGCTCCTTGGCCTCAATAGCCAATCTATAACGTTCCTCTGTAATCATTACGTTGGCTGCCAGCTTATCACGTTTCTCCATGGCCGTAACCTTGGTGTCTAACAACTCTAGCTCTTTCCTTCTTGCCTCCTTAATAGCTTCGGATGTATTATCACTTTGTCGTTTTAATGCGGATGAATACATCTGTATAGCAATCATCTTATCATGCTGTTCTTGTTGCTGAGAAGTACCACCTCCTTGAAGTGATAGTTCCATCAGTTGATTGATAAGATCCTTCTCTTTACTACACTGATCCTTCTCTTTACTACATTGTTGTTCTAGTTCTGATCGGACATCTAATTGCTGCTTGTGTAGTCGTTGATCTTCTTTCAATTGTTGTTCAGCTAGCTTGAGTTCTAATTGAGACTCTTCCATCTTCTGCTGTGTCCAGGCGATTTCTTGTTCAAAATCTTCCTCTTCTTGTTCTATGCGTTGTCTCTTTGCATTAATTGAAGTATCACCATCACCTGTCCCCAATTTATTTAAATTACGGTTGATGAGGTGTCTGCCTAGGTCAGTATTCACGACATAAGATTCGAATAATTCATGGTAACGTTCTGGGATTGTGTCTCTATTATCACCATAGATAAATTGTGATCGAACTATATCAATACCCTCTATCAGATCAAGTGAATTGGGGTCGGCACCAGGACGTACAAACATGAAATGCCCATATTGCATCTTTATCTTCTTCCATTGACGAGCCGCCAAACATGTGAAAAGGATTTTAGACTTATCTTGTTTTTGATCGATCTGTTGTTGATGGTATGCAACATCTTGTGGTTGTGTACCAACTTGAGATGACCATAAACCAACATTTAATTGCAACAAATCCTGCCGCATTTGCATACGCGGTTGTTGTAGCAACAGTTGCTGTTGCTGTTGATTATGTTGATGTTGTGCCCCAATTATCTGATTTGATGCATTCATAATTTGTTGCTGTTGAGGTGGCAGTTGTCGTTGTTGTTGTTGCTGTGTTGGTGCATGTGGCTGCTGGTGTTGTGTACCATGCATAAATTGTTGAGGTCGATGTACCACTGGAGGCTGTTGCTGTTGTATACCTCCTTGTCGGTGTTGTTCTTGTTGTTGTTGCGGGTGCCCGCCCTGCAATATATTATTATTACTACTATACATAATAAATTAATTACCAATACCAAATTATTATAAATTTTGTTTTATAAGTACAAATTGATATCAGTTTTCACTAAAAGAAAACTCTATATTTTTATTACCTCCTTTTTACCTTAATTGTGTGTCACAAAATGGTACATATTTACGTCATATGTAGGTAAGTACCTTCTCGGACTGACTAAATCGCCAAATATTGGGTATTGCAACTAATATAACATATGTAGGTGTGGTGATAGTCTCTCCGTGGATATTGTATAATATAATCTTTGAAGCGGAAGGTTATGTGTTTATCATTACATATTATATTATTATATTGGGACTGGAAGTAATTTAATTGTAAAAGCAGTGAAGGACCCAAACTCCGAAGACACATAAAATTGGTTAGTTTACACGCGTATTATTCATATTTTCATGCGAACGGTCAGTTGCTAGAATTACTATAGAAATGGTTTTAATAATTTGTATCAAACATTCATCAAAAGAAGGTCAATAACATAACAACCGATAATATCAGCCGATCAGCGACCGGCTAATTGCACACAAACACACAACATATGGTCTCAGTGTGGTATGGCATTATGTGGGTAGAGGAAGTTGAGGAAGGTTCATTGCAATTTATTCTGCCGGTGAATATATACGAGATATCGCAGATTACACTGACACTGATTAGTTTTTTATAGACTACACACTGCACATTATTGGATACATATTAAAGGTTGATTAAATCAATACGTAATACTTTGTTGGCAAAACAATCAGGATTCGGGATGAGGAGTGTCCATATGACAACATATCAGCTTTATGGTGGCAATACTTCCACTTTGCTTGTTCAATAGTGTAGAAGGGAGGTACTTCAATTAGAAATTACATGATTGTACTGATTTATGCACATATCTTGGTATTGGTAAGCCCTAACACAATGATGGCGCCAATAATAAGAAATGACCAAACTTGTTACACTTGTATCTATCATCGTACCATCTTATCAGCATCCATTACTACTCTACTCTCATTATGTAGAAGCAAAACTTGATTGCAATGACCTCACATCTTGAGTAGACTTTAGGAGATAGGATACTATCGGTAAGCACGATTAGTAATTTCATGACATGGTATCTTAGTACGAAAGCAATAGTGAATTCATGAAAGATACTGTCATAAGATGAATATATATCGTCATGTATTGTGCACAAACTAACAAACATAATCTCATAAAACAAACTCTATTTGTTGCAAATCTCAGTTAACAACCCATCGAATATCCTACACTGCCGCAGGATACATCAGATAACTTTCGACAGGCATTGCAAATTGCAATTGTAATAAAGAATAAGGTAAGTGGTGCACCATCTTGACATTATAATGATACAAGTGAATATAACCCACTATCTCACAACAATAACGTGCAGTACATTACCTTATCGTGCAGCAGCAGCACTATATACATCCTACACCGCCACAGGAGATAATACACCGCCGCCGCGCCATCTATTATCTCCCCATTTATCATCCCCCCATCGACTATCGACTACAGCATCAAGGATGGATATCAATAACAACACCAACGCTGAGGCTATCAATGCTGCAATTGCATCGTTGTCTTTATCACCGGAATCTGATACTGAGCACACGAGAATTGGTGTACTATATGAATATGACATATCCGTCCACAAGAGTGACTTAGCATGTATTGATGCACCAGCATCTTCAGGGAGAGCAAGGTGGGCTAATGATGTCATTGTACATCTGGGTGACAATATAAGCATATCAACCACATCTTCGAATAAAAAACATCTCTTGTTGATAATCACTCCTTCTGAGCTATTGTCATTCACACAGCATATGTTCCCTAACATTGATGTTGTACCAATTCTAAATCTACACAAGTTTGGCAAGTCCAT
>Ga0214479_100176_pt1 | contig 39635 bp, 30 predicted proteins | sample M1_20Mar14CPVII9_5_FD_165054 | JGI IMG/M metagenome (GOLD analysis project Ga0214479, IMG submission 165054) | Marine eukaryotic communities from Monterey Bay, California, United States - M1_20Mar14CPVII9sort6BwellE14 | ecosystem: Environmental > Aquatic > Marine > Unclassified | place: USA...
AACAGCCTTGTTGCTCTAACTCTAACAAGGAGGAGATATCGGGCCGACCGCCAGACACTTGCTGTTTCTGTTGCTGTTCCTCCTTCTCCTCCATAGTAGTACGCTTCTTGGTCTTCTTCTTGTCCTTTTTCTTCTTCTTGGGCGAGAGAGCAGATGGTGGAAGTTCCTTAATGAGCTCCTTATACTGATCCATCTCCTTGTAGTACTCAGCTACCTCCGCCTTTGCAATCTTCTGTACAAAGGACTTTGTCTCTGGATCAACTTGGTCAAGTTGGGACCAACGCTTCGAGATAGTCTTAGAGAGCTCGAGGAAACCAATCTTCCCGTGCTGCTTACGATGCTTCCTCTTCTTCGTACGTTTACTAGGTCCGGCGTACCAATCGGGCATTAGTTTGATATTCTTGTATCGTTGTGGCACATCGTCATGAAGGATCTTGTTCTCCATCATAGACTGATCGGCAACATCACCGTCCATAGTCTGGATAATATACTCTCTCTCGATCTGTAAGAAGATGTGATACGCAGTTAGAGGACGCTGTGGCTTCTTTGGGATAGAAAGGGTGTCGATTGGTGATGATGGTGAAGATGATGAACTATTAGGAACGATGCTTTGTTCCGTTGCCGTTGCAATAGACGACGACGACGACGATGACGAAGTGGTAGTAGACGTCATTATAGTATTAAATGATAGTGGTGTTGTTGTCGTTGAAAGTGTATGGATGATTTGGTTATGTTTTTTTTTAATATATATTATGAGAGAGTAAATAGTGCATTGAAACATTTGAATCTCAGTATCTGTCTTTGGCATCTCGGATGGAGTTGAGAGGTCTGCTAAAAAATTGCAATCGCTTTATTGATATTGACGTGGCTGCTGAAATATATTCCGCGACACATGTTATAATGTAATCGCGGTCATAATCCCTAAACCCTTAACCTTAAACCATACATACCTACATCCTGGATTGATATCGTACATATGCTATCCTATAATCCTATGAGAGGAGAAGAGGAAGAAAATGTTGGGCAGATTTAAATTAACCTCTTCTATGAGGTTAAGGTGGTACTCTACTAAATAAAAATTTTCAAATTTTATAGGTACCCCAGAGAGAAAATTGTTGATATTACCTTTAACCAATACCAAATTATATACCCCCAGATGTTGCATACTTTTTACGGAATTCTCTTTAGAATACAAATATTAGTAGAAAACCGCAAAAAGTATGCAACATTAGCGTGTAGTTTGTTTGCAATAGAAATATTTTTTTAAAGGTACCTCAAATAGATAATTGTACCCATTACCTATAAAATTCGAAAACATTGCTCCAATTAACACCGAAAGACTCCCAATTGAGTTAGTAGAGTACCACCTTAAGGGCAGGGGCCACTATAAATTTTATATCTAGGTTGGGACTGTAAAATATTTGCAGTTGAGTTTAAAAGGTTAATTCAATTCTGCCCTTTGTGTCGCGGCTTTTATGAAAGGAAAGAGATTGAAAGGGTCGACGGCAGAACCACTGCCCAGCTTCTAGATAAAACTTTACACATACACATCATATTAATATTAATACTGATAGCGGGAAAGCTCAACTAGAAGAACAGCCTTGCATTGGCATGATGTATATATATAACTTAGAAACCATGGCATTCTCTAAAGAGTATACAAATACAAAAGGGACGACTGTGTTGTACAAATCACCGCAGTCACAGGGTTTAATTGGAGTAGCTCGTGTTCTAATCCTCGATGTGCATATGGACGATGACTTGGTTCCATATTATTCCATCAAACTTCCCGACGGGAGAGAAAAGCAGTGAGTGTGATGTAATATATGTGTCGAATTGCAATGTACCTCTACTGCAAATAAACATTCGTATCTCGGTTATATGCTTGTAGTCTCGTACTCTCACGATGTGATATATTCTTCTGCTATGTAATAATATTATAGAACTGATCAGCATCACATACTGCCAGACAATGAGGGATCGATCAATCGCCTCCTTTCTTCTGATGCTGATAATACTAAAGAGGCAGTGAAGAAAGATAATGTCTCTGTAGTAGACCAAGAAGAGACATCAACCGTGTTCACATCTTCATCTATTGCTACAATCCCCAAGGAGAAGTTATCTGCCAAAGAGAGGTTGTTAGTTTCCAAGGCATTGAAGCAATCAAAACATAACGAGCCGAAGGATACAGCCTCAAGAAAGGCCTATGGAGGATATTACCATCCTCCTACTCCTGCCCAACAGCCCAAAAAGAAGAGGATTGGCACATTATCAGATCTTGATCGTCTACCTGGTAAACAGTACTCTCAAACGGGTGGTAGAAGTAGGGCATCAAGAAGCAGAAATGACAAGTCGACTGGAGGAAGAAGTACTGAAGTTCGAAAGGTATCACCTTTGTCATCGGGTCGATCGGTATCATCAAGTGGTGGTCAATCAAGATTTCAACATAGTCAGTCAAATACAAATGAAGACAACCCTCCAGTGAAAAGTACATTTGCTAGCCGTAGAAGAAGATCAAGATGTCTGTTACATTGAAAGAAAAGAACTATATAGGCATGTCCTTCAGACTTTTTATGGAAGGAAAGGACATGAAGATATGTCGTGTACATAATTTGACTCACTTGTAATAATCTATAAAGTAAATAAAAGAACTCTTACGGCTAAGCATGTCCTGTTTCATGTACCAAACATAACCATTTCCTTTATGATGACGGTGAGCAAGTATAGCAGCTCGGTTTATTCTCAGCTCGGCTGCCACTGCACCTCCTCCACTACCTAGGTGCCATATCTCTGATCGCATCTTGATGCCACAACTGCAAGGACAAGCAAATGTGACTACCGTCTTCTAATCTTGATCGAGCCATTACATATAGAGATAATCTCTTTTAAGAGCAAAGGCCGCTTCTTGAAGATGAATCACAAAGACTTCTTACTTCTTATACTCATGACCACTCATGTGTACTCACTTATTATAATTCTGTGCAAAATCTGCAGTCCAAATCCAACCTTGTCGTCCCATATACTTTATTCTTGTAGCAAGCTATCACATCAAGTTACAGTTCAATGCTTCTCCTCCTTATGATTTTGTTGTTTCATCATTATCATCATGTAGATATGCCTGCCATGACCAATCTTCATTTTCATCATCATCTTCTTCTTGATCTTCATCAACAATCTGACCCAATATTGTTCCAACATTAATAATCTCTTTATCATTATTATTATCCATTTCAGTATTCCAAATTAAAGTTCCTTCTTCCATACTCTCAATCAGCATAAGAGGCTGATGAGTAGGAGATAATCTATCGGCGGCATCAGCAACTAAATCAGGAGAACATTGGAGTATTAGCACAGGTTGATATTCAACTACATGAGTTCTTGATGGTACTAATCTTTCTATTATTCTGCCTGAGGTATGTGTTGGTGACAGACGTGGTAAGTTGATAATTTTTCTAGCTAAGTGATTACTTATGGATGCTCTCATTTGAAAATGTATTATTATTTTACTATTGTATGTTGGTGACAATGAAGGGAAGTAGATAGGATGAGTAAGCTAGTAGATGGAGTATACAGCAGTAAGAGATATTGAAGAGCTGGGGTCTGGGGTTGATGGTACTGTTGGTTTGTCTGAGGGTAGATAGGTTGAGTAAGCTAAGTAAGTAAGTAAGTAAGTTGTCATGCTATCACTTTAAAATCTACTTCATATAGATGGGGATGTATTTGCTGCTAATCCTCAACCAGAAATGTGCTTAACGGAGTAAAGTCCAAATAAAAGATTCTATATCTTTTTCTTCACTCCCTATCCTTCTTTATGCAGTTAAAGGCAGACACAAAGATATGAAGGTGTACTGCCACTACAAATGCAGGGGTATATCTGCTACATTTTACCCTCTAGGAGGCTCCCGAAGGACCAAAACTGGGAGTATCTGCTTTGACTTGGTGTAGATTGTGTCCCTTGCCTATATCTTGTCTTCCATTGAACCCCTCAGCTACCCCTATGGGAAAAGACAATAATGGGACCAGTTGATGTAGAGGAGTATCTATGGAGTAAGATGATATGAAGAGATGAGTTGATGGAGGTTGATGGTATTGTTGCAAGGGCCTCGCCGACAGTCGGTCAGTGAATCCAAAGGGATACCTTTAATTCGTGGCTTGGGTGCAAGAGTCAAGTGCCAATACTCCGATGCTTACAGAATATGGTAAACAACACCACAACTCGATGTATTCTGCTAAGAGGAGTAGTGCTTGGTGTGATTGATGAAGTTTAGTGTCAGTAGCCTGATTCATTTAAACTCACACAAAATAAAGGAGTTCACACATCATTTTTTGCAATACGACGAGAGTATGCCATCCAAAGCGACGACAATGGCAGCGGCCAGGCCATTATTACCATCTAGTAAAGTAGTAGCATCAGTTGGAGGACCGCCGCTCACACATAAGATGACTAAATCACATAAATCTTCTCCAGGTAGACAACAGTGTAAAAATCCATCGTATAGACACAACAACAATACGAAGAAGAAACTTCGCTGCAATCCATCCCCTAAGTCCCATTCTCCTTCTTCATTAACGACACACAATAACATATTCGAGAAAATTGTTTGCAACATCAATAAGTATGATCACCATACAAAAATTACCAAGATAAAAAGAACTGACAACAATAGAGATACACCACACAAGATAACTCGGATAGATCTAGATGAAGTATCAATCAGCTCCTCTTGTATGACCGCTGATGAAGATATCCCATCATCGAAAGGAAGAAAGAAGAAGAATGTATCTCGGAGTTATCATTCAGCTCCTAGTAAAGAAAGGTTGGATACTGGAAGATTACTAAACCAGATGGGTATGGATGTAACTAATGACGACTATTGCATTGAAGGGGAATACGAGGTATCAAAGCGTAATAATGGCAGCCGTCATCGTAGTCACTCCTTCGATTGCAACTACAATACTCCTATCGATGAGAAGTATGAAGACTTTGGAATAGAACGGAAGTTGATTGAGTTGAAACCACATAAACGCTCAAATAGAGTGAAGAAACAGGTGAGAACTAATACTGGAACTAAATCAGATGATAATAGAAAAGATGACCAACAAGTATATGGAAGCAGCAGATTATTGAAGGCAAAAGTTATGTCAATATTACGTGGCGGTATCAGCAGTACTACTAAACCCAATGAAGCACGAGATGAAATGATTCCGGGGCTGATAATGGCCTCCTTCACTCCAACGTCATCAGAAGATGAGATGGAATGTCCAGTAACTCCAGAAGAAACTCATTTGTTCTTTGCTTGGCAACATGCACGCTTTCGTAACACTCCAAAAGTTGTAGTAGCTCCAAGTCCAAAAGCAACAACCCGAGTAAATAAGAAGAACCATGAAGATATTTTGTCCATTGCAAGTTCCAGTGGCGATAAGACAATTCCAATGGATAATAGAAAACGGCAACTCCGGCAAGGTTTTTCATTTTGACTAACTTTCTCATCATTGAAAAGTTGTGTAGATGTGTTTTCATCATATCATAACAGTTTCATATAAGTCTAATGTTGAGTGATTGCAATAGATTACACCATATTGTAAAGTAATTTCCTTGGCTCACTCTCAGTTTTGTTGCCAATACAAATCTTCCTCGTGTTGTAGTTATTCATGATCTTTATAGTCTCATCCACATATCCTCTCCCATTCTTCTCTTCCAATACCCGGTCGAAAAGTTTCCCGAAAATCTTGCCAGTCAATACCATTTATTAGCCATGCCCCATCACATTCTCGTTGCTTGAAGGACCAACCTAGAACTACAAATAGAGTATCAGATTTCTTATCTCTTAATCGACACTCCAACCATGCAGTGCCATCATAGTAGTCAAGTGTATCAAATGGGAAATCGACGATTGTCTCTTCTGCCATTCCTACTAATATACCGAATTGTGTATCAGTACGTTCCATAGAATTACTCAGCGCTCTGTATACCAAACCTTCTTCTGCATCGCTTGGAGCTCCAACAGATTTTCTTAATGTTTCCTTCCACTTATCAGTGCAACTTGTGTAAAGAATTTCATACCCAAAGTAAGGCAATGGATCATGTGGTGATAGTAAACCATCTAGAATCGAAGTAACTACTTCCTTTGGAGTCATATTAGTAGATGGAGGACGATTCATACGCTCTGCATTGATTTTATTTGCAGCTTCATCACGACGTCGTTTAAACCTTTCTAAGAATAGATCATCCTCAAATGCTGTTCCTCTTCCTTCTCCTTTTATCTCTCTGCCTATTATCTCGCTCGTCTCCGAATTATTCTTTGCAAACTGAATTGTATCATGTCGATAACACCCGCCGTGAGATATAAAGGCGTAGTTAATTGATGATGATATTATTAAGATTATGAAGGTCAGCAAGAAGTGTTGCATCATTGAGGACCTGAGATAATTAAGGTTTTACCTACTATCTCTGAAGTTGCAGTAGCTTGTATCAACAAGTGGTGCATTATTTATCCCAGCCACATAGTTGAATGATGATAGAGCTGTGATAGTTAGACTAAACAGACCTACGTACCGGCTAATGTGAACAGAACAGAGAACATGAGCATGGATACCGGTATCTTGTTTTTTGGCGATAACGGCCAAACTGGGTTCCCATCTATCAAGCCCTCCAACTCGTTATTGACCTCTTATGCCTTAATAGATGAACAATCAGATATGATTATCATGTAATATCGTTATCGATCATTAGTATATATCATAGTTGTAACGTACTAACATTTTCAGAACTAGAATGGCACTAGCCGCTACGATATATTCAAAAAATGAGTTCTTACCATAACTTAACTTTTATGCATATCATATGTATTTGTAGGTGTAGAACGACGGTAGATCCATATTATACGGTTGATATTCGTTTATAACATATCTATTATGTATTCAAACCGTTCATCCACTCAAATCTACGCAGTTCGGATCATATACCTCCTAATCATGTCATAATCGTATACTCCCCCAGCAATTCCCAAACTCAATAATCGTAATATTGTATACCTCTACTACTCTGTACACCTTTTGGTGTTACAATCATGTTCAGTTATGATACATATATCATTCTCCTGCTGTAAATTGTTTGGTTTAGATCCAATGGCCACTATTCTGAGGCCAGAGGAGGATTTTCATCATGTTGCAATTGTTGCCGAATCTAATATAATAGGCCCCTCCTTGTTTGTTTTGCATGTGATACCACATCTAACACTCTACAGCTCATATCAATACTATCATAATTGATAATTCGATCGTGTACTAGCCTCCAAGTGGTAGAATCGACTACTGGACTACAATCACATAGAGAGTTACTACCTCCACCACCCACCAGCCCGGTTCTAATAATGACGATTGTGCGCCTCCATAACACCGCCACAACATACAACACCGCATCTGAATGTTGACAATAGTATATAGACGCGATGGGTATATTGTAGCACCGTCCAGTGGCAATGGTTGTTCCTAGAGGACGTCAAACCACCTCTGATGACGACGATACACCTTCCTCGAAGATGATGCACCAACCACCTCTTAATTGACAACATACTGACCCCGGTAGAACGACTATGACCACACATCTTCACTACCGACATATAATATATAGATGGGATGATAGGAGAGGAGTCACGGGGTGGTATAGACCTCTCATAGCCATTGCAACGTCAAAGCAATGGGTGATGGGTGTGATTTATGAAAAAATTGTGGCATCTTAATTTTTGAAGCGAGTTTTAGGTTCCTCGCCTGGATAGGGGTATCATCATAACCAGAATGATCTAGGCTATCGATAGATATGCGTATCCAGGTGGGATATTAAGAATTGAAAAAAATTTACGTAGGCTACATTTCCTATTGCCATGTTATTAATTTGTACGAGAAAAGCTTAGTAAAATTTGCAAAGACAGGCATCTTTTAGCAAAGTTTAGCGATCCAGTACCTGGCTTATGTATGTGATGCAGTCACCCCAAAAAAACAGCCATATTCAAATTCTCCTCCAATTTGGAGAGCAAACGGAACCACGTCTCCACGAGAGGTATCTATTATATTGAAGTTGAAGCGTCAAAAACATCTGGACAAAAGATTTTACTTGGATCTTTGTTCGCCTTGCTTTCTGCTCTCATTATTTACTAGCCGCCTTCGGCGGGCTAGCGCTGCGCGAATTTAAGTGTTGTTGTTGGTAAAGTATTAACTGTTATTAAAGTACTTTAACTGTTATTAAAGTACTAACTGACTGTTATGAAAGTACGGTATCACAGAATGCTTCAGTAGTATTATTTACTTAGCTCTAGTAAGCTTTCTCGTAAGCCTATTCAAATTATCGCTCAAAGTGCTAAATTAGTCAATGCTCGCAAAAATGAACAAACATCTTAGAATACTGTAACTTTTTACTAACAAATATCTTCTTTTTGTTAGTGACAAAGGTGTGCGTCCCAGTACGTGACCGTGACAAACAAACCCACTTAGGGAGCTGCTTTCATTATAGGATCAACTACTATCCAACAAACTACTACAATCATGAAGTCTGCTATCATCGCCACCATCATCGGCTCTGCCGCCGCTTTCGCCCCTGCTCCTGTTGCCAAGACAACCTCAGCCGTCAATGCCTTCGAGGGTACGTTTTATTAGTTTCATTTGCAAAAGAGATATCTTTGTGTCATTTCAATTCAACAACTCATATGTTCATATCTTCTATAATAATAACAGGTGAGCTTGGTGCCCAGCCCCCACTTGGCTTCTTCGATCCTCTTGGACTTTTGGACGATGCCGACCAAGATCGTTTCGACCGTCTTCGTTATGTTGAGGTAAAGCACGGACGTATCGCTCAGCTTGCCTTCCTTGGACAGATTACCACCCGTGCCGGAGTCCACCTTGGAGGTAACATCTTCATGGATGGTACCCAATTCTCTGATATTGGAGATGGATACGCCGGCTTCGCCTCCCTTGGATCCAAGTCAATTGCACAAATTGTTCTTTTCGTTGGCATCCTTGAGTTAGGTGTTATGAAGGACAGTGCCAATGGAGCCGCCCCAGGAGACTTCCCAGGTGACTTCAGAAACGGTTCCCTTGACTTTGGATGGGACTCCTTCGATGAAGAGACCAAGCTTTCCAAGCGTGCTATTGAGTTAAACAATGGCCGTGCTGCCATGATGGGTATCCTTGGTAAGTGATGTTCAAGATCATTCTTTTTCATCCCCTCCCCTCAGTAATTATGTATGTCTAATTTATGTCTACACCCACCTATTCTCTCTACCTCTATCTACTCAGGACTTATGGTTCACGAGCAACTAGGTACAAATCTGCCTATCATCGGACAGATGTAATGAGGTCCAGTACTTCTTAACTAATCAACTAATGAGATGCCAGCCACCCCAAGCGATCTGTAGAACTCGTAGGTCACTGAATGCTTGGTGCCCTTTATAAACACATCAATAGAGAGGAATGAAACTTAAAGAACTTTGTTGTAGAAACAGGACATCTAACTTGGTTCACATCCTCATGTGCAGGATTAATAACAACTAGAATTAGTTATATCCGCATGAACATGTATATTTTAACTAGATCACGCTTTCACTGACTAGCATGTACAACAGGATATCATACATCCTATAAGGTAGTAGTTATTGTCTACAACAAGTTTCGAAAACAACATCTAACATTTGCACATTAAGAGATGCAGCTTTAAACTATTCAACACCTCTCGCCTACCTTCATCTAATAGAAAGTAGAAACACGCATACACTCACAAGACAAGAACGAGCTCTTCAAAACCTATGGGTTCATCTTCATCATCCTCTTTTTCTTCAATTCAATATTCTCCTATCCTCATCTTCAACCACATTCCTATATTCAACAACAGGTGCATCCTTACCCTTTGTCCTTACCCGAACATCTAATATTGGCCATTCGTTGCCCACCTTCAATTCTGCCAAGTTAGTATTCCCACCAATATCATACTCAATACCAGTATCACTTGCTCGACGTGCATAGACAAACAACTTATCTGACCATTCCTCACTCGAAGTCGTATTCGTCAATACATCATAGAATGGTTCCATCTCAGTTGCCAACAATCGACCATATCCCATGATGAAGATAATATCAGCATTAGTTGAATATGCATCAATATTCTCCAAGAACCAATCGATATTGTCCTCTACTCTTTCAGTAGTCTCCTCGACATTACTATTCGTTACTGTATTCAAACCAATGAATAATGTACGTTTGTATAGGAATGCAAAGTTCTCATTCCGAATATCCTCTTGACGTTTTACTACATATTCTTGTGTCGTATTCCAGTACATGGTATCAATATTCAGCATGTATTCTGCATAGTTTGACCAACCTTCTTGAGGATCTTCACACTCGGGATAATCGTTGTTTCCCGGTAGACTATAAACTGTGATGGGTGATTGTGAGAGAGACAGTTGTGTACGAAGGTAGGCTGTTTCGGTACAGTCGGGTATATTATCGACTTTACGTGTCGCACTTCCCCTGGTAAGGTAGATAAAGTGATTTTGATGGGTCAGAAATGTGAGAAAGACTTGAGTGTGAGCTTCCAAAGGCCAAACTGTACATGAACCATTGAGACAAACAAACATTTAGAGCAGATGACTTACAAATGAACAACAAACTTTTGATCTTGATCTAAATTCAATGAACGTAACTTATCACTCCAGAATTGAAAGTTGGATCCACCATCAGCCATTAAGTAGAATGTTGCATCACCTGCCTCATTTGCTTCTGTACCGTATGACCAACTTGGTTTACTTGATGTAGAGGGTTTGATTGTTGGAGATAGTACTGTTGTTGGTGTACCGGTAACAATCACCGGTGATGTTGATGGTGTGAGTGTAATCGGTTTGAGTGTAGGTGACGATGACAAGGGTAAAGCGGGAGTAGTCGGACTAACGAAGACAGTAGTTGGTTCAGTGACTGTGGCAGATGAAGTGACTGGTGGTGTTATTAGTGTAGGACTGCTTGATGAAATATCTGGCACCACAACAATTGGTGATGATGATGGACTATCCGTCGTTGCAACAACATTGAAGCCAAATCCAATGTTGTCATCGACTTCTTCATCATCTTCATCCTTTGTACTATTGTTAATCAAGGTACTCATATCAAAATTTCCAGTACCACTGCCACTATCACTTGGGATTGGTTGAACAAGTGAATCACTACTACCATTATTCTCATTAGAGTTAGGACTAACCATGAAATTACCAGTACCATAACTAACACCCAATGCCACCACAGCCAAGACCAGTGCACTAACAACGAATGCAGTACTAGTAACGAAGATACATTTCGTCCGTTGTGATGAGAATGCTATCCAATTGGGTAGTATGCCATAATTCTCTTCATTCTCTTCATCTTCGTCGAGAGAGTTGTTAGATGATGATGTATCATAGGCAATGTGTTGTACGACGTCGTTTGGTGTATTGGATCCTGTGTAGGACATGTTATCGCCTAATGGACCGACAGTCTGCTGCTGCTGCTTTCCTCTACCACTACTACTACTCTTCTTATTCTTCATTACCAAGCCACTTTCAACACCAGTAATATTAGACCCAGCATCTGCCAATAAACTCTCTTCATCAAACAACTTATCATTATTATTATCAATAGAATGTTGCATACCTAATATAGCTGACACGTCTGTGGTATCAATACCTAACCCCTCCATACGATAATCTCCCACGTGATAATATCCAGATTCATCAACATCAATGTTGAAGGATGTTGAATTTTTAGAATTGGATGTAGATTGGGATGTGTTTAGTACATCTAAATTTGATTGAGGTGGTGGTGCACCATTATTGTTATTTTGTTGGTTGGTTGCTACTAAATGACTTGGTAGGAATTGCAATGGTGATGCCACACCATTATTATTGTCATTGTCTTGTTGTTGTTGTTCAGCAATATCAGTAGGAGTAGCAATACTTATTCCACTTCGTGCTGGACTATTATTATTATATCTCACTACGCCACCACCACCTCGATGATTATTTTCCATAGCAACAGACACTCCACCCAGCTCAGACATTTGCATACTAGACACGTCGGATTGATCATCATCTCCTCCTCGACCTATACCATAGGCACTTAAGCCGCCATTATTGTTATTATTATTAGAGTTGTTATCAGTATAGCCGGGCATACTAAATTCATCTACTATAGAATCATAATCGTCGAATGATCCTCCTGTTGTTGTCGGTCGATTGTTATTGTATTGGGTGTATAGATTACTCATATTGTTTATGTGTATGTGATTGCTTTGTATGTATAGATTTGTTTGTATTCTTGCCAAAACTATTAACAATGCTTCAAAGCATAATTTACCTCCTTTTCACAAGTTTCGAGAAAACAGATTTGAATGAGTCTTTTAGGTATGAGAAGAGAGCGCGTGGTTTCGTTGGAGGTTTATCGTATGATCGATATCATTATTAGGCAGTACGATACAGATACAGATTTAGCAACGGCTTGATGAAGGAGTGCAGATACATAGCCATAAAATAGGTAAGAAAGTAGATGATATATTGACGTAGGGCGAGAGGGATTTATATATAGAGAGAGGTGCTTCCATGCATGCATAAGTTGTGCACATCAGTACACAACATATGAACACATTATACATATCAATCAAGTTATAATATACTTTAATCTCACCTCATATATATTATTATTGTACCACTTATCATCTGAAAATACCACAGTCCTCCTCTCAGAGTATAATATAGTAAGGTAGAGAGATATTATGGCATCAATAACAGAAATGATGCATCAATGCATCGTTGGTAAGCCAACACCAAGTATTGAGATTGACGAAGAACAACAGAAGAAACAGAAACAGGATGATGCAGCAACGAACGATTTAGAACAAGGTTCTTCTGGAGCTGGATATGATGATTTCTTACAATTTATTAAATCAGGTAGTGAGGATGATTTTATGGATAACAAAGACAATAACACAAAAGGTACATTATCCAACAGTAATACAGCTACTAGTAGTAAAGAAGAAGTTGACAAATCCAATACATCAATTGCAGTTGCAGAAGTATCTGGTGAAAACGTAGATAATGACAATCAACAATATCAATCATCTTCTCCACCAAAGAGGTTAGACACACGACGATCATCAATCTTTGCAGAACGTGAGGGACATTCATTAGAATTTACCAACATACTGCTAGCCACAAAAGAAACAAAGAAGAAACCAAGCAAAATTATATTAAATGGATTGACATCAAGTATTCAAGCCAAGACATTAACAGCTGTCATGGGTCCTTCGGGTAGTGGTAAAACGAGTTTGCTCAAGATATTAACTGGTAGGTTGGGGAATAAATCCAAGAATCTCAATTATAGTGGTGAAATCAAATTAGATGGTAAACTAGTTGATCCAACAGATATTGCAATTCGTCAGCAAATCGCATATGTGGAACAAGATGTATCAATTCCAGCCACCTGTACACCTCGAGAGGCTATTACTTTCTCGGCACGATTACGATTAGATAAGACAACAAGTGATAAGGAAGTTACCATGGTTGTTGATGATATACTGGACAATTTACAATTGAACCATGTTGCTGATACACTAATTGGCGGTGGGCCTTTAATGGCTGGTGGATTAAGTGGAGGCGAGAAGAAACGTGTACAATGTGGTGTTGAATTAGTTACCAACCCTGAGATTATTGTTTTAGAGTAAGTCCATACTTCTGTCTGTTTTGTGACCTTGTTCACTTGGCATGTCTCACTTAAACTCACTCTCTCATTCCCTACAATACTCTCTCATCTTTTCCAAGTGAACCCACTTCCGGGCTAGACTCATACTCTGCCCAAAATCTTATGGATATTTTGAAGAAGATTAGTGATGCCGGAGCAACTGTAATCGTGACGTGAGTTTTAGCCATATTGTTGTCTATCTCATTCACTAATGATGGTGTGCAGAAAATCTTACATCTCATTCTACATGTTGTTCTATCTTAATATATCTATTTCTCAGCATTCATCAGCCACCACCGCCAGGTAAGTTACCTGAAGTTCATGATATGCAGGAGATGATATTCTTTCGTTAGTCTTATGCACTCACCACTCTAACCTCTTCTTACATTGAAAACACAACATGTACACACACAGTGGTACGAAAGATTGACAACTTACTACTGTTGCTTGGCGGTCAGATTATGTATGATGGTCATATGGGTACACCATTGCAAGCAAAGTTTCAGGAGTTGGGATTTCCTAAACCTGACGATTATAATATTGCGGATTGGATTCTACAGGTAGCCCAAACCAATACGATAAAAGAATTGGAGGGTAAGGGCTTCTTTGCCGATGAACCAAAAAAGTATCAGGGAGGAACAACCTTCAGCCCAAACAAATCAACTCAGGAAAGTTCCGGTCATGTTGGATTCAATACCCAAACCCGTCTACTCTTTGATCGAGAGATCAAAAAGTTACTCCGTGATAGATTGGGCTTTGTAATAAGAGTATGCAGTAACTCGGCATTTGGACTCCTCTTTGGTTTGATCTTTATGAATGTTGGAAGGTCTGATTATGTCGCATACCCAGAGGTCATGGCGTCGTAAGTCTTTGGCAAGCGCTGAGTTGCTTGTTTTGATACGAGAGGATAGGACTTTCTACTCTCAGTATCTTTTTGCAAAGCTCAGCTAAACCTCTTCTTCTTCTTCTTTCTCTACTCTGCAAAGATTCGGTGCGCAGTCGAATCTCTTAATCAGCACCATGTTTGGTGTGGCTCAGGGAAGTCTGATGGAGTTCCCAAAGGATCGCCCAGTCTTCCTTAGGGAGTACTCGACTAATCACTATTCTGTGATTCCTTATTTCTTGGCCAAGTTCTCGTTGGAGCTAGTTACAGTATTCATGCAAGTCGCAATCCAGTTGCTTGTTGCATTCTGGTTAATGGGTTTCAAGATGATGTTCATACAATTCCTAGCATTGAACTTTCTTCTAGCCATATCTAGTACAAGTGTCGGTGTTTTTATTGGTAGTTTAGTCGAGGATCCTTCAGTGGCTGCCGAACTCATGCCAGCTTTGATTGTACCACAACTTCTCTTCTCGGGGTTCTTCATTCAGGTCGAATTGATACCAGCATTCTTACGATGGGCTCAATACTTGGTAAGTAGTATCTTCTGCATGTGGATTTATGCAACTCTCTTTGATGATCATTTCTCAAATCGCCGTTTATTATTGTCTAGTGTTCATTGACATATGCAACTCGTTTGGCAACGCTGTATGAATTTGGCGATTGCACAACTATGGCATGTCAAAATCTTTTGGACAACAATGGTGTGTATGAGCTTGAATCATATTGGTACTGGATTATCTTGATTGCAATTGGATTAGTTTTTCGAGTCACATCCATGTCTGTCTTAAGAGGCAAGGCGTCGTTCTAGAGTGAGGATTGTAAAAGGCAGCCAAAGCAATAGCTGATTGGCAATGTATGTTCTTATGTCTTTTTTTAAATATGTATGCCTTTGATAAAGTAGGAATGCTCCTAGTGACTAAGAAAATGATTCATCAAAGAGTGTATGTGACTTTCCTGATGCAACCTTATCAATCATATACAGTGGTATGTCCTTACTTGGGGGGTTGTCTCTCACACACTCATCCTCCCACCAAGTTTACCATTTGTATATATTCTTTAACTGCGTTCTGTGCAGCTAAATTTGTCGGGTCACTCCACCAACCATCTATTTTTATTTGCATACTGGGCCATGATTATTTGTATCAACAATTGTGAGTGCTGCCATAACTCCTACGTATGTCATTGGTATTGATGTACCATCCTGTTGTGGTTGTTGTTGCTTGTTGCTACTCTTCTTACTACTATCACTAAATAATTGATCAATACCATCAATCAAACCTCCAGCAGAAGCAAGACTTTTCGCATTATAACCATTCTTTTATCATGTTCCTCTTCCGTCTCAATGAATGGACAACACATACCATAGAATATGAAGTTTCACTAATGAAGGACAAGTAGTAGCAGTTGCTTGGATATGTGTGTCATCATTACCGGTATCAGTAAAGAATCCTTGAGCCAAATTTGGGTGTAAAATGTCGGTAAAGTTGTCGAGGCTTGATTTATCTTTGTTTAGTTCCCATTCCCAAGTCTTATTACCTACGGCCTCTTTGAAACGTTCTCTGCAGGTATTGATTGATGATCTGTTGATGAAGAAATCTCGTTTGTTGGGAACAGAGTCACTAACACAGATACTTTCGATTGATTGGAAGATACTTGTTGGAAGGCGAAGTTTCGGGCGGTGCCGCCATAGTGAAGTAATGAGTTGGGTAAAGTAACAGTAGATTGTGGCCAATCCATACACCATTATTGATGTATCCTAAGCATCGCTTAACGTTGATGACATAGGAAGGAATACCTCTTCGAGGAGAACACGATCAAAGACTTGCAAATAAAATCAAGCATCATTTGTCTTGCCAGCATTCGCCAAGCTAAGAGCGCATCTTTGGGATAAATAGGTAAAGGAGATATACTAAATAATCAAAACTTAGATTACTTTTGGTTGAGCCTATGTTCCAACTTTGTTGTATCCTTTGCGCTCCTTCCTCAAAGCCTTGCGCTCCCTCCTCAAAACCCTTTTCTCAATTAGATACTGCAAAATGCAATCCCTAACTAGTCCAGTCAACACAATACGGCATCCATCATGGTTGGCCGAATCAGATGCTTGATCCTTATTTGCTTTCCACACAGCTAGCTCAAGTAGTGTTAACCCTTCTTTCATTTCAAAGAAGGTAATCAATTCATCAATCCGAAGGAGAGCTTTGATAGTCTCGTTCTTTTTCTTCCGTCCCCGATGGTCCCCACCTATTGATTGTATAGCTGATGCTGGTATGAACATCTCACTCCCTTGTCTTTTTACTATGCCACGGATTTCATCTATTCCCATGATTTCATCTATCTTGCTCATACATTTTACATAACCAGCCTGAACAATACTTTCCAAGCGTTTTGATATGTATGGCAGTGCGATTCTCTTTAATGATTTGCATCCACTAAATGCCTGTATGCCAACCTTATTGAGAGTTGAGGGGGAGGATGATATGCTTTCTAGTGATCTGCAGTTGAAAAAAGCAGAACGGTCAATACTCCTTAGTCCATCGTTGAGCACTACATCTTTCAATATATAGCAATGGCTGAATGCATTACTACCAATTTCAACAATGGTTGTTGGAAGGGTAATACCTTGTAATGAAATGCAGCCAGAAAATGCTCCCTCCCCGATCTTCTCCAGCCCTTCATTCAATACTACTTCCCTCAAATTTGTACAGCTCGCAAAAGAGGTACCAATTTCAACCATGGTTGAAGGAAGTGTAATGCTTTTCAATGAAAAACAGCCTTTGAATACCCCGTCCCCAATCTTCTGTAACCCCTCGTTGAATACAACTTCTCTCAAACTTGTGCAGCTCCCAAATGCATTACTACCAACGTCAACAATGGTTGATGGAAGTGTAATACTTTGTAATGATTTACAGCCTAAAAATACTTTCTTCCCGATCTTCTTGACGGATGAAGGGAGTGTAATGCTTTCCAGTGATGAACAGCAATTAAATGCATCACTACCAATCTCTTCCAATCCATCGTTCAATATTACTTCTTTTAACTGTTTGCGGTTACTAAATGCACCCTTACTAATCTGAACCACACTTGAATCTAATTGAACAAGAACCACATTCTTTGGTGCATTTCCATTGCCGGTGTATACAAATACAACGTCTGATAGAATTCCTTCTTCCGTGGACGATTTTTCCTGCGTCCTGAATAATGTTTGGTGAAGTTCATTATCACATGCAGTACAAACCTTTTTCTCAGAACTCATGTTTCTAATATTAATATATGTATTTGATATTATTATCTGATGTGCGTTATATCACAGATATCTATTGGTAATACCTAGATAAATATGTTGAGTTTCGAGCTGTTTTGAGTTGTGTGTTTATGGTACTTGAACTTTGTGTGTCAATATCCGAGTTGATTAACACATATCGTATTGATAAAAGTCGTGTTGTCAAGGTATGTTTTTTATCCTGTTTATTCTTGCAACGGGGATACCGATGTGGATAGCAATCCCAGAAAATTTGGATACATTAGATCATAAAAATTCTTACAAATTTTTCAAAGGGCTGAATCTTGCAATAGTTACAAAGGCTCTAACTTTAAGAGGTCTAATTAATAAGTACTTTGATTACAACCTAATTCTATGTGAGTTCAAATGGCTGATTAGATTGTGTTTATTTCTCTCTTGGCGGCCAGCGGCGGATAGTTTAGCTGTGTCATCAGCAGGCTACTGGCCTACTGGCTACAACATATCCTAAGTAGTATCGAGAGTACCATTGGAAGGCAAACAGAAGGCCATTGCAAATCACTACTTCTTTGCATTTATTTGCATTTTTATTCATTGAGCTATTATTGACAAGATCCTCATATCGCAAACAATATTACTCACCTGTCATTCACTTTTCTTTTGCTACTCACAACAGAAATTCAATACCATAATATCAGCAAATCAATATATAACTCAACTGCAATACCTACTAATAATATTAGATAAGGAGAAATAAAAAATAACAACAATAATAAACAATGGCCTCTCAACAAAACGACGGCGGCGGTGGTGATCCAAACGGCAACAATGCAGCACCTCGACCACTCCAAATGGGTGCCAAGGGTGCATACATTGTACGATTATTAATGGTAGGAGATTCATCCTGTGGTAAAACAAGTTTAGTATTAAGATTTGATCAAAATGTTTTTAGTACAAAGTTTGTTACTACTATTGGTGTTGATTATAGGGATAAAATGGTTAAGGTAAGAGAGTGATTTGTTTGTTATTTAAATTGTATGGGGGTGGATATACACATACAGGTAGATATCCAGTAGGATTCTGATGGAGAGGGAATAGAAGCAATTTCAAATAACCCCATTACAATATACTCTGTATTATATAATTGTGTTTATGAAGCTCGACTTTGTATTCCTTTCTTTTGTTTCTAAACTCACATACTGTTCACATTATGTATTTATCTGTTGTAGATTGAGGGAGCACCAATGAGACTTCAACTATGGGATACAGCCGGACAAGAAAGATTTCGCAGTCTAACCTCCAACTTCTTTGGCAGGGCTGATGGTTTCGTGTTATGCTATGACATATCCAACCGTCCTTCCTTTGATCATGTAATTGGTTGGATGCGTGATATTAAGACACGTGCTCCGCCCGATTGTGATATTGTCCTTTGTGGTAATAAATCAGATTTAGAATCAGATAGGGTAGTACAGGTTGAAGAAGGGCAGGGATTGGCTGATGAATATGGAGTACAATTCTTTGAAACATCAGCATTGACTGGGTCTAATGTAGAGGGTATGTTTACAGCACTTGCCACTACAATTAAGCGAAGGAGAATCGATGAATATGAAAGTAGCCAGGCGGCGGGTTCGGTAGCGGGAGGTACGGCATCTGTGGGTGGTGCATCTAGAGCAGGAACAGTGGATCTTGGAGCCAATGGAGCTCCACAGGCAGGAGCTGGAAGGTCATGCTGTTAAGATCCTCCGCTAAATGACTACAGGATGGTGGTGGTGGTGTTATTGTTATAAACAGGGTGGGTTGTGGGATAACTCTTAATCAATCCCAGGGGAATTCATATTAAGTTTTGTTAAGGTCGTCTTTGACAGTTGTCATGATTGAGAGAAGTATGTGAAATAAAGGAGTATTTGTGTAATGCCAATTATCATGGGAAATATTTGTTGATTGAAAGGTTGGCTGGATGTAGAAAGTTATTCGGCTTAAGGCTGTCCTACTTGAGGGATTCTTCTACATACAAGCCAAATAGATCTAGAGAAAGTAAACAAAAGTGTGCAGTATCTGTTAGTGTCAAGTATGTTAGTTGTTAGCTAGACATTGCAATCATACTTATCTTCACACACCCATAAAAAGAGACGGGAGTAGGATTGGGCAGCTCAATCTCTTTCATCATCTGTTGTCCTCTCTATCATGCAATTCAAGAGCTGGCTCCTGGAGTAATAAGCGCCCCGAAGCATCACAATTTATTGAAAGATCTTTGCAGAGGATACCGGCCGAGTGCGTTGAAGGATACCTTTCAAGCATCATTCATTCCTCTCACCACAACACCACTACGATACCAACACAACCTCACTTTTCCACGATGGCGAAAATTTTAGGAAGCGTCAAATGGTTCTCCAACAAAAAGGGTTATGGCTTCATAACTCCAGCTGAGGGTAGTTCCGTTGAGGAAGATGTCTTTGTTCATCAGAGTAGTATTTTCTGCGAGGGATATCGTACTTTGGTGAGCTACAAAATATATCTTTTTTAACTTCAATGTGTTAAGATATCATCCATTCATGGTATAATATATGCTTGTATTTCCACTGCTGACTCAACTGCAATGTCTTTCATATAATTATGATCTGTTTTGTGTAGGATGAGGGATGGGAAGTGGAGTTCGAGATTGGTCATGATGACGATGGTAAGGTAAAGGCTGTAAGCGTTACTGCTCCTGGAGGAGGACCTTGCTTCGGACCACGTAAGCCACGTAATAATAGTCGTCGTAGGGATAGCAGGAGTGGATCAGCCCGTGCAGACTCTGCCAGAGGACCACCAAAGCCAAAGGATCCTTTTTGGCATGAGTCTCTAGAGATGGGTGTCAAAGCTCAGCTCGAGGAGAAGAATATCCGCACTACAACCGGAACAATAGATGTATCTCTTGGTGATGCTCGCGTCAAGCTTGGCACCAATGGATACTCATCTATGGCACATTCTGATGCAGTACTTGCGGAAGGAACCTTCACTTGTGATACTGATGGTAATGCCGCATTTACATGGGAGCACTGCATCGCTTTTGACAAGGCTAGTGGGGAATGGGTTGCATCTGGAGATAAATCTCTTTTGCCTGTTGCCTTTTGCCTTGCAGATGGTAAGTGTTTTACTTTAATATCGTGTATCTATTTGTCTTCTATCGTTAACAACTCATGGATGAGTAATGTACTCATATGAATGAACCTAATCTATTGTCAATTTTGTTATGCCTCAGCCAATATCCAACCTGTCGGTGAAGGTGAAACTGCTCAAACTCTATGGGGTGAGCTCCCTGATCCTAAACCAGCTCTAGAAGAGAATGGCTTCCAGATGCGTCATGTCGTCCTCACTCCTAGACGTAGGAGGTAAATTTTTATAGATCGGTAATGTACAATTGGGTCACATCTTACTAAGGAAATCAACCAACCAACATGTATAGGTGCAACTCAACACCTGGCTTAATACTGTGTTCTGTTTGTGCTTTTAGTATTGGTGAATGAAGTTGTGGGATGAGATATTAAACAGTTGTATCTTGCTATTTTCATGTAGTTTAAATTACTTAATTGCAATTGAAGCAGCTACTATATTTTCTATTATATTCAGTAAAGATGAAGTCACTTTGCTAATCTTCTCCTCCTGATAAGAATCGCAAAAGTTCAACAATAGTTCTGCATTAGATTTAGAGAGAACTGCATGACTAGTACTCTCTTCAACGACTGCGTCGAAGAGGCTTACACCGGTTGAGGATTAGTCGGGCTCGATTTGATAATGCCATCTAGCTAGTACTAAAGGAGACTAGTTGATCCATAATTGTAAAATAAGGTCATTAATGATGACCAAACTTACTTCTTCGTTGTAGATGAAATATCCTAAAATAACAGAATTAACCAACCTAATAATAAGTAAAAGAAAAACACTGGATAAAGAGCCAATAATCTACGTTCTCTCTTTACAAACTGGCCAATGAAAATGAATGATACTCGTGTAGCCCAAAGTAACCCAAGTGTAATCCATATTATATCAAGATATATTGATCCTAGCCAAGTATATCTTAAAATTGCAATAACTAATGCTGATACTATTAGTGGAGACGCGCAATAACCCAAGACACATAATGATTGAAAGATTGATATAGTAGAAGCTCCTAACAATTGTGCGTTGACAGTCACAATCAGTGATCCGATCCACATAACCACGAAAACCGTTGTGAAAACATGTGATGTTTGTGTCGTTGGTGCCTTCAAAGAGAGTAATATCGATAGTGTAAGGCATATGAATAATGGACCCCTGTACAATATAAATTTATGTAGAGTATTGTTTGAGTGTAAGTATATTGATATCTATCTGTGTTGTGATGCATACAACCAAGAATAACGCAGTACGTACCATAAATCCCAATCAGCTAACTGATTAAGAACATTCCGTTGTCCATCACTTGCTACTACATCTTCCTCTTGAAGTACACCGACATATTCAAATGGTCTCTGTTGTTAATAAAGTATGGTAAGTGTTTATTGCAGTAATATGTATAGAGACTAAAAAAAACTTACATTCCTATCCAATGGTATCAACACAGCCTTTAACTTAACACCAACCGCTCTAACATCTCTCATAATTGTTTCCATAACTGGCTCATCTAAAGTAGAGACGGGGGCCAACAGTTCATCCATCCCGTTTGTCGTCGTTGATGATGATGAACTATGATTGTGATCTTCGATTGCCGTGATTCGGTTTGAACTTGTTGTTGTTGTATTGGACCATGATGGTGCCGCTGCTGTTGAGGAGGAGGTCATATTTATATTTATTATCTCTTAGGAGTAGATAGATACGATATGGTAGATTTTGTGTGTTCTGGTATGTTCGTATAATGATGAGAGGGTGATAAGATGAGATTAATTGCTGCCGTCGATAGTAGAAGGGGAAAATGGATATATAGTAATAACTAACCTCTCGAGCAATTTACTGAAGTAGTTGTGAGGGTATCTTTTTGTGTCTCGGTGAGTGAGGAGTGAAATATATTGAAGATCCTCAACACTGAAGATGTCGACGGATGCATATAGACAACAAGAAGAGGAATAGAACTGTTTGTATTCACTGCAATGGGAAGGTGAAAAGAGATAAAGTAATCCGCTGCAGATCTTAATTGACTCACAATCAAACAATCAAACTTCAAACTTACTCAAACTCTCATAATTTTTTGTACACATAACCTAACTATTTATCCATTTGTCGAGTAAATACCTAACCCATCTCGAATCTCGCCTCTCTGCGCCGCTCTCTCTCTAGAGATCAACAGTGGCTTGGTCATCAGCAGTGGCTTGGTCATTCCTATGAATTATGAATCGAGCTTTTGCTATTACCACCGCCGAAAGGGATTGTAGACGAATTTTCAATTCATTGTTGCAACATCATAACATTATTAGATATAGATTTACTACAACAACTAAACGAGGAGGTTTGGTATGCTGCATTAGTAGTAATAGTTCTTATGCTACTTTCCACCATGGTGTGATCCCCTATAATTTAATACCATCGGTAGATCATTGTCATCGTCGACAACATCGATATATCCGATCAACAAACTCCAAAGACGAAGAGAGTAAGATGATACAACACAAGCAATCCAGAAGAAGTAACAAAACGGACCCAACTGCCAAACGACCTACAAAGAAATGTGATCCATATGGATTAAATGGTCAATCGTTATCATTTGATGAATGCTTCAATTTGTTATCGACATTAGATGATGGATGGAGGATAATAGATTCGTCATTAACAACAATAGAAACAGTAGAGGATGGAGACTCTACCACTGTATTACCCAAATTTCTACAAAGACAATGTTACCACAATTCATTTCACGAGGCATCTAAATTCCTATCATATATTGCACATATATCAACTAATATTAATCATTATCCTATACTTACAATGGAAAGGATATTAGTTGATGATTTAAACAATATTATACAAACAAATAACACTAACAAAGGTATAAACAATCTTTCAAGTGATGATAATGCACACGTATCTAAGAAAAAAAGTTCTAGTAGTAGAAAGGTAAAAGGATGGATATTTCAGAGTACCATAAGTTGTTCAACATACCGCCCATCATCATCATTATCACTAAACCAACGACAATCAAAAGAGGAGGGGGAAACAATAAGTAGTGATATACATGGCGATAAAGGATTGACGTATCATGATTTTCATTTGGCAATGTCAATTGATGTTGAATTGAATAGAAATGAATTAAAGTCGTTGATAATATATTGAGAAGAGATAAAATATGAGGGAGATGACATACCACACCACATATACACATATTATGATATGTGTGACATATAATAAAAAGATAAAATGCTGCAGTATCTGATGAAATTCAAACTGTCTATTGAGATGTTTAAAGTCATTTTGCTAAGACTTTTGTAATTATCTATTGAGATTGAGTACATACAAATTCAAAACCCGAGACCAACACCTGGGCAATGTTTGGCCGTCTAGTTCATGAACATACCTCTAGAGATGTAGGCTGGCAAGTATACTGTTGGCATTGCTTGGGAACCTAACAAGTATCGTATAAACTCTTACTTGCATGCACCTCGCTCGACAATTACATATTACACTTGTAACCATTTCGTACTATGCCTACATACCTTAAACTGTTTGTTCTCCAAAGATGTCACTCATCACACCTACTAACTCTACCGTGCTCCTGCGAACAGACTCTCCATACGATGATGGGAATGATATCACAATCTAAAAAGGAGGGGGGCGGAGAATAAATAATAATGGATGATCATTTTATTGGTATCGATATAGATATTGAACCTCCTTCTTCATCATCATCTAATGATAAACGCAATCCACCAACAATAACAACCAACGCAATCAAACAAAAGAGGAAGAAGTCTAATAAAAAACTAATCAAACCAAAACCACCACCAAATCCACCATCATCATTAATTAAATTATTACAAAATGATAAATCGGTACATAACTACTTTCAATCATTAACATCTAATTTAAATTATGATGTTATGAAATGGAAGGTTGAGGCCGAGTATTGGAAGGATATTGCTACTACTGCTGCCTCCTCTAATAATAATGATGCTACTAAGGTTATTACCGCTGATAATGTCATAGAGACGGCTAATATTGCTAATGGTGGTGGTAGTAAAAAGCGAAAGGCATCGTCACAGCAGCAAAAGCATAATACAAAGAATGTCAAATCAAAAGTAATAAAGCAACCGAAGGGTAGTAATAATCATAATACTAAACAGAAGCAGCAACAGCAAGTAGAACAACAAGATGATAATAGTATACCAATCACAGACGAAGTATTATTTGGTGACCTTAGCGATGATGATGATGATGATAAAAGTAGTAGTTGTCGTAGTAGTCAGTCTATTAGTGAATTGCAACAACAACAATGTGCTTTTAACACAAAAGATACTCTCAATCAAAGAAGAAGAAGATACGTATACAAACTTAATAAGTTAAAAGAGGCACAAAGATTATTAGATTATATTGGTGTATCATTAGTTACTATTGAGAAGGTTGTTACAACGGCAAAGAGTAATAGTTCTACCAAGTACGATACTCCTAAGACTGTCACCGCTGATGATACTACTAACGAAAATGATATCGAAGAACAAGAAGAAAGAATAATAATACATCGTCAATCAGATGAGAAGGTAATATCTGAATTATTATCGGTACTTCGAACATGTATCAAGAGTCCATTTACCTTTACTCATCAGATGAATACTGATCTAATAGAAGAAGAGTCATGTATTGGAAAGGAGGACAAAGAAGAAGACAAAGAAGAAGAAGAAGACAAAAAAAGATTAAGCCGATATTATCATCCATTCTGTAAATATGGCATGATGCATATACCCCAGGTTTACTTTACAAGTGGTAGTAAGAAACAGCCTACTCCTATTCCTGCTGATGCTGGAGAAGCTAACTCTGAGGAAGAAGAACATCCAGCATCAATAGTGTTAAGGTGTATACTATCTATATTGATAATTTTTGAGAATCATTGCTGTAGAGGCGATGACAACTCGCTGCATAGTGATGAAAATGACGAATGGGATGCCATATTTGTTACCAACGAACAAACAACACCATCAACAGCCAATAATAAAGCAGGAGAAACAGTAACAACAACAATAGCAGCAGCAGAAGAAGAAGAATTGGCAATAATTCAAACGGGTATGAAACATAGATATGAATTAACAAAACGTTTCATATCATCATTACATTTAGAAATTAGTAATTATTGGCCAATAATGGATTATAATGCCAATAACAGTCTTTCGACGTCGGATAGTTTATACTTTCATCCATCAGATGTACTTGATATTGATACCAACACCAATGAAGATGATAACAGTACAAGTATGTACAATACAAAGTCTTATAATCGACTAGTATTGTTGGAAGAACGTATATCATATGTACGATTAATTACATTATACTATAAAAGTATTGGAAAGTTGGATTTGGTATCTGAATTGTTTATTGGGTATATAATTTCCTGTACATCAGTTTGTAGTGGTAGTAGTAGTAGGTTGCCATCATTATTAAGCATGTGTATATTAGAGGCATTACTTGCACCAAACGATTACATCCCATCATCAGAAACAACAAGTACTAGTTGGTTCGAACAATATATAACTAAACAATTCACAACACAAAAAGCATCATCGTGCATATTGAAGTCTATATCAAATCTCTTGCATAAATCAATACAAATATCAAAAGAACGTGCTAAGAGTACAAATGCTCAAATTAGAGATTTGGCATTTATAGAACTTGCTGCTTTTGATCGGATTTGCAAGCTCGAAGGAGACACTAGTGGTTGGTTGCCTGATTTAACAAGACCTAGTGAAGTATTGGACGTTGATACCACTCTTTCATTATCGACTTGTCTTCTGCTTGAGGATGATAATAATAATGATGATTCTTCGAGAAATAAGATACAGGCAGGATTGGGAATAGCATGTACACTTACTTTACTCACCATGGGAGATGTTGACAGAGTTATACAACTTTGTGAAAAGATCACTACCGATTCGACAAAACCACGGCCACATAATAATACCAATCTATATCTTTTACCGGCATGCTGTTATGCATATACAAAGTTGATGTGTCAAAAGTGGGATTTTATGAAGCTCGGTAATACAGTCGGGCGTCATACCGCAGCTGCGTTTACTGTCGAGGATAAGTTTTCTCCCATTTTACAGTCAATGATACAACAACAGCTGCAGCACACTAATGAGGGTTCAGTACTTGAGGATTGGCAAACAATTGATGTCATCACTCAATGCTGTATACTCCTCGGTGACGGATGTTCGTTACAAAAAGTTGTTAGTAGAGTTATACCAAACTTGATACAATTGGCAGGTATGCCACAACAACGACGATCATTACCAATATCCCAACGTATACAAACATCACGAATGTTATCATCCTTCGTGAATGCTGGTGAAATACCAACCGTACGTGTAATTAACTTGAAACGTCGTCCTGATCGATTACTTGATTTCATGGCTTGTGCAGTTAATGTACATCAGTTACTAGTTGTGAAAGGACCTGGCAGGTTGAAACGCAAGGTAAAGAACCTCATCTCGATGAACGAAGAAGATGATGAACAGTATTATGCATTCGATGGACAAAGCAGTCGTGATGACCTTGAACAACAACTTCAACAACGTTTGGATGGCAAGGGTACATTATCCGACTTTGTCAAGGCAAAATGGCGACCGAGTGAACTTAAAGCATTCGATAGAGATGCTCGTGATGACTTTGAGCTTGTCTCTACTAGTACAAGTGAAAAGGCTTGTGCTCTTTCTCACATTGCTACTTGGATTGGCATTGAGACTACACTATCTGATGTTCACGATAATTATACTACCTCCAATGATAGTGGAAGGAATGAATGTAAGTTTTGCTACACGTATTGCTTGTGTGCAAATATCATACTTCTGTCAACTCATACCTTCATCTTACTTCCCATTCAACTTTAATTAGATGGATGCGAATGGTACCAGAAGAAACTGATGAGAATGTTCAAGATATCAGGCTTTGCTAGAGGACATCCTTTGCTCCACAGTAATGAGGGGATGAGTCCTGTACCTGTATGTGTAATTCTCGAAGATGACGCAGTGTTAAATGATCGATTTGCTGAACGCCTTGAGCTGATACTTAGCCAGCTACCTCGTGACTTTCACATGTGTTCACTGGGATACAGTCGACCAAAATCCGCTCCTATGGTTGAATACTCTACACATATTGGCATCCCATCATGCTTATGGTATCTCACAGGGTATATCTTATCACTCGAAGGATCTAGACATTTGATCAAATCACTACCAGTTGTTGGGCCTGTGGATAGTTGGATAGGACTTAAGATGTGTAGTAATTGGGATAATAAGGTTGGTGATGCGAATAATGTGGGGAAGGACAAGTTTAATAGGAGAGAAAAGGCAAAGCTACCCGATCAGAAAGATCTAGTCAAGATTTTGAAGTTTCGAGCATTTGCAGCTCTCGTGCCATTGTGTTCTCAGAAATCAAGAGGAGGAGGTTGGAGGGATAAAGATACGGATATAGTTTACAGTGGTAGATCGGAGGCATAATTTATTATCTAATATCAAATCCAAAGAAGCTGATAGCATTGTTGGTTGTAATGATTCCCAATTCTTCTACAGACAGTGTAATCTCTCCTCTCTCTTCTCGGCCTTAGATTTAAGAAGCTTAACCGTCCGTAAGCACTGTGCATGACCACTCCCGAGACGGGGATGCCCACGGGCATTCCGTTGGTTTTTACTTTCAAAAACATCAACAAGAAAGCAAGAAAGAAAGCTATGCTTACAAGATTGATTTGGCGATGAGTCATAGTACAATTGTCACAATAAATATTACATTTTATCGCTAAATTAACATCTTTCTTTCTAAACTTTTAAAAGGCATGATTGTTTCTCGAAATGAGATTTGAAAAAGACGAGTTCTTACATCTCTTTCAACTAATCATACATAGTAGTGTTGCTCTTGATACAAAGGATAGATAAGTACATTACACAAAGTTATACTACACTCATAAATAATGTCATCACGCTATATATCGACTACTGTATTAGCAGCTACTGCTGCAGCGTTTACCCTCTTTGGGAGTAGTGGTGGTATTGCAATGGCATATGAAACATCGAATAAAGGACAATCATTATCAACTAATAGAGAAGTTAATACATTTGATATTAATTTCCACCCAATGCAGTCGGAAGAGTTATATTCTACATATGGTCGTCACGATGACAGTCGAGAAGATGAGGAGGAGGTGACATCGTCGTCGGCACCAGATAAGGTTTTAGGGTTTGCATTGTCATCTCAATATTATTCTTACGGCGGCGGTGGTGACAAAGATGATCAACCAAAACCGCCAAAGTTGGCGAAGGCTGAGAAAACAAGTGCACCAACTGTTAGCCCTGTTGACGACGAATCATCTGCTTCTTATTTTGGTAAGTTATTAATATCACTCCATCTCCGGTGTGTGTGTTGTGTATGTGTCTTGTAGAAGATCTTACTTAGTAATAACCCAAACCTCTATCTCTTTCTCCTTCAATTCTACTGATCGTGCCATAATAATAATATTGAATAGGAATTGCATCATCGTCAATATTAGAAGGGTCGAATGAACCCACCGATTCGCCAACTCCTATAATACAACATAAATTACACGGAACTGCAATAGATCATAAATGTTTAGATAGATTGTTGAATGGTATGAAATTGACTAAGGTGAGGTTGTTTTAGTCTTTGTTAATTTGATTCTGTGTGTGTATGTCTCTGTTTCCATCTGCTCATTCATCTCTACTATTCTCTAATATCATCCAACCTTAGGATTGTGAATTATGGATATCCAAAAATCCACAATTTACATTACCAACATCATCTCCGACGAATGTTCCATCTACTTCACCTACGATATTCGCTGAATTGATCAAGGAAGTTCAAGAGGTTGTAATTGTTGATGATGTTGATGAGTCGACAATGTCATCCGACAATACTACTATTACTACCGAGGAGGCTATTGCCGAACAAGATGCTATTGTTGTTGTTGTTGACGAGGAGGAGGAAGAGGGAGTTAGTGAAGAGATTCATGACTTTGAAGGAAATGTAGTCGAAGAGCTCTCTCTTGACGGTGGCAGCACTGGTGATAACACCACTGCTACTTATCCCACGAGCTCAACCTTCTTGAATAACTCCACCTTCTCCTCCTCTTCATCAAATGTCACAACGGCTGTCAAACTAATCTACACACTATCGCCAACTGATGATACCTTCATTGAAAAGTGGCGATCGTCGGATGTATTGGGTAACAAGGATAAATTGAAAATTGATGCTACTGAAGATGGAATGCCTACGAAGGTTATACTATTGAAATTTGGCATGCAGGGTATATATAATGATGTTCTAAGTGCTATGGAAGAGATGGAGGTAAGTACAGCAGTGTTTTTTTTCTCCTCTCTTGCTTGCTTGCTTGCTTCTTTATATCTCACAATATCTCCCCTCATTTCCTACTCTACACAAAACTTCAACAGGCCACTGACATGGAATTGTCAAGTGCAGATCTAACGTTACATGCCATATCGTCCACATCATTCGGTGGATATATCCTCCCAAATGATTCATCCAACTGGTCCGAAGAATCAACTACATGGGATGATATCATCCGTGGTGGCAAGGATGGTCTAGATGCACAGGATTTGTTACCCACTGAAGATTCTCCAAGTATTGCTGAATTTGGATCTGTTCTGTCAGGTGGTAATGTAACTGTCGATATCAAACTTGAAGTACTCAAGACATTATGTTGTATGGATGATAATACCATGTCATTGCGTATTGTTACTAATTCAAGTGATGGTGTTATTTATGCATCGAAGGAACATACAAGTGACAAAGGTCCAGTGATGAAATTGGAATTTCTATTGAGTAGGAATGCCACCACATCGTCGACGTCTACTGAAGAAGAAGAAGAATCAGTAGTGAATGATATATTGGACGTAGTCACTGCAAAGCCAACTACATCTCCTTCCAGCTTGGCACCGGTCATTCCGATACCTGCATCTGCACGTCCCCTTAAAGACGAAGTTGGTGAATTAACCCCCATTGAGAGTGGTGAGTTGCAGCTGTTTGGCTTGAAATTCCTGTTGCGTTTTACAAGAAGTTATGTCTAACACAAATTGTTTTCATTTTATTTAGAACCCGACTGGATTGTTGATGAAGGCCCTGCTGTTGTTGTTGTTGAGGAAATGTCCAACTCGAGCACTTCGGTGATATCATCTTCATTTAGTATGTCTATCACGGCTATCGAAGAGGTAACTGAGTGGCGTAATCGTCGTCACTTACGAGCCAGTCACGAGAAGCAGGACAGATATCTTCAAGAGAATGTTGTTGATGCTAATCAATCATTCCAAGACAAAGAAGGTCCGGCTATTGCTGAACATTTGACACGTGTCTATGCCTCGGTGTTATCAATTGCTCCCACGAGTATCTCCATAGTAGAGGAGGATCCTCTTGTTGTGCAGAATAATACTGCCACTGGCGGGGTTATTCGTGAAAGTACCTTTCGTGTTGATGCCAAATTTGATGACCCAGAAGTGTCCAACATTGAACCAGAAGATGCAGCTGCCGTCCTCGACCAAGCGACGATCTATTCCTTCATTGGAGAAGAGAAAGCTAAGTTCATTGAAATCTACAAGAATACTGGCAGTCCGATTGTAAACGAGCCAGCCGATTATGATGTGACTGTGATCAAGGAGGAGACTCTGAGTGCAGATGCCACCACATCTCCAATCGAAGGAGAAGCCCCGGGGTCGTCTCCTACCACTAACGACTCTTCTGAATGGCTGACACCTACCCTCATTAGTGTAGCTTCGATTGTCGTCGTTGCTTCTACTGCTGCGGCTGGTCTATTATGGAAGCACCGTCGTGGATCTGGTGGTAGTGGCAGCACTTACAAGAGGGGAGGTGATAGTCCACGAAGTCTCGATCCTACTGCCGCTCAAACGCCAAGTCCTTACGCCTTTGCAAATCGTTTCAAGAGCAAGAAGAAGTTTGATTATGAAGAGTTTGATGACGACGAGGCCGTTGAAAATCCAGCTCGAGCTCTTAGTCCCTTGACCTGTGAAATTGCTTCTCCTGCTGCTGCTAGCCATAAGGCTGTTCCGCAGATCAACTTTCCTGACATCTCCTTCGACGACTCATCCACTGGGGTCAGTGATGTGGGGGTAAAGGCACCACAACTTGAGACTCCGGATATGAATCCTTCTGAACTTTTGTTAGATACAACATTAGATAGTTACAACGTGACTTCGGCTTCCGGTTATGCAGGTTTAGATGATGGGTCTAATTCTATTGAAGCTGCTACACCTTTGTATGATACAACGGGCGATCACTCTAACTTGTCAGTTGATTCATCTTTATTGCAACACGAAAATGCCGCATCGGGATACGGTGCACATTTATTTACCATGGATATGTTGAGGAATAAGGATACTAATTTATTGGAAATGCCCCCTCCTCCAAGTGATGTAGCCAGTGATTCTTCTCACTCACATCAAGATGATGTTGATAGTCTTGGAGAGCCGATTGTTCGAAGCGACACTGTTTTTCCCATGAGAGAGAAGAGTGAGCAAGAGGCTGTAACTCAAACTATCAACAACGAACTGTCCAAGGTTATGGAGCTGTTGAAAAGTCCTGAAGCTGAAACTTCTTCTGTGGGGATAAACGTCCTGGTTGATGATGACGAGTCTACCGTACAGAATGATCCTTACAGGGGAAGAAGCAATTCTGTAGCTGAGGCAGTGAAACGATTAGAGACGCAAGTTGCTGAGCAAAAAGAAGAAGAAGAAGAATCCTCATCTCTAGTGACGCAGAGATTAGAGGATTGAGAGTAGTTAAACTGTTGTGGTTTGTTTTGTTATTTGTTCTGGCTGACATATAGTCTATATTTTATTAATAATGTTTAAATCAGTGTTAAGGTGAAGTTGCTAGAATTACTTGCCTTTGTTTGTGTTTTTATGCCCCAACAAATTTCAACAACAAGCCGTTGCTTCCCAATGCCCAACCCATATCACTTCCAAACTCTGGGAAGAACTTGACATTGTACAAATTACCAGGAATATCATTAGCACTCTTGTCAAAGATGAAGTTCTTTCCATTATCTTTTGATACATACATGGTATTACTTCCACCAACTGCCCAAACTTCGTCATCACTACGCCATGCGACATCAGTGATACCATACCCTCCCGTCTTAATATTGGCCTCAACGAAAGGGAATTCTTCACTGTTCAAATCTACACCAGGTTCAGATGTTAATAGCTTACCACCATTCAATGTCATCCAAACTCCATTCTTAATATCACCACGCACAAATCCCATGTTCTGAATACGACGGGGGGTTCCTCGGTTATGTGGAATCCAAAAGTCTTGCCCTGGCTGCCAAGTTAAGAAGAAGTTACCACGCGAAGAAACTGCAAGGTATGAACCCTGAGAGTCGCGTTGTTCGTTGACAATACTTCCAGTGAAGAATGATGCTCCACTAACGCCTGACGATGACACACGATTTAATGTAGCATCAATCGTTTCCTGTACTTGTGCCTTCCAATTCCTACCAGCATTTTCAGTAGTGTACACGGCACCGCTACTTGTAATCATTTCAGCCTGATTTGGCCCCTTGGCTAGAATACCCGTCGGTTCACCCGGTAGCTTTGGTGATAATGGGATACGCTCCCAGCTATTTCCACCATCCTTGGTATGTAATAATAATGTCGGTTTACCTAATACCCAGCCTTCCTTATCCTGAAAGCTTACAACTTGGAAACGGTATGTAACCTCCTCCTCGGCATCTAAGTTAGAGAATGATCGTGGTTCCCACGTCGCTCCACCGTCATTCGTTTCCGCAAATGATCCCCGAGCACCAACTACATATCCATGTGTGGGTGTATCAAAATCAATATCATACACGGTATCATCGAATGGTACCTTAACTTGTTTCCATTGTTTCGACTTTGCAGCCGCTTCCGCTGGTAATGGTGCTGAGGTTGTTCCTGCCAATGTTGATAGGGCGACACCTGCAGTTGTTGTTGCTGATCTTGTCACAAAGGATCGACGATCTTCCTCATTGGTACTACTTTCTGAAGTTGCTGTAGATGAGAGAGTCGTTGTTCTTTGGAAATTTTGACTGCTTGGAGCAAATGCAAATGAAGAATCCGTGGCCAATCCAATGGCTAGTAGGCATGTCGTGAAGAGCATCGTGTGTAGATGATATTTATTTTATGAGTATACGATATCACCGAGAGTTATAGTTACGATGAGGAATATCGTTTGAGAGTGAGATCACCGGGTGAGTGGTGAGTGAGTTTGAGTTTGATGAGGTGTTCGAAGTGTTACGGTGTATTATGATTGTACAATAGGGTCAGAACGTACTATTTAAAAAGCTCATGTACACATCAGGTACGTTTATCCGAATATCATCGTAAGTATCCATTTTTAAATCCCTAATCCCTCCTAACTCAAAGAGAGTCTATAAACTAAAGGAAAGGTAGCCTCCTAATGCTTAAGGTAATAGACCTATCCTACTATCAGCTAAGTACTTATCTTAAATAATTCAATGATCACCTCCACAACAAACACACCAGCCACCTTGAGTAATAATATTGCAACTGCATCGTCATCTTCATTAGATTCACAGATAGAACGTCTCAAAAGATGTGAGTATTTACGTGAGAATGAAGTTAAGGCACTATGCTTACGAGCTCGCGAAATCTTAGTCGATGAAGGTAATGTACAGAGAGTAGATGCTCCAATCACAAGTGAGTAGGCGATTTTATTGTTATGTGTTTAATAGAAATCCTTATTATTGCAATATCATGCTCAAACATAATCTATATATATTATTAGTATGCGGGGATATACACGGTCAGTTCTATGACCTAGTCGAACTATTCAAGGTTGGAGGCGAGTGTCCAGATAGAAATTATTTATTCCTAGGAGACTTTGTTGATCGAGGATATTACTCAGTTGAAACATTTTTACTATTATTGGCATTAAAAGTACGTTATCCCGATCGCATTACATTAATAAGAGGTAATCACGAGTCAAGACAGATTACGCAAGTTTATGGATTTTATGATGAATGTCTGCGTAAATACGGTTCAGTCAATGTATGGAGATATTGTACAGAAATATTTGATTATTTATCATTATCAGCAATTATTGAAGATAAAATATTCACAGTTCATGGAGGATTAAGTCCTAGTATTAATACACTGGATCAGATTCGTGTTATTGATCGTAAGCAGGAAGTACCACACGATGGTGCTATGTGTGACCTAATGTGGAGTGATCCAGAAGAAATTGACGGATGGGGGTTAAGTCCAAGGGGTGCGGGATACTTATTTGGCGGAGATGTAGTTAATATGTTCACGGAACGGAATGATTTAGATTTAATTGCAAGGGCGCACCAGCTGGTTATGGAGGGACATCGGAGTATGTTTAATGATTCGTTGGTTACTGTATGGAGTGCACCAAATTACTGTTATCGATGTGGTAATGTTGCTAGTATATTGGAATTGGATGAGAATCTGGGAAAGAGTTTCAAAATCTTTGATGCTGCGCCAAATGAGGCACGAGGAGCACCGGTTAAGAATCCTCCTCCAGATTACTTTTTGTAAAGAATCTTGTATGATGTATGATGTAGTCAAAGCCCAATACATTATTATATACATTGCTAGATGATTACCTCTAACTCTAGGCTAAGAGTAGAAATCTACATTTTTTATGGTTGGTATCCTTTAATTTTATACACAATACACTGAATCATATGTTACCGTATAACCAGCCATAGAAAAGGTGTAATGAGAGGTACATCATATACTTTCAAGATGTAGTATAGCTTGCTGCATAGTATAGTAATGCAGGCCAGAGGTTCGTTCATATAAAAACGATGACGTTCGGTCTTTCTCCTTCTTTATATTTGTATTGTTAATTTCCTCGACAGCAACATTACTTAGCAAATATAACTCGTCGTTGCTGAAGCATTTATCATCATTATAATCAATAAAATCTGATGTGTGTGACATAATTCTGGATTCTGGCCACAATATCATCACCAACTTTTAATGCTGAAAGCATTAAAAGTGAACAACACATATATTATTTTGCAAATAAATTATATCGATTTTGTTGACTCTATTGTTTCCAAATGTACCTCTCTACATACTGTTGCTATTGATGACAACGATAATGGTTTTATGGCTGCATTATCGATGACTAAAACACAAAATGCATATCCCTTCCACGCGTAAACCCAGCAAAATTCCCGAGTTTAGAAATTAAACCCTAGGATTTTAAAGGAATAATCTAATGACTATATTGAATGCCTTATACTACCTCAATGGCCAAATGCTTGCACAGGGTTTGAGTTGAGATGCATCTGATGGGACGTACGGGGCCGCTGGGCTTCGAGCGGCGGCGTGGGGATATCTACATAGCTGTCAAATAGTGACTTTGGGTATGTTTTAAGCTAAAATGTTGCACATTGCTATAATGGAAGCTCTTTGTATGGTAGTCGTTGTATCACCCCGTATACATGATGCGTTGTATTAGCTATGGAAATAGTGGATCTAATGGTCTTGGGATTCTAGAACAACATATTATGGTGAGTGTAGATACAATTACATGTTGTTTTAGTGTCAATAAATCCACCTATTTATCGTATTGAGCTTATAATAATGCATTGGCACGTCCCATTTGTTAATCACAAAGCGTATAATAGTCATATGTACAAATGGGTTGCGTTGTGGGGTATTGTGGTGAGTGTCGGGGGTTCGTTCATACAAAATATGTATTAATTTGACCTCTAAATTGGGTGGTATACACATAATCTATAGATTAGGATTGGGATAAGTGGATGATAATAATGATTTGGATGATGAATAGTGCAATTAATTGGGATATTTGTTGGCATTTACCGTGGGGGTAGTTGTTAAGGGAAGATTAAGGATATATACGAAGCAACTTGGGTGGTATAATATTTAGGATTTCCAAGAGAGATAGAGATAGATCGGGTATACGTCTATATCAACAGAAGAGATGCATTTACAAGAACAAAAGCAGAGAGAGAATGCCGTATTGAAAAGCACCCGGTAATCCACACGTCGTTATCGTTTCATGTGCAGAAGGAACTAGCTATTCAATGAACAACAATGTACGTGTTATGAGATGGGGAAGTTTGAGGTGACAAACAGAGTAGAGGTGTCTGTAAATCTAGCACTTGAGGTGGCGGAGACATAATGAATTGCTTTGATTTATTGTGGGATAAGGATGATATGTGGGGACGTGTTTGTGTGGAGTAGAGAGAAGAGAGATGCATAGACCGCTGGAGAAAACGAGAGGTTATGATATTTTTTTACTAGTCGTCGGTACGCATCACCTTACACTCACCGCCACGGCCCAACAACGCCCCCATGGTCAAATGTAGTGTATATTGCCTATATATCCAATGACATATCTTAAATATCTTAAAGAACGCTTAGCAATAGAAGTATTATGTGTCGAATTATCTTTATTATTAGTTTATAAACAAATGAGATGTCTACTGCGCCTACAATATTATTGTAGCCTTTCAGAAGGAGTTTGAAAGAAATGGGCATCTTGCCCGGCCCACCCAAGTGCCTGGTTCAGTTCGCCGAAAATTTATTTTCAGTGTATCGCCAATTTTATTCTTAAACTGACCGGATGGAGCACAATTAAAAGTGGTCAGTTTTCATATAATAGATATATCATACGGAGGAGAAAACTCCATTTGGTAGAATAGATAAGACCCCTTTAGAATATTTTCTGTCTGTCTATTCAAAATTGGTAGTTGGTCTTGGTCTTGACTATATTAATAAAAAACAAAAGGATCTTGTCAGATCCGTCAAGCAAATTACTGCTTCAGGGTGAGAATCAAAAACAATAATGAGGTTGGAGAGGAATTGATGGAGTTACGGGTTAAGTTTACGATTTACTCTTGGAATGTAAATACTTGAAATATTTAGACCGAATATCACTGTAACGCCAACAAACCAAGTGGCGGCGATTAGACTTCAGCCAATGAATTGCATCCCACTGAGCACTGTAGCACTTATGGCGTCTTAATTCATCACTGATTTCAGTTTCAGTTTCAAGAAACATCTCATCGTGTATGATTTTCTCTCGTCAATGCTATCATCCACATTATAATAATAATCAGGTCTCACGAATATAGAGACACCTCTAGACATTTGATGAACATTATCCACTTTTCGAAAAACACCGCATTGTTTATACTTCTCCAATTCAGGCCCGATGATGGTTATACCTCGTACTGTATATTTTTCAAAGCGAATGACGTATCGTTCAACCACCTCATTGTGAAAATACACAGCTGTCTTGTAGTTGCAGATGGTACATCGTCTCCCTGGCTGGCACAGGTTCCGATTGCAACCTTGTCTCAAAAGCTGATCAAGAGAAGCTTTTAATATTAAATGGCATTTGATATTACACACAAGACGAAGGAATGACGTGTCCTTTGTCGGGTATGTAAAAAAGAAGACTGGCCACCTGTCCTCAGATAAGAATACATTTGGCTGGAGGGTGTCAATAGCGGAACGTAAAAGCATAGTTGCAGCACTAGGGCTATGGCCGTTCTTGAGCATTCGTTTATGAAGACGCATCTCGTGAACAACTTCGTGAAGACACCTATTAGCCTGTTCAGTTTACCCTAAGGTAACTCCAACAGTTTTTTATTGTGTTCCTGCGTCCTCCTCCGAAGCAAAGTATTTATAGGGGAATTTCCGAGGGATACCAAAAAGGGCTGTACAAAAGTCAAGTTTTTGTAGGGAATTTTCCGAAAGATACCGGAAAGGGCTGTTCTAGTCTCGCCTAAAATCGGCGTCAGGTTTCCGAAGGATACCCCCAGGTTGCCTAGCGCTAATTCCACTATCAGCGTTGACAGAGTAGAATTATAGGCGACTATTTGTTTCTTCGAATATTATCTTACAATTGTTGAACGGAAATGACACGATAATGATATGTAAAATCAAACAAGGTGCACCGTCGTGATGGATTGATCTGTTGCAATAATTAACCATCAACTACTACCAGCCTCCCATCATAAACAAAAATTGATTCAACTAAATACATATCGTAATTATACTCTAATTATTATACGCACTACGCACTCCGAGAACAATAGATAAAGTTGATACGATTGCACACGTGATGCATATCATCATTACTAAATACACGAGTGATACTTGGGATTGCAATTTGCAATGATACATGGGCGGTTATAAATGGACAATCAACAAAAACAATTTACTCTTCGAGGGTGATCGGCGGCAACAAGTGGCGAGTATGAGTATGATTATATGAGTAGAAGATATACATCATTCAACAATCACTGGCGGAGATAATTCTTTTCAATCAAGAGAAGATTGTTGTACAATGTTGGGGAGATATCTATCAATATCTATCAACATTAGATATATGAGAACGTATTCTGCTGCATATTAATATCTGGTTTGATTTGGCCGTCGTGTGGAGGTAGATTGAAAACCAATATTGATAGATGATATAAAAATGCACATATGATATGCACAACACATGCAATTCACTATCAACTGCTAAAATGAATGGATTAAATACGAGTGAAAGATATGG
>Ga0214479_100177_pt1 | contig 39613 bp, 32 predicted proteins | sample M1_20Mar14CPVII9_5_FD_165054 | JGI IMG/M metagenome (GOLD analysis project Ga0214479, IMG submission 165054) | Marine eukaryotic communities from Monterey Bay, California, United States - M1_20Mar14CPVII9sort6BwellE14 | ecosystem: Environmental > Aquatic > Marine > Unclassified | place: USA...
CTATTGGTAATAGTCAGCCTATTGGTGTTGAAGTGATGATGGGTATGGATATGATGAATGAAGATCCTGGTCTTCAGCATTCGATTTCAAGTGGTTCATTGAGCACGATGAGTCGTTCATACCCAAATGAAGGTCGAAATAGTCCATTGGCGGAAGTTGATCTATGTGATGATGAGATATTGAAGTTGTGGGAGTCTAGTATTAGCGACGACGAAGAAGAAGAGCTTGATATGGATAGTGTGCTTATTGATCTTTGTATTTGAAGGGGGTATACCCCAGATATGTCTAGTTTGTATAGAGTTTGGATAGAGCTAACTATATAGTGCATTTTCAAAACCATACAGAATCTTCTTGTACATGTACATAACATAATATATGTGATAATAGTGTATTATGCAACGGCAGTGGTGATACTTCGATCCCTTTGGGTCACAACTAACGGGATAGTATACTCCTTACAAAGAAGTTGATCAGTTCCAATGATATAAGAGCTTCACATACAGTAGACACAATAGGTCGTTTTATTAAATATGCACAAGCACGGATATACATAGAGATTAGCATTAGAGATACTTTCTAGACAAACGATTTGTTATGTTATCATACTATGGCTTGTCTTCATCAGCAGATATACTATTAGCCATGCCAACATCTTCTTCTTCTTCTTGAGATCTACAATCATAGACATTACAACACTCTTCCTTGGTATCAAATAATAACAAATGACCAACAGCATTTATATATGTTTCAGGATATGTATTGGAATATATACAAACAGATCCTGATAACATTGGTCTTGACCAGAACTTTAATGGACGCTCTTCCTCAACTTCTTGAGTCTCAAAATCTTCAGCAGGAGTGTCATCGTCATCTTCAGACCAGCCGAAGACATCATCCATTTCTGTACCAATGATGTCATAACTTGTTGATAATCTATCAGTAATTGATTCTGTTGAAGATTCTTCTTGATCAACATATCCTGTAACTGCAGTTCGTTTACCACGAGCAGGTGAGGCACCATTATTTCGAGCCCCTCTGTTTATACAACTACTGGGGAAACCATTCTTGCCTTTGTTGTACTTGCAATTCTTTGACAGCTTACAATCTCTCTTGTTCATTTGGGAACAACTCATACCACTTAATATTTTTTGATAACTATCATTACCATTACCAACATTTCCGTGTACACAAGTTCCTTGGAACCACGAACATGCATTGTTCTCCTTACATCCTTTCATTTTCATGCCAGTACAGCTCATACTGTCTTTAAAATGTTGAGAAATAAGACTACTATTATCAACGCCACCGCCTAAAGCACTGTGCACACATATGTTTGTCGAGCCGTTCTTCGACCACGAACAGGCTTCACACTTCTTGCATTGTTTTCTATTCATTCCTCGGCATTGTGCACCATATGCATTGTAATTCGATCCACTGCCGGTACCTCCGCCACCCACACCGTGATTATTCATTACCATATTCTCGGCAGACTTATATACACAAAATTCTCCTGAAAGTTCACATGCACTAGCACCTTTACATTTCCGAAGGGATAGTAATCCACAATGCTTTTGTTCTTTGAGTATTCTATTACTTTCTGTACCTCGTATGGCAATTGATATTGATGGGATATCATTGGAAGATGGGATCTCATTGGAATGAGGGTGCTTGTCGTCGGTAGAAGAGACTGAAGAGAATAGTACACATGATATGATCATAATCATAACCATGGAGAGGAGTAGGAGAACTGCTCCATTGCAATTGCCATTATATGTTCTATAGCTCATATTCTCCTATATTATTATACAGCAACTGTCTAGATGATACATATGATATTGACTTTACTGCCAAAAAAAGAGCTGTTAGCAATTAAACTTGCCCCACATCAGGGCTTAGTTAAACTCGACGACACAGCAAGTTGGGCTATCTCGAGGTCATATCGGGTCATATGGATACCGAAAACATGTCCGTCTTCTGAAAGCTGGGTTTAGTTAGGATTGGATAAAGCAAAGATTAACCTCATGCAATCAATCCTAACCTTGGCCAGCGGTCCATGGAAGGACAAGTGTCTCAGAGTGACTGTCACAATGAGAGAAGGAAGAGATAATGGAGTTCGATGTTATTCTCAATTTTATTCTTGTGGTAGCTAAACTGCTGCCCTTAACCTTATGATTAAAGGGTTAATTTCAAATTTTAACCTGCCCCCTTTTCAACACATAAAAAGTGTCGCGCAAATGAGGTGTTTTAGTGACTGCATAAGTTTGCATTAGATTTGGCCACTCTATTTTGAGGTTTGGGGCTCAGCTGAGCTATTTAATTATTAAGGATACGGCTGTTTAGTAGTAGGGATATGACCGCGATCTGGAAGTGCATGTGTCGATTTCGATTGTAGCGCGATTACTGCACTGCCCATATATTGATAGTGATAGGCCACTCCAAATTGAAGTGATAGGCAGCACACAACTCAACCACAGTCATTATTATTGTTATCCGTTTATCTGCTAAAGATATAAAGCCGCTACTCTCAATTCATATAACGGCGACGACGAACGGCAAACATACACATTTTTGTGCATATCATACACACACATAAACGGAGACGATATGAGTTGTCCACCAGTAGACTCTCAAGGACGGTGTCCACACCATCCTTTCGTACAAATGCAACGTCTATCACCCCGTACAAATGGCTGGAAGGTACTCTTAGATTCATGTCCGATATGTATATTGGATGATAAGAGTGTAGCTTCTAGTTCGGTATGTAGTGCGTTGGTCAATCTCAATGGCCTGATCAATGGTGGTGAAAAGACAGTAAAGGATGGATCGGGTGGTGATGAGAAACAATCATCATCATCATCACGGCGGTCATCATCAAGAGGACGTGATCGTGAATCTCGATCACGAGGACGATCACAACCGCGTACCAAATCATCGGCATTGGATGAGGAGACCAAACTGCGCCGATCAAGATCCAACTCTCGAGTACGATTCTGTCCACCAACGTTTGAAGGAGAGAATAACAGTGATCTATCTACTACCTTGGAAGTACTCAAACCTACTAAACTTGTTAAGTCCTCAAGTACCAACTCACTACCAACATTATCAACTGCATCCTCAACACAACCATCCCCTTCCGCGTCACCGGTATCCTTACTAAACAAGGATCCAAAGTATAAGGTATGCCCTGCCACAATGCAACGACAATTATATGAAGGTATGAGGGTATCTACAATGTCTATGGATATTGATATTAGCGATAAGAGTGATGATTCTTGGAGGGAAAGGAGTGATTTGAGTAGTAGTTCGAAGAGTTTGTTAGGTGGCGGCGGTGGTAGGCAACAGGTTGTTGAGAAGAAGGCTGATGATACTGACAAAATTGAACGGCCAAGATCATATAACTCATTCTTCTATGAAATGATGGATGTTCCAACATTTGGAACTGACGAAGAAAAGGTTAAGGAGGAGGATAAGGATACCCGACGTTCTCTTTTTAAGGAATGTAAGGATGAGGAAGAAAAAGGAACAGCTAGTAATTGCAAAGAAGAGAAAGATAATGAGTTGGATGTATATGTTGTACCATTTCCTCCTAAAGATGAACAGGAGACGGGGCAGAATGAGGGCAAGGGTATCATGCTCTGCATGCCGGTTACTGAGGTAAGTTGTTACTTCCCATACTATAATATCTCTTTACTTGTGCACATGATATGTTCACTAATACAAATACTCTCTATCTTCTCCTTTACTTTGTCTTGGAATCAGGTGCAGCAGCAGCAGCTTGAGCCACCATCACATGATGAGCAGTTGACGAATCATGATGAACCAACCAAACAAGAAGAGATTTGTGCACGCCGTTTACAAAGATACCGATCTAGAGAACAATCTCGGTCTAGTCGTCCTGATCCTGAAGAATATACATGTCAAGATTCTAATGCATCTACTGAACATCGAGGTAATTGCAAATCGAGGCCATCAACACCTCAAGATGATCACAAGAGCCTGGAGCCTGAAGAGGAAGAGCAAGATCAGCACACTCAGAGAAGACCAAGGAGATCACGAAGGTCTAGCAATGCTGCCAGAAATACAGCTGGACGTTCCTCGTTCACTTATGGAGGAAATGGTCATCAAGTGCCTCCACCTCCACCTCCACCACCGTTAAAGGTCCAACGTCAAAACTCTGCTCCTGATTTATACTGTCCCGCTCTTCCTCAAGCTGAACAGTTGCTAAACTCGGTGGCAACGCACAAGTCAAAAGTTAGTCATGTGATTGTTAAACCCCGTCTTGATGATGATACCATATCAACACTATCCTTCATGCCAAATCATGTAAACACGATTGTCAATCCTCGTCAAGATGGTGATACCGTATCAACACTCACCTTCATGGACAAGACTTCATCTGTTATTCCTCAACGTCAGATTCCTCGAGATCCTCAAGGCCAGCCAATGCATGATGTAAACGAGCTGCCACTACCAGTGAAGACTGATGGTACTGTTATTTCCTCTCATTCATCTACATATGAAGAGGATATGAAACAGCCATCAGTTAATGCCAATACCAATAACTACGATAAGAAAGGGCGATGTGTCGTCCATCCTCACATTCAATTAAGGAAGAAGAAGTTCTTAAAGCGACTAAGTATTGGCGCTTCTTCCGACAAGTGCAATTCCGAAGGTGGTGGATGGAAGATACTCTTGTCAGCGTGTCCAGAATGTTGTGTTGATGAACTGCGTCGTACTCAACAAGAATTGGTTGCTACTCAACAGCAGCAGCTATGTCAATCGGTGGCAAGTAATCAAGGTGTTACTGAACATCGTCAACAGCAGCAAGCTACTCCCTTTTCGGGTAGAGTGGCTACCTTGGACATGTTACATCGTTTACCAGGTCAGGATGGCGTCCGAGCACTACACAGCAGTAGCCCGCATAGCAGTAGTAATGCCCCTAGTTTGCACAGTTTAGGGAGCATCGATCCTCCTTCATCAGATCACCAAGGCTCAATGACACGCAGTTCATCAGCTGGTTCAAACTGTGTGCCCTTGTCGGAGAAAATTGGCAAGAAGGTCAAGAAGAAGCCTGTTCGTCGTCCAACCGATGAGACCGCTAGCCTCACGATTAGCTCGAGTTGTTCCAGTAATGATCAACAGAAACAACACAATTCTTCTGGTACTACCAGTAGATCTGCCACTTCTTCTTCCAAGTCTTCATCGTTGGATTCCAAGAGGGAGAAGAGCAAGTCTTTCCAGCGTAGTAATAGCAGCGTTGGTTCCAAGAGTGTATTATCCTCATCTACACCACCAACTACAGGACAGCGAGGTACAATCAATGTTAGTCAAATGCAGTGGATTAATCCCAAGAATAACCAGCCGGGCGAGTACACTGGTCAGGTTGATCACAACTTCGTCCCTCATGGTCATGGTGTAATGATGTATTCCGATCCAAGTTTACGTCCCAAGGGTGGTGAGTGGGAGAATGGCAAGTATCGCCGCAGTAAAGATGACGGCAGGTCAAGCTCGTCACGGAAGTCAGGATCACGTGCTAGCAAAAGTTCATCACACACTCACAAGTCCAGGAGGAGTCATAGTAAGAATCGCCGAGGGACAATGTAAAGGAAGCAATTTTCAATTTTGACAGCACTTTTCTTTGTTATGTTCTAGTCAATAGGGTGAACAGAGCCGTCTGAGCTAAGCTATGATATAGAGAAATAATTAAGTGTAAATAATAGATATATGTTTGATCCAGAGCAGATTAGAGATGCCAAACACTTACATTTTTGATAGATATCTAGCATTAGATACTATCTAACTTTGGTATATCCAATGTACAAACGATATGAAAAGATGTGTTCCCGAATCAACTGTCCAGAAAAGAGTATTGGAGGAAGCTCTACTTTCAGGGCATTCAAAAGAAGAAAGACTTCCCACGCCACCCCCTCACCTGCTTGGTATCCTAGGATACCAACCTTTACTAAAGGCTCGCCTGCTTGCAGCACGCTCCTTGACGCCACCAATACTTGGAAATCGACCATGATAATCAATGCACGCGTTGTCCGAAGGGCTAAAGACGACGTCGGTTCAATTGGACGTGATAATAGGCCATCTTGGTGGGTAGATATGGTCAATCCTAGTAATAGGTTGCAACGAGGTGCCTCAACCCTTTTTATTCGTCGCTTCTATCTTGCTGGTGGCTTGGAGTCGTCACCTACTACTTGTGGTGGATTTTCAATACCATCAATATTAACATGTGATGGAATGAGCTTGGATAATAAGTCGGGAGGAGATGCCAATTCATGTTTGGTAAAATCATAAATAGGTGGCAGGGCATTACCATTCGGCAACTTCGTTCGGTCATCCCTCAACTCACCAAAGAAGGCATGACCACACCCCTCCAACGGTTTCACCCGCTGTTCTGGATCATACGCCAACGTTGATGCGATAAAATCCATAGCTGCCTCGGGTGTCTTCGATCGGAAGACTTTACGCCATTGACATGCCTTGATTTGGGGGAATTTGAATTCGGTATAGTTGGAATTCATGGAACTTATTTCCTCACGGGTGGGTGTGCCTAGGACCTTGATGATTTCGACTAGTTGGTCAACACCCGAATCACCGGGGAATAGTGGTTGGCCGAGTAATAGTTCAGCACCCACACAACCTGTGTAATATCAATGAGAAGGTTGACAAATAATATTGGGAAGTCAAAATAAAAATGTCAGACAAGGAAGTACACAATATATGGAATACCCCCAACACATAAAACACACACAAAATATCCCTAACTTACCCTGAGACCAAATATCAATAGCAGTGGAATAATCCGTACTACCAAATATTAATTCCGGTGCCCTATAATACCTACTACAGATATAACTAACATTCGGTTCACCCTTAACTAATGCCTTGGCACTACCAAAGTCACATAATTTTAATTGTTGATTAGTCGGGTTTACTAATAAATTCTGTGGTTTAATATCACGATGACATATTCCTAGGGCGTGGATGTGAGATAGGGCACGTGATAATTGATAGAGATATAACTTCACGTATAGGAGCGGCAAAGCCATTTTCGACTTTTGATGTTGTCTACTTATTGAATAGACTGTTTCGGGAACATATTCAAGGACTAGATTGAGGTATAGTTCGTCCTGTTTCTCGCCCTATGAGTTAATTGAAGATAGAGGTAGGTGTGGGTGTGAGAATTAGGTTACCAAATCATAAATAACCCAATTAAAAAAACAAATAAAACAATTCTAACCAACAATACAAAACAAAACTACCAAACATTACCTGACTATAAAAACAATGTTTCAAAGAAACAATATTCGAATGTCCATCCTTAACCAACTGTCTCATAATCTGTAATTCACGATTCTTAAATCGTTTATCCTGTAATACCTTCTTAATTGCTACAATTTCACCAGTTTCAACGACTGATGCTTGAAAGACTACACCGAATGATCCATTGCCTATGATACGTTCTGCGCTGTAGGATATTGTTTCAGATTGGGCAGATGGGGATGTTGGTGATGATGGTTGTTGTGCTGTGTTATTGGAGGAGGAGGATGGTTGAGTTGCGGGCGGGGCTGCTACAACAGCTGCTGAACTTAAGAGATTATTATTATTAGTATTAGATGCAGCGGCCGCCGCGGCAGCTGCCACGCCACCACCTAAAACATCTCGTCGTACTGCTGAAGATGATTGTTGTTGAGGGGGTGGCTCTGCTAATGAATTTGCACGTATACCTCTGCCGCCATCTCCATCTTGGATGGCAGGGGGTAAAATAGCAGTATCATTATTTGACGACATTGTGGTGGTTGATGTTTGTCGCGATGCGTGAGCTGTTGACGGTGGAGTTTTTAGTGATCCTCCATTTGCTGATTCTGTGGCCATAGTAGCCATATTATACTGATAGGATAGAAGGATATATAACGATATCTAAGTTGAGAATCTGATGTTGTTTGAACACTTCCAATGAGAAGAAAATCTAAAATCTGATAGCAAAAGATACGGTATCCTTCACATTTGATGGTCGCAGCCGCCTACTTACTAAACAGAGTTATGTATCATATTCTACTACCATATTTACAAGATACAATGGTTATACTCATTCTACTACGATGTTACATTACAAGATGATACAACAATCATCTTGACTTGGGCTGGGAGTAGAAGTAGCACCTCTTGATCGGACAGCACCGCCACCGCTAGCAATGTATCCTGGTTTCGACGACGCTTGCTTTACCTGTTGTTTGTATCTAGCCGCAGCAGGAATATCAGTAGCAACCGATACTGTTAAAAACTGGGAATACAAGCTTGGCAGCTGCCTTACAAAATCATGCTGGAAACGTTTCAAGGGCAGCTTCTTTTGAGCTTCAATAAAGCAATCAAAGTAATATCGATACTCTTCGGGTGATGATTGATATCCAAGTAAGTTGTTCAATACCTGCTTAGTAAACGGTAGTGATTCATCCATAGCATCAAGGTCGTGTGGATTAAAGGCCGCTACGATTTGTGCCACGAGGTGTAAGCCAAAGCTATATGGGAATGCCTTTCCTTGATCTTGCAATACCTCCCTTGATTCGTCTTGATAATCATCAAATTCGGCACAGTACGGAGCTTTTCTATATGAAGAAAAGATAGGGTATGAAGGTGAGACATGTGCATTTATATGTGTGTATACTTTATTATCCTGAATAATAAAAACAACATGCCGTTTCTTCATCACAAAAGAAACACTTACTCTTCTGCCGTCTTCATCCACTCTACTTGATCATCCTCATTTGTACACGACATAAATGTGAACGGATTAGAACTAGGTGCATGACGATGGATGATCATATCTGTAATCTTTTTTATAGTAGTTTGGCCTCCATTGGGCATACCGTCGCCCATGAAGAAACGTATAACTTTTTGATCTCTATTACGATTGAGAGATGCCTGTATTGCTTGTAAAGCAGGTGTAGAACCTGACGGATTGATACTAAATGTTTGTAATAGTATACTCTCAGCACGTTGGATATAATCCGATGGTAATTCTGTACTACTCTTTTCAATTGTAACAATATCCGTCCTGTTTAGAAAGTAAATCTTAATAGGTGGGCAAACAACATAAGCAAGTAATTCAATCATTTGTGATATACGCCACTTGGCTTCTATCCAACGTGTCATCTTTTTATGGGTAATTGGATCTAATGCATCAGTTAATCGTCCCATACTCCCAGAATCATCTAAAATAATTTCAATTAGACTGAATTGTTTAACTTCTAATAACTTGGCCAACATACCCCCTGGAACCTCGTACTTGCTCAAGACACTATTTAATCCATCTAATGAATCACCATTGCCTTGATATCCACCGACATATATCTCTTCTTCGTCTTCGTGGTAGGTTGCTACAGCAGCCTCGTACGTTGCCGTGGGCGTGTACGAAATTTCTTCATCTTCTCCACCGCCGTTATGGTTATCAGCTACCACTGCCGCCACAGGGACGGCAATAATTGGTAGCGCTGTTGATTGATTAATGAATGGAACAGCAGCCGCGGGTGCAGATGGTGGCACTACATATGCTGGGTTGTTGTACTTTCTAATACCATTCACCTCTTGATATTTGTGTTGTGTCTTTTTTTTTGTATTCTCTCGCGGTTCTATACGACGATGATATATCTCAAGATAGCCGTCAATTATCAATTAAGTGTATCAATATAGAGATTAGGAAAAGCACAGTATACGACAGAGGAATCAGTAAGTAGGAAGAGTGAGAGTTATGGCAAAGATCAGATTTGACAGTCCATATTAGGGGTCAACACGAACGGTCTGTCCGTCGCTCACCCTGGTTCAGACTGGGTATTTATGCCCAGCTTGTATCCGCAATCGGATACATATCTGTTCAATGCCCCCGGACGTATATTGCCGCCCCTCAGCCCTAAGCTCGACTTAGAAAAAATAATCAAAGGGTAGCTGATAATGATGTTAGTATGTAGTAGTATGAAGTAGATGTTATGATATGTGTAGATGACAATAGACTGTAGATGCAAATATAAATATAATAGATAAATAGATAGTTCTTTATTTTAATACTAACATATGAAAGGATAATATATAAAAGGTCGAACATATACCTTAAAACAACTCAATCACATAATGCACACCTCTTCTCTAATAATCAATGAACATACAACTAAAAGTCGAACCGCCAGTCGGACGTATATTGTAGCATCTGATTAATTCACTTGTGTTGGAAGTGGTGTAATGATGACAGTAGATGGAAGGAAATAATAGGTGCACCTTCCCTCCTCTTCACATTCGGCCGGCAATTGAACCATGTAGACATCCTTATCCGCAGCCGAGCCGAATGTAGTAGTAACGAAGAAAACGCTATTTTTGAAGAAGGGTGTGCTGCAATGGTTGATTGAGGACATACGGTGAAGAGATAATGTCGTTGCAATAACTAACAAGGTTTTTCTTGATATTTATTGCAACGATATGCCTTCAGAGAGCGTCGGAGACTATTCGGCGGTGGTCCTAACGTCGTATATACATCGTATGTATCATCGATATGAGTAGGTCTCGTTCTCGGGGAGGAAGGAGCCCGGGTAGATGTTGTTGAGGGATGATGATGCACCATAAAAAAAAAACGGCCACTTCGACGTCGATGATAACGCACGCGTGACGTACGCCGAGACTGTAGCAGTCTGATGCACCTACTTAATAGAGTGGTATGAATAAAGGAGTAGATATGTGGAGTTGAGGCTGGGCGATGAGGAATAATAAAGCACACATCACATGCACTAACTTACAAAAAATTGATATTCATCTCTTGACAAGCCCTCCATCAAACTGAACCCCCCAAGAGGCAGCAGCTGGAAACATCATCATCGGCGGCGTCTATACGGCATGGATAGAGCGGAGGAGGCGGTGTTATCGTGGGAGAAGCTAGTAGGTAATAGTTGTTGTTGTTACTGCAAAAGAAAAATTATGAGCTCGATTGCAACGATTGTTTCTACATCGTTCTACACAACGTTCCAAAGCGGATTATTCAGCGAGTGACGGACAGACCGTTCGTGTTGACCCTCAATGTGGACTTATTTTTGTAAGAGGCAGGGTATCCTATTTGCATGCCCAATATAATGCATGATATTATATTCTCGTATCAACTAGATATAGAAAAGATATATGAGAGGTACGTTCTATACTTTCAGGGCATTAGATCGATATTATCATGATCAAATGGTGGTGGTCTGGTGATTATGGGAACGATTGCCGTATGCTGGGGAGTAAAAACAGATATTTTCTCTTAGTTATTTCTCCTCAATATCGCAATAGCCATGTCAAGAGTTTATCGTCGTAAGGAGGTTATAGGTTAATTGAGGCGTATAGCAAATCGAAAATAAGATTATCATCATCAGATATTGGAAGGCAGACCAGATGATGAAAGCTCCCATCGTATCCGCTTTTTTGCAAATCATAATCGTTCTTCTCATTGCAACAATTATACATCAATCTAAAGTTGAAGCAAAGAAGATGACAGGTAGTCAGACAAAGAAGAAGCATGTACTATTCATTGGGGCAAGTCAAACATCTCATATATTACATATGCAGGGTTTAGCTGAAGAAATGGCACATCGTGGATATCAAGTAACATTTGCAGCGTTAGAATCGGATAAAAAGTTTATATCAAAGGCTAATGGTGTTGAGTTCCTATCGGTATGTAGGAGATTATTGTGTTTGTATATGATTGTATGTTGCAATAGAACCTTTTCCTAATTTTCAATATCTCCTATTGAACTCTTATTATAGGCCGGAGAACCTGAACACGATGCCGCATATTATGGATATACACATGATATACTCGATTTATTCCGTCTATGTGCAGACTATTCAATCCATCTTTACGAATCACTCTTACCTCAACTTCTTCATAATTACGATACCGCAGTTGATTTGATTGTATTTGATCATTTATTTTGGCCAGCGGGATATGCATTAAGTAGAGATATTAATGCAAGTAGTGTCATGTTATATCCTGGTTTGTTGGGATTAGAGCATTTAGGGAATGAGCCATCATACATGCCAATGATTATATCAGGATTTACATCACCAGTTACCTCTATTGGAAATAGAGTACAAAACTTCATCATGTTAAGAGTGGCACGGTATGCATTGCAAACTATTCGTCGTGTCATCTTTCACAAAACATTGAATAAGTTAAACATTAGTATTGGTAATCCATATGGCAAGACAAAGTTAGCATTGCATGGGAGTTATGTTGGATTGGGAGAGGTTAGTCGTATCCAATCAGAGTTGTTTAATCCAATGACTGAGAGTACTGGTACTTGGTTACCTCGAACGACATCATTATCAAAAGAGGTAGACTCATTTTTACATGGAGATGATAGTCGGATGGTAGTATTCATATCAATTGGTACTAATGCTGCATGGTCAAAGGATATAGTTAACGTCGTATTACAAACTATTCAGGAGATACACCGCACAAAGGAGCTCCGTATCCTTTGGTCACTCAAGGATAAGGATTACAAACAACTTGTCTCTCCAACAGCATTAAATTTAGGAATAACATTAGATGAAATGACGGATACATTAATGATTGTACCATTCGTTGATCAGTATGCTGTTCTGTCATCTGAATCGGTAGTTATCTTTGTTTCTCATTGCGGATTTGGAAGTATGCAAGAGGCAATCCATACAAGTACTCCAGTATTGGCCATGCCAATGATGCTCGAATCTGATCAAGTAACGAATGCGGCACGATTAGTCCAGCTTGGTGTAGCTGAATCTTTTGATGCTAGGCCTGGTCATGATGAGATTACAACTGATAATTTGTTGATGAAGTTACGATCTCTAACAGCAACAGACAGTGGCGGTGGCAGTGTGAATGTGTACAAAGAAAAGGCAAATAAGTTGGGAAAGATATCAAATCTCCTGAATGGACCTTCTCGTGGTGCCGATTGGCTTGAAATGGAAATGAATGAGGGAACCGAGTTTATGATTGGAATTGAGAACCAAACCTCATGGATCGAGAGGAATTCTGTAGATGTGTACGGTATACTGACTTTGTTTGGATTTGTATTATATGTCTTTGTAAAGAAGATTCGTTTGATGAGTAAGAAGACGAAGAAGAAGAAGGATTAGGAGACTTGTGTTTTATCCCAACTAGAATCCTTTAGTAATTTGGTATTAGATATCGGTAAAGGCTCTATGCATGGGTCGTTTATGTGAATAAAAAAGCTAAGATACTTCAGGAGATAAGATACTTCAGCCAAAGATACTTCCGTGATATGTTGATCGAACATCTAACTATGGATATGGTATGATATGAGTAGAGGGAGGCTATCCAATGTTGTATCATATCATTGAAGAGCGCCTAATGTTGGAGAGATGATTCCGGCTCTAACTCTCTAGAGATTATATGAAATAGATATTAACGAATTTTTGGTGGTATCAAAATTTCAAGCCGCCACTACCACCATCACTCTCACCTCTCGACGACTAGTAATACAACCACTAATCACCTCTTCCTCCTCTTCTATCCTCCTCATCAACACCATAATGATCTTATCTAATATGACAGACGATATCATGGCCTAAATCTCTCTCCTCGGCGGCAGTGCAAGCGTGAACATAAGATGAGTGCATTTTTTTTGCAATGGCGATAAGTTGTTGATCATCGACCCGACGATCACAACACATAGCAATAGCAAAGTATAATTAACAATGGCATATACTATATTACATTGATATTGCTCTTTATTCTGCTTCCTTCATACCGTTGGTCAAGGCCGTCCAATTGGGAGTCTGTAGCGTGTTTTTGTATTTGTCAGTTGAGAATTAAATATGGCGTGATACCGCCTCTACCACTACTTTCACACACACTTTGTTCATAATATTTATCATTCGATACTTAATTATACCCCCAAAGCCTTTACCATGCTATCCCTTACTGCTTCCCGTGCTTTCCAGAGCACCCGCCTATTGGTCGATATGTCGACTCCCTCCTGGATGAAGGGCACCTCATCCTCTGTTGATACTGCCGTGAGCGTCGGCGTCTTTGTCTTTATGTTTTTGTTTGCAATGTTATATTTGTATTGTCTCGTTACACTTATTATCTCTACTTTTACAGAAATCTCCGAAGAATCCAAGATGATCCACCACCACCGTTTGTCAGATGTCACCCCTACTACAAGTTCGAAGAAGGATGCTACTACTACTACCACCGATGCCGATGATGAAGATACCTCCGCCGAAGATGCTACTACCATGAATGCTACCGTGGAAGAGTTCTTCAATGCCGAATATACCCATCAGAAGTGGATGAATGAGTTGCTCATAAACTACTTTGAGTATTCTATTCTTTTGCATCAAAGGTTCATCCAGTTCTACCAAGCCGAGTTTATTGAAGAGACGTTGGGATATGTAAGTATCTTTATGTGAATCTTTACATATGATCCATGACACAACAACCTCCACAACCTAACCTTCTTCTCTTCTTCCTCCTCTATTACACAACTATACAGGCATTCGATAAGGAATCAAGATTAATCTTTGATCGAAATGTATTCTACGAATGTTCAGAATACAGCGGGCTAGAAGTTGCCAAGTTTGAGGATACTCTTGCAACACTTCCATCCTCTGCATTACAACCTGCTCCTCTTCCATCCATTCTGAAGAGTATCAAGAGCAACAAGAAGAATACATCAAGACGTGTCAGTGTTGGAGTGCCAGTTTACTATGATTACTTCTCCCGACACAACAACCAAGATGTTAAGAAGTATATGGCAGACATGAGCAAGTCCTATCGTCATACACAGCACTTGGCTGGGAAAGAGATGAAGCGAGTACGATCAAAAGCTGTGGCATTAGCAAAGAGTGTCATCCGTTTCACTGGCAAACAAGTTCTTCCAGCCTTCCTTGAATCTCTGTTTGATTCATGCTGTGATCCAGCTACTCTTGAAGACTTGGATGTTTTCACTGATGCCTGTGCTGAGTTGAAGAATGAAATGAAGCATGTCGCTACTACCATTCAGTGTGCATTTAGAGTTCCACCAACAGCATCATCTGCCAAGCTTTCATTGTGGAAGCGTCTACATCAAGAAAAGATCAAGCCAGTCGATGAGAAGAAGAAGATCAAGTCTGAGGCGAAGTCTGCAATTGTTGTTTCCAAGTATCGTTCATTCAAGCCATCCATTGACTCCAAGAAGAACCGTGCTGATCGTCAGACAACATTGTCCAACATTAGGAAGAATAAGAAGGCTGCCAATCTAGCCCAACGACGTGGATTGACTGCAGTTACAAGTCTGCCAATCATTCAAATCCCATCCGCTCCTTCTGCACCCATCAAGAAGAAGAGAGATTCTATCATTACTTCCGAGTTGAGCCGACCTATCAAGCTTGAGCCTGCGTTCGAGTTGGTTCAATTCATCAGTATCCTCTCCGAATGTGCCTTGTCATCCATCCCTGAAGTCACCGAGCTATCTCAGGCTGCGGCAGCTACTACAATTCAAGCTCTTATTCGTGGTGCCCTAACAAGATCTACTCGTGAGGCTCTTCTACCTACCACCAAGATCGAACCTGAAGAGATTAAGGTTGATACCACTACTTCATCTGACAGTACCACCACCGAGCTAGGTCAGATTCTGCCAGTTGAGCAAGAGCCAGAGGTAGAAGGTACTACTACCACCGGCGGATTAGACGATACCTTCTTGTTTGATGACGAACTATCTGAATCTCACTCATCTGATGATACCTCCAAGACAGATGAACCTCGTCAACTTGAGCAAGAGGCCGAAGCCGACGATGATATCGACTTTGGACTTGCGGACGAGCCACTTGACATCCCTGATGCTACTCCCGAGCCGATCCAGTCCCCCAAGAAGCTGAAGTGTTGCCGATGCAAGGCAGTTGAGTCATCATTAGACGGACAGTATTGGTCCGTATCATCAAGCAGAAGAAGAAGGAAGAGCAGTAGAGCTAGAAGACAGCCAGACTTCTTTACTCCTTCATGAACTCTTACTCTTCCATGTGAACTTACCTCCCGATCTTCTTACCTCAAGACTTTCTCCGAGACAACTTGATTGGTACAAATAACTTACTTCGCTAGCCGAAACGCTAGATATGTGATCTGAAAGAGCCCACTACGGAGTGGACACCAGCCGAGAGTCCCAAAAGGCAGGAGGCGTCTCTTCCTATCATTCATCCTCTACCAATATCTCCAAGGTACCGAGACATCTTTTCTACTATCAAGATTCTGTCGTCCTTTGGTTCGTTGTTGGAGATTGTCTAGTTGATACTCAAGAGTTGATCGTTGTTGAGCCCCAGTCACTTCCAACCCATCCTTAGGGGGCACCGTCTTTTCCTCGATACTTCCATCCATCCATCCAGTCGTCTCTTCCAACGATTCATCCTCTACTTCCCTAGTTGAAATACTAGATTTCTTTGAGTCGGAACAGTGTCGGAGATGATTGGGTTAGATATAGTTAATTAAATATATATACATTAAACTTACCTCGGTCGGAATCTCATCCTCATGAGCACAATGAATGAGTGACATCAGCCCCTCCTCGGGTTGATAACCCTCGTCATCCGATACTTGTATCGGGCCCGTTACAATATTGTATCGGGCGGGTACCAACTGACCTAACCGTAACCCTCATACCAAAATGGTCAAATGGTCTGACTACTCAATATGGTCTCCCCAGGCCTTCAAATTTAACATATCCTGCGAAGGACGAATAACAACAATATCGACACCCCACTACTACTTTATCTCGGTCAGTAAAGACCACCCAAAAAATCCAAGGTCATGGAAGGGATCAGAGTGCCGTAAGACCTTAGACAAATAACTCCTGTCAGTGAAGACAAACAAAATCCTGCGACGCATGATCTTAGCCTTAAGGAGTAGGAAGTACCTTCGGGGAAACTGAAACCTCTGTCGCCGTAGGGAGTACTTGTAGAGGAAACCGAAACTGCACGATCCGCATGCTATCGCCGGGGTTTAACCTATGATGGAAAGTTGAGTAAAATCTTCGGACCTAGGACCCACAAGAAGAAGCAAAGCCGTAATAGCACAATGGCGTATTCAGTGCCAAGATGACAATTCCTATTTGCCTCCAGCATATCACTCCTTCGTGGACTTTATGCACGGTGTCATCGGACATAGACTGAATATAGGAACCACAACTCATTGACTTGAGTGTCCAATTTGGACGTATATTAGCCCATACTAGGCAGGGCACACACATGAATGTTGTAGAGGAACGTTCACCTTAGATTAGCCTCTTGTCTGGCAATCTAGTTGCCTGCGGTTTGTGATGATTGAGTGGCTGAATACCTCTTCTTTGTCATTAAACTTGATGTCGATCATCTCGGCCACACATCTTCCACTGCCTTGTGAGTGATCGTCTACGGCAACCTAGGAGAGTTGAAGCTGCTATTCGAATGAGGATGATCCCACTTCTCTCATCTGCAGTCATCTCCAGCCAGTACGAAACTAAGTCGTCACACGGTATAAGTAGGCTTGTTTGATATCCGTATCCACTGTCACACAAATGTTTGGACATTTCTTATGAAGAAGTTGAATCAATTTACGATATCCATAATCTTTCGGATTTCGTACCTTCTCTTGATAATTCTTTTCATACTCTTTGGGTAGTTGCGCCAAGCACAAACCAGATTCGATGAGACTCTCACTTGATAGTAATCTAACCAATCTTGATTGAAATTCTGCTAAATCAGCATTGATACTATCATTCTCTCCAGATGATTGCTGTTGATTGTGTCCGTTGTGCCAATTATCATGCCAGCATATCCTATCATGTTCCATTAACTTTGCATTTCGTGATAGGATTCGTATTTGACAATCGAATAATTCAATATTACTATATCCCAGTAGATTTGTAGAAGTTGGTATGTATCTAGGATGATGTTCTTCCACTGCTTCATACTAATGGAGCTTGATACGTCAGGATGATATACCTTTTTAAGTTGCAAGTATGCCTCTCGTATCCTTTGAGGATTAGAAAGTGAGATGGATTGTTTCTCTCTCTGTAAACCCAACACTTTAATGGCTTGATGTATTTCAAATGACGTATGTCTTCGAATCCATTTAGCCAATTCATTATTCTGACTCCGTTCTACACAGTCTGCTGCTGTATTACCATGATTATCACGTATATCATCAACTACATTAAACTGCTCCACGAGATATTGAACAACTGTCAAATTTCCAATATATGCAGCTTTGTGTAAAGGCGTTTGTCCATGGGGTTATTGGGTGAATTGTACTTCACTTTACATTGTATGAACAACCAATCACATGTCAATATGGTACCAACTCTACATACATCTTTAATTCCCAACCAATGAGCAGTATGTAGTACATCCCCAAATGATATGGATTAGCTTGCAATTCCTCCACTAAATATATTGCAGTTGATAAATGACATTGCCATTATTGCCAATTCTCTAGGGGTGTAACATAGGTATTGCTACTGTACTCAACATTCATTATCGTTATTCATGCATTGCAAATTATTGTAATGACAAATTAGCCAATACTTCACCGCTACTAGTACTATTTGAAGTATCATTTATCCCCTCCATCGGGTGCTTTCCGCCGCTATTTGTGGTACTATTCATCGTCTTATTGCATCCTCTTTGCCACTCTCAACTCTCATGATAAATCTGGGAGGGTGAGTTCTTAGGTTACATATTAGATACTAATAAAAGTATCGGCCTCAAACACACAATAAAGCAAAGGGATGGATGTAATATATTGGTATCATATGTACTGTCATATACGACATGTAGCCAATAAACTAGATTTTTAACGGTCTTTCGATTGATAGTAGTCTCGTGTTGGTAGCATTAGTATTTGTATACCAATAAGATAAAAAAAGCGCTGAAAAGTTGAGTGCACCTATCGAGTATAGTTATTGTGATCAGCCCTAAAAGTGTCTCGTATCAGTTAAGAGGGTGTTGATAGTTGCAACTGAAATTTTAATAATAGTATGAGTAGCTCCGACTTGTATAATGAGGATAAGAGTGGAGAAATAACATTGAGCAAAAATGAAGAGTGCACATCAGAGCAAAATAATAATGTGGATAACATCACCAATGCTTCCAATAACGTAGCTATACTTGATAATACGTCTATATGTGCCAACTGTGGCAAAGATGGTAATAGTGACGATATGAATACATGCAACAAATGTAAGGAGGTGAAGTATTGCAATGCGGCATGTAAAAAGAAACACCGAAAGAAACACAAGAAAAAGTGTGAAAGAAGAGCTGCTGAATTGTTTGATGAGAAGTTATTCAAAGATCCTCCACCTCCAGAAGAATGCCCTATCTGTATGCAACCCCTTCCACTGGACGCTAGTCAAATTCAATTCAAATCATGTTGTGGGAAGATGATCTGTAATGGTTGTATTTATGCAATGTGGATGAGTGAGGGAAAAGATTTATGTGCATTTTGTAGGACCCCACCGCCAAGTTGTAATGAGGATAAGATCGAAAGAACAAAGAACTTGATGGATAAGGGGGGTAATGCCGAAGCATTTTTATTACTTGCAGGGTATTATGCTGACGGAGAAATTGGTTTGCCGCAAGATTGGAATAAGGCGAATGAGTTATATCTAAAGGCTGGTGAGCTTGGATGTGCTGCAGGGTATTTTAACTTGGGCAATCAGTATTGCTTTGGAAGGGGTGTGGAAGTGGATAAAATGAAAGCTAAATATTACTATGAGCTTGCAGCCATGGGTGGTTATGCAGACGCGAGGCATAATCTTGGGTGCGAGGAGTTTGATGACGGCAACGAAGACCGAGCAACGAGGCACTTTATGCTTGCAGCGAGAGCGGGGGACAATCAATCTATGGGCAATGTTACGGTTATATTTAAAAAAGGAATGATAACAAAAGATGAGTATGAAGGCACCCTGCGTGTCTATCAAAAGAGTCTGGACGAAATGAAGAGCGATGCGAGGCAGAAAGCTACAGAGATACAGAAAGATTTAGATAACCGGGGAGTAACCTAAAAAGCTATAGAAATCTTGTATTTGGTACGAGAAATGAGTTGAAGGTGTGATTTGTATTAGGTATGAGTAAGGCAGGGAGTTCTCAACATCTGCTCTCGACAGTTTGAGTGTGTAATAGATGTAGAAGTACGGAGGTAAAGTAAAGTATTCCTCATATCCTACGGATAAGGACAAGCTATCCTTTCAGGGATGATGCCGTTTGACTCCATCCATTACACTCTCAATCATCTCTTTTCTCCAATACCTAGCTATACCATACTGCTGATAAATGAGGATACCGAGAAAAGATTGCACGCTTTCAGGAGCAATAGGAGGGTATCCTCTATCTTATGGCCAATATACTGAATGATATTATATTCTCGTATCAACTAGATATATAACAGGGGTATAAGAGGTACATCGTATACTTTCAGGGCATTAGATTTATATTATCATGAGCAATTGGTGGTGGCCTTGTGATTTTAGGATGGGCACAAAAAGTGTGAGGCTTGTTCTTAAGTGGTAGTTAAAGATACTAAGAACCTACCTTCGCTTTCAGTCGTTTTTTACAAAGCGCCATGAAGCAAAGCATAGTGGTGCATGTTATCCTTTACTCAACCCATTGTCGACAAACAATTAATAAACGAACAATTGATGGTAGATCATGGGGAGATGCATTCGAGACAAATCATCCCATCTCAAAAGAACGTGCTAAGGAGGAGAATAAATCAATCTACGACGCTACACAATTTGATGATGATGAACGGGAACTAGCCGTACTTGTTATTATAGCATTCATCACCTACATTGTTGAGAATGGTGGCTGGTTATACATGGATACGAACGAAGAAGCATTGAAGGCACGTGGTGGTATCTCCATGGTAGACTTCATCATCGGTCTGTACAAATATAAAGTTCATCAATGGACGGTTGAGTGGGAGTTTACATTTGGTGATGTTATCTTGACAATGGACATGGGAGATGATATCATTCGGAAGATTGTTGTACATCGTCCACCAAGTTGGCAAGGACATATAGAAGCTGATTTGGATATACATGCACCAAGCATGTGGAATTGTGCATTGTCCAACTACTTCCGCTGCAGTCTCACTGGGACGGTGAAAACTTCACATGCAACAATTGATAAAGCCATTGGAAGTGAAGATGCTATCTTGGAAGAGAAGGTGATGGGGAACATCCTAATGGCAGCGCATCATTTCCTTTGGCTTGCTATGAATGCTCATTACGCTCTCATGGCTGCATCTGCTATTTCCAAGAACTTGTTGGAGACGGAACGTAACATCCTATTGCCAAAGTTTCATCCAAATATGAATGAAAGAGGAGGCTGTGTATTGATGAGTGGTTTGTCTGATCTGTTTGGAAAGGAAATGCGTGGTAAAGACAAGCGTGACCATGCAAGGAGTATCGTTGAGCAGTCTACATTGCATATTACAGCTGTCAAATCAAGCAAGGATGCCAAATTAGGACTTGATATTTTAAAGGTGGAAGGAGGTTCAGGTCTCAAAGTCACATCCATTAATGCCAATAGTCTATTTGAAGGTTCTGAATTAAAAGTTGGTATGGTGATTCAATCTATCAACAATAGGAGATTTGCTTCATTCAAGCTAGGACTGGCTTTACTCCAGGAGGCCGAGAGTGCAGTTACAATTAAGGTATTCAACCCTTTGGAATTGAGTGATGATGATTTGGCTCTTGTGAAATGGTACAAAGATGATCTTGCTAGTAAGAAGTATACGGACACTGGAAAGAAGCCAGTTGAGGTAGGGGATCGAGTCAAGGTGACAAGTGAAGGAGATCGGGTATGGATAGTTAAGAGCATCGGCGAAGACGGAATTTGCGAGCTTCGAGATGAATCTAATGAGAAAAATTTTGTTTATGCCAGCATCAAAAGGGTCAGACTCATTTCATAATTATAATATTCAACATTGTTGAGAAAGTCATAGGTCCAACATTATTGAACATAATCATTGTAGCTTCTGCATCAGCATCATGTGCATCCTGAATGGCTCTGATGCTATGCGGATTACAAGGACAATGAGCAAAGTAGGGATCGACGCTCTCTCGACCCTACGACCAACAGCAACTGTATTAGTATTAGAGTTTGGTATCCTCATAAAGATTTTGCTGAGACGATTTGCATTGCAATTGCAGTACAAACTCTCTCATCCATTGATTAATGTTCATCATCCGGCATATCACAACTTTATTGGCAATAGCCTCCTTATCATTTTTCATTCAATCAGTTAATAGTTTCCATCCTACCTCTTCTACTGCAATCCATCATACTAAACACTTTTCAACTTCTAAAACATCAACCACCATGACCTCCTCATCAAACAACAATGGTAGTAACAAACTACAGGTATTATCTAAAATAGCCGTGACACAAAATAATGGTAACTTATTACGTATCCGTCATACATCTACCTCGACTCAAACTGAAATGACATTTAGTTTATTTTTACCATCAACATATGGTACTTTATTGAGAAGCAAGGGACAATCTATCCCTGCTTTGTATTGGCTTAGTAAGTTTCCTTTTATTTGTGTTGTATTGTTTGTTGTATTTTAACCTCATTTGCAATCTTTTACATCAAATTATATAGGCGGATTAACATGTGATGATACCAACTTTAGCATGAAGGCAAATGCATTCGCCTCCGCTGATCGCGAGGGTATTGCCCTAGTCATACCCGACACCTCACCCCGTGGTGACGACTCGGTACCAAATGACGACGGGTATGATTTAGGTAAAGGTGCTGGATTCTACATTGATGCCACGAATGAACCATGGAATACAAATTACAACATGTATTCCTACATTACACAAGAATTACCAATGTTAGTACAAGAACATTATGGTGTGGGTGTTAATGCCAAAAGTATTTGTGGTCATTCAATGGGTGGTCATGGTGCATTAACGATTGGGATGAAAGATCCCACTTCATGGATATCTGTTAGTGCATTTTCTCCAATTTGTAACCCTACGAATTGTCCATGGGGTGAAAAGGCTTTCAGTGCCTACCTTGGATCAGTTGATGCCGGAAAGGATCATGATGCAACGCTTCTCATGGAAAAGAATGGTCCATTTGAACAATTTATGATATCTTAATTGATCAAGGATTAGATGATGAATTCCTCAATGGACAGTTACATCCCGAGGCACTGGAAGCAGCCGCAAACAAAGTGGGCCAAAAAGTTACCATCCGTCGTCAACCTGGATATGATCATTCGTATTACTTCATATCATCCTTTATTGATGATCATGTTAAATTCCATGCGAAGCGATTACGTAAGAAGGAGGGTGCAGCACGTGCATTATTGTCGAGTGAGGGGGGTGTTTGTGTTAAGATTAGTGAGACGGCTGGTAAGCCAATTACATGTAAGGCAATGGTAGCCCGGGCACCTAAACAGCCATTGGTTTGTGAAACTATTACTGTTGACCCTCCGAAGGCAGGGGAGGTTCGAGTTAAGGTGATTGCTAATGCCTTGTGTCATACTGATATTTATACATTGGATGGTTACGATCCTGAAGGACTCTTCCCTTGTATTCTTGGACATGAGGCAGGTTGTATCGTAGAAAGTGTTGGGGATGGTGTGACGTCTGTTAAGCCAGGCGATCATGTTATTCCATGTTACACACCTCAGTGTGCTCAACCAAGCTGTATCTTCTGCCAGTCGCCTAAGACAAACCTTTGCCCATCAATTCGTAGTACTCAAGGCCAGGGTGTCATGCCCGATGGTACCAAGAGGTTCAAGGATAAGGATGGTAAGGAAATCTTCCACTTTATGGGATGCTCCACCATGTCTGAGTATACAGTCTTGGCAGAGATCTCATGTGCGAAAATCTCCAAGGAGGCACCCCTCGAGAAGGCTTGTTTGTTCGGTTGTGGAGTAAGTACGGGATTAGGTGCCGTGTGGAATACATGCAAGGTCCCTGCCGATTCCAGTGTTGCAGTGTTTGGTCTCGGTGCCGTCGGCTTATCGGTTATTCAGGGTGCAAAGATGGCAGGGGCGTCTCGTATCATTGCAGTTGACATCAATCCGGTCAAGGCAGATATGGCTATGAAGCTAGGTGCAACGGACTTTGTTGATAGCTCGAAATTGGACAAGCCTGTTCAACAGCACATTGCTGGTGACCTAACAGACTGGGGTGTGGACTTCTCATTTGACTGCACGGTAAGCTCTTTTCTTTGTTTGTGTGTTTGTGTGTGTATATGTGTATACTATCTCTCGATGATATCTGACCTAATCTTTATCCTCCACTTAGGGTAATGTTGATGTAATGCGAGCTGCTTTGGAATGTGCCCACCGTGGTTGGGGAACTAGTTGTGTTATCGGCGTCGCCGCTTCCGGGCATGAAATCTCAACACGTCCCTTCCAGCTCGTAACTGGCCGTGTATGGAAGGGCACCGCCTTTGGAGGATTCAAGTCTAGGACCGACGTGCCTAAGCTGGTCGATCGGATGATGAGTGGAGAGCTTCCCATTGATCACTTTATTACGCATTCGTTCGATGGGGTAGACAAGACAAATGAGGCTATTGATGCTCTTCACAGTGGTTCTTGTCTTCGAGGTGTTGTTCAGTATTAGATTGCAGGGGTAAGAGGAAATGGGATATCAAAATGTTGTTTTTGGGTATAGGGGATAGGGGGTAGCTCTAGAACATCTTAAATTAGAGAACTTAAATGATGAAGAACTCATCGGTATTATTTTTCTTCGTTTTATATCTTTATATTTACATAATCGGCGACGAAGCTATGGTAGTGCCCTGAAAGTACAGGAGTGCCTATATACCTTTCCTCTTCCTCTTATTACTCTTCGTTTTGTGTCAGTAGCCATATATGAGGAAACAGTCTGAGCATGGTAATGACAGGAACTAAGTTAGATTCGTCCGATTCCCCATTGTAAACGCTAGAACTGTATGTGCATAATATGCGATCTCTTGCCATAGTTTCTTTGAATGCCGCTATATATATATCAGTATACTTCTTTACCTCAATAGTCGGAGGGCATTTTCGTAGGTCAAAATCGACAATACAATCAGACAGAGGTATGCCTAGAGAGATTGCTTGGTTTAGGATGGTGTCCGAATTGTCAAGAAATAGTTTCAACTGAATCATATTCATATTTGTCTCGAGCTCTTTCAGCTTTGTAGCATCTCTTTCGTTTTCTGGTGTTGCTATTGGCAAGACTCTGCCTTGAAATTGGCCACCTAGTTCATTAGTAAATGACTTATTACAAGTGAGTCTGTGGCCGCCGTTCAACCAATCATCTCTCTGACATGCTCTTGAGCAGTAAACCATCTTGTTACAACCATTGCATAGCTTCACCTCCGTTCTGGTAAGTGACTTGTTGCACCGACAACAATATGAACCATTGAGATTGAGGGTGGATCTAACCATATCTAGCAACTTCTTACACTTATCATTTGATACACGGGTGCCTAATTGGATCAATTTAGCCTCAATACTTTCTCTCTTGTGCCTAATTACTTTCCAAGTTTTCTTCTGTAATGATGTCTGATGTAGGCACTCAAACATTTGCTCTATATAATGGAGAAGCGATTCGTCGCACATTGATGCCCTAATGATGATGACCTTATCAGTCCCAAGTTCAGTCTCAAACTTCTCAATGAACCCCAAACACATATCTAGTACACCAGAACGAATTGCAAAGGCGATTCGGGTATCACTTAGAATATGTCGGTGACCATCCTCAATTGATTTCCGGAGCACCATATCACAAGACATACCAGCCAAGTCTACAGCCTCGGCATAAGTAGCAGAGTTCAATCCCAAATCAATCATACTCTTAATGACTCCCTTATCCACGTATGCATTTCCAATGAGAACCTGAAGAAGGTTGTTGGAAATCCCTCCTTCCCACCCAGTAGCGTCCATACACTGAATCAAGCCGCCAACAAAAGATACCATGCAGGTGGAATCATACTCTTTGTTGATAATGGATGTTGTCGCTATGCTCTCTAATCGACTCCTCCCTTCTACTGTAATGGTGTTATCTGTGAAAGTAAAACATCTTCCGATTAATACAGTTGTGATTTGCCTTCCTAACTTTCCAATAGCTTCGCAAGTTTCAACACCAAGTTCCCGAATGAGGTCTGCCCTTGTCTCTTTTCCCCAGAAACCCCATTGAATAATTGATCTTAGCAATTCCTCATGCCGTAGAAGTACTTCAATTGATTCTTCACCCCAGCCTACCATTTTGTGAATTAGCTCCACAAAATGCCCTATCGCATCTCTCCAACGAGTGTTGCTTCTAAAGAAGACACAGTGCATATCATTGCACATGCACTTAACCAACGGGCCAATGTTTTCAGCAATTTGCAACCAACAACTTGGTTCCAATTCATTAGACTTGATAAGAAGACGAATCCATGTAGAAGGACACTTTAAATCCCCACCAACACTATTCATAACTTGATCAAACGTCTTATTTGACTTCGCTACCTCATCAAACGTCTCCCACTCACATCTCTTGAGAAAATCTAATGCAATAGACAAGACACCACTTTGCTGTAATGAAAAGTTGTCCACACGGTAAATAGATAATATTCTTGTGGTATTATCACTACCAGCCCGAACGAATTGAGCAATATGTCTCTTATGTTCCGGTTTTATAACAACAAGTCCATTATCGTTTGGATGGGAACTAAAGTTGATGCTTTTGGGTACATCCTGGGGTACCGCGACGGAAGTATTTTCATTTGCTGCCTTCTTACGTTGCTTTCCTCTCTTCTTCTTCTTGGATAAGGATTTACCACCACTATTTGACTTAGTATTACTATCTTCTTTATTCTGTACCTCATCATCCCCGCATAACCATAACGATTGTACTAGTTTCATATTGTCTGCTTTGACTGAAACCATCTTGTTTCCATCACGTAGTAATACATTCTGTCGCCCCCTTTCATCACAGTTTGATTTGACAATACCATGTTTGCCATTGTACTGAGAACCCTTTACAAGATTTTGTAGAGTAACATTGCAACCAATCGGAAATGATAATGATGACATTATATATTAATAAATGCCAAAAGTAATTATCGTACTCAATATTATATGTAATAGACCGATCTATACGATATACTATAATGGACGAGTGATGGACAACGTTAGTAATACCTACCAAGCGGAATGAACGACGGCACTACTATCCTCTTCAGCACTCCGCTGAACCGTATCACTTCTCAGCTCTAGAGCTAATCATACAGTAACAACATAATATAACAGACGACAACAACAATAAAACTAAAACTAAAATCGTATTCGATACGGTGTCATGAGTATTCTAATCTGTACAAAAGTACACAATACGCAATTACTCTCACCTCTCGGCAATACTAAAGCAAAAACGGTAGCAATTGAGGAACAAGGAGAAGAAGAAGGCAGAGGAGATATTTTTTATATTATGCTGTGGTTGCTTGAACCTTAGGTTTAGAATCATCACAAAAAATTTTAGAGAATTAAGCGGAATTATAATAGTAAAATTCTACCATATTAAATTGCAATATACTTGATATAAAACTACTACGGCAGCGGCGAGAAACTTATGTATAAAATATTTTTGGGGTGCACCATAAACAATTAGTGATGCATCAATAGCAACGATATAAGTATATCACGTAACATCAGCTATTTCAAGTATTTTTATACTTTTTAAGGTATCTGCTGTGTCGATCGACGTGATACCTACGGCAACTATCTCTTGGGGCTGATATTTGCAAGTATAGTATAAACCCTAAAAGTGTAGAAATTAAAACGTCATTATGGGATCATCTAAGAAGAAAGGACAGCAACGTAAGGCTGCAAAGAAGGCACTAGCTGCAGCAGCAGCTAGTGGTGATGTACATAGTACTATTAGTGGTGGCGGTGGTAGCTCGAAGATTGTGGCAAAAGTTAGAAGTGGTGATAATAAAGCCACTAAAAGATTCATTTCTGGATTAACTGAATTAGGTATGGATAACATGCCACTCGTTTCATTAGAAGGCAGCGGTGTATTATCAATGGTATTAGAATTTCTAAAGAGGTGTGAAGACGATACATTTGATCAAGTGTTGTCTAGTGTCGGAGGAGACTTGAAATCACCAGCAATATGGATTCATATGCTTTCAACTGGGATTCTCAACGAACCGAGATGCAAATTGCAAATTGCTGAGAGTATTGGCCCGTTAGTTAGATGTTTCTGTAATGATATTGAGCGTATCTTCTTCAAAAGTAACAAACATTGGAGGGAGGGGATTGCAGTGTTTGTCAGTCTGGTTGCAAATGTTATGAAGAAAAACACGGCCAACACAACTTTAGAAAGTGATCAGATAATATACACAATGCTTCAGTATGATGGGATACTTACATCTATTGTGCAGATGGGATTCTGGTCGGAACATCGTCCTGATATTATGCAGGATAAGACCGAAGGCATAGCATATGAAGTTATTATTTCAATGAGTAGGGAAATCATTGAGCTGTTAGTTTCAAATGCAATGGAAGGGGGGGAAAGTAGAAACTGGTTACTTGAGATTATTTGCACCACACCCATCGTGAACAAAGCCTATGATGCGAATTGTATGGTGTCATATACGGCTGGATTGGTACGTCATCTAAAGACTCATTCTAAGGCCAAGGAGAGGGATGCTTTGGGTGAAATCCTTCTTTGTCTGATCAGAGAAGCAGACTGTGTGGACAAAGACGTTATTTCTGAGATTATTGATCTGGGTCTCAACCATACATATGATTACGCTCTTACTTACAATGTGACATTAATTTCCTTGAAGATGATAAATCAAAATCATACTGCTCAAAGTCTCCCAAGTGATGTATATCAGACCTCACTCACTGAGAATTTCCCAAGTGATGCCCGTATTGCCTCAGCTGTTCGAGCTGGCTTGATTGAGATGTGCTTGGGATTCATTGAGCGTTTTGGGGATCATGGAGTCTTCGACAAAGGTGAAACTTCAATGCGTGTTGTTATTAAGTGCATTTTCAAATGTATTAGTAATGTTTCACTTCACCAGAAGACTGCCAAGGCTATTAGAAGCAAGAGCAATAACATCAAAGAGAAGTTAGATAGTTTCAAAGGGAAGAAGGACATCAAAAACAATATCAAATGGGGGGGCCTATTAGATATGATCCGAGGCATTCTCTATATCAACGGTTCATACTGCTGCCGGTGCAACAAATCACTCTGCAAGACGGAGGTTATGGAATGCAATGGCTGTCACCGCATGACGTATTGCTCAAAAGCCTGTCAGAGAGAAGATTGGCGAAATGGTCACAACCTATCGTGTTGCAAGCGAGGTACACATGAGACTGGTGGCTTCTTTCAAGGAAGGTTCCTACCTACTTCATTACCGGACAATGTCAGAGCTACTGCACAGTTGAGTGGGATTGAAATCAACATGACAATGATCCAGTTAAAACTGTTTCTTGATCACTCAGAAACTATCCTCATACACGCCAAGGAGTTGGACATTCCACTGAATGATTGTGTTGTGTACTTTGGCTTGCGTGATAGTCCTCTTACATTCGAGGTGAAGGATTACATGACAGTATTTGCTTCAGGATGTGCTTTGGAAGGGTTTCAAAAGAGCAGATCAAAAGATAATATCATGTGTGTTTACTATTCAACGATATACAGCGGGGAATTGATAGATGGAGTAGCTATGCAGCGGTTCTTCCCCCTTGAGTGGCTAATGAAATAGATGAGATTAGGCATAAACCATAAACTAGCACTTCATAACTCACAACAATGCTCACTTTACTCGATAGTATAAAAGTGCACATCTTATGCACAAAAAGTCAAAGAGTCAACTTTCACTGTCCATATCGTCCCATTGGAAATACTGAGGTAATGGGAATATAAGCATATTTTATGTAGAGATATAGAATTGACATACAGTACAATTTGAGTGAGTAGTTTAGTAAATGTAGTAAGTGAAGTCAGTCTACTTAGTAGACATTGTTCAATCTATTAGAAAAGAGTTGATCTAGGCATTGAGGGGCTTCCTCGGACTCAACCTACCCAACTGCCTAGACTGTCACAGATTCGTTTTGCTGTTTATCATTTGACTTTTCCACTACGCTACTTTCATTTGCAATCTCTGATCCATCTCCTTTCAATAAAGAGGATGCATTATCGTCCTCATGTTGTTCATCTTCCAATGTATTTGCTTTCCTCTTCTTTGCCAATAATGCCTTCGACTGAGCAGGACAAGGGATACGAATGTAATTGAAGTTATACTTCTCTGCCCCCTTCCCATGAGTCTTTTCAGTTGACTTTAACATTAATTGTAATGCACCACACCACTGATTTGCAAACTCTCGAATCTCATCACTAACATTGTATACAACTGTATTCTTCCCAGGCTCGAAGAACTTTTTAAACTCCTTGGCAATCTCACCAAAGACTAATTTGAGACGTTCAGGATTACCTCTATCCAGCATGGAGTGTAGCTCATGTCTAACACAAGCAATTACTAGTCCTATCAAATGTTCAATACGATCTTGATCCGATTTGAGAGGTTTTCTTTTCTTACCCTCAAAGATGAATCGGGTCTCGTCGAATATATCTTCAGCGGCTGCACATAGAACATTTTCCATCCTCTGCATGTATATTATGTATTGTGGGGAATGATAATATGAGTACAATTCAACATACATTGCAATACACATTGAAATCTACTCACAACTGCATCTCCACCAATACTACCAGTCTCACAAGCCTTAAACATCTTACCCATAAAAACAGAAAATTGATTAATATATGAATCATTATCAAACGGTACGTCCCTCTTTTCATCTTCAGTAAAGGGTTGCAACTCGGTAGTAAAATTAACCTCCATAATTTTTGTACAATACTTATCTTTTGGAATTGGATGATTAACAGGGTCATTCAAATCCATCATACGATTGGATAATTTGGTATATTCTATATATAAATTAGAAAAGTATTCTTGTACTGAATCATCATTCCATATGTTTAATGGTGTGGCTGGTCTGTTGTTATTAGTTGCTTTTGTCATTGTTTCTGGATTATAATTGGATATTACTTTGTTTTTACTTCCCTTTGGTCTACCGCCTTGTTTGGCGGGTTGTCCAAAACGATTTAGTGGTACTTTAATGTTGTTATCATCATCCTTTTTTAGCCCAGCTTTGCCACTCATAATAATAGATGAATAATTTAAAGATGATAGTAACTCGGTGCATGCACCGCAAAAAAGGTAGAACCAAATAACTGCACCAAAAGTAACACCGAATAGACGTATAGACTTCGAAACTGTTGATAGGGCGAATGGGCTATGTCGGAGGCCTATTAGGCGTACAGTTTATTTGCTATTTAGTATATCAGCTTCATTGTTTTGCAGGCTTCAGTCTTCAAATATTATTTCATACTATCTAAAAAATCGTGCATAATCAAAATAAGGAATACTAAGCTCCGCGTACGATATAGCTTATCACAAAACCATCAAAATGGTTGTCAATGCGGCAATCGGCGGCACCTAATACTATTGACTATACGGTGAACCCTATTCAGTATATAGATCTGCTCTATTACAAGTATGTCTCTCCGTACGGCTATCGCTCTCAGTCTTAAAGACGCAGAGTCACAAAAACAAAAGGATACCACCTCCTCTGATAATAATTCGAAAGTTGCAATGCCATCATCATTAGATATTTCCTCTACGACGCCCAATAATAAAGAGAAGACTCAACAACATATATCTGCAAAGTTAGACTCTGTGTCAGCTCCTGGCAGCTCATCTAAAGCAGCACGCACTTGTATAGAAATACCACATCAAAAATTAACAAAATGTATACGAAACAAAATCCCCTCACAGATCGATACACATGGCTTTGTCGAACTATCCAACATATTACCCTCCCAACTATTAACTAACATTAAGCAACACGCCATAGATAAGATTAACAATGATTCAGATATTGAAGTTATTAGTAACGCACTGCAAATAGATTTGAGTAAAGAGTTGTTTGATGAAATGAAAGTTAATTTGTGTGAGAATGAAATTGTTGATGAGACTATGAAGTTTGTTTATGGTCAGCCTCCTCCTCCGCCTCCTTCTGCTGCTAGTACAACAGAAACCACTCCTTCATTGAATAATGGTGATATACTTAAGTCATCAAATATTGCTTGTACTAGTGAGAGTGAAACTAAACAACATAATAAGGAACAGCAGTCTCAAACATCATCACTAGAAACATCAACACTAGATATTGATAAACTTGCTTCAATAGTGGCTACTGGTGGTGTATTAGAGCCGAATATACCAGAAGAAAAGGTACCTAACTCAACTCTAATGGATGCTGATACCAAAGAGTCCACCATAATGTCGACAACAAAAACGATGGATATTGAAATGAAAGATTCTCTATTAGAAAAGTCAACAACAGAACCTCTTACCAAAGAGAAACAAGCACCTGTTTCGGACGGTGTCACTTCTCCTGTTGATAAAAATATAGATGACACCCCAGAAGATATGCAGACAAAGATGTCATCAATTAACTACAAAGGATACATTGTAGAAACCCCAAAAATATTAGTAGCACTACCCGGCAGTGCGCCACAATTACCACATGCTGATGATCATTGTACATCGTGTATTATATGTTTATTACATTTAAGTGATGGACAGGAACCAACACGTGTTGCTGTTTATGATAATGGTGGTAAAGTGAAGGATTATCCTACTGGTATTACTGTCACTTGTGATAGTGAGTATATTTGTTTTTGTTTATTTATTTGTGCCATGGGCTTGCCTTGCGGTGGGGTTTGATGGTCTGTGGCCGTGTAATCTTGCGGCTTGGGTATTGGGTATCGTATTGTTTAGTGAGGAGTCTTTTGTAGGAGTAGGTGCAATATTAGATATTGGTTGTCATCCTCGGGGCGGTATCCTTATCATTTGTCTATGAATCTGTTTATTTATTTGCACTTATCTCCTCCTCCTTCCCCAATCCCTCGTCAACCATAACAGAGTGCAACCGTAATGAAATGCTTCCCGATCATGACTACCGTCGGGGAGTTCATCTAACTGACGAATCATGGACATGTAACTGCAATGAACCGTGGCAACCTTACGACTTTGAAGGCAAACTCGTCACAGCCTTCTCCGAGTTATTGGAAAGAGGTGCCCCTGACCTATGTGACAGTTACTGTGGCAAGGAAGACACCAAAATGGGAGATGGGTATTTGGCATTACCAACTTTGATCCACCGCGGTCCGGGAAATGCTTCGTCAAGTGCCGAGCCTCGTTCCATGTTATTCTTCACATTACGTCCTCAGTATGCAAATACCACAAGCTTGGCTGCTCATTATCACAAGTACAATGTCGATTTACAAATACATGCTGGTAAGTCTATTTGAGTGTGTGGGATGAAGTATGTGTGAATATCTTGTGTTCATATCATGTGTTCATATCATGTGCACATCTTGTGTTCGTAAAAACGACCTAACAAACATATTCCCCTCCTCTCTCCTCAAATCGTTCGTCATTCTTAGCAACCGTCCTCTTCAACAAGTTCAATAAGGTAAAGAAAGTCTACGCTGGTAGTGGATGTGATGTAGCAGGACGATTCGGTACCATCGTGTCAAGGGATTGTTCCAAGATTCTCGGAGAGAACGAGGGATTGAGGGAGGAGAATGCCAGCATGAGAGCTATCCTTGAGGATATGAATGTAGCCGTCCCTACTCCTAAGAAGGTAGTATCAAGTCCTGCTGCTGCTGGTACTCCCTCTTCAACAAATAAGAAGAAGCGAAAGGATGAGAGCAAAGAGTTGGAAGAGGCAAAGAGTGTTGAGGAGATGATGGATCCTGAGGAGGCGAGAAACGAGCCTCCTGCCAAGAAGCAGAAACTTAACAAGCTGAAAACTAATGCCAGTATCTTCCTCGGAGGGTTGCATGTCAATACTGATGAAGAAACACTTCGCCGGCACTTTGGACAGTATGGAGAGATCACAGCAGTTGAGATTATGCGTAATGCCGCAGGTACACCCCGAGGCTTTGGCTTTATCGAATTCTTAAGTGATGATGTGGTGGAAGCAGCATTGCAAAATGAGCCTCATGTTATCAATGGCAATACCGTTAGTATTGAGAACTCATCTGATATTGTTGGTTTTTTCTCATCCAAAGGCAAGAAGAAGAATGGAGAAGATGAAGAGGATGATTCCTCATCAGATGCCTTTGATTCTTCTCTTGGTCAACCAAAACGTCTCGCTTATAAAGATGACTCCGGTGGTAAGTAAAACGTTAAAGTGCACGTAATTTGTTTATCATATTGTTGGTTTCAAACGAGCTGACATTACCCACCTTCTGATCCTTTATTAATCCACAGAGGTGAACAAACTTCATCAGTACGTGAGGAAGGAACTTCTTGAGATCTTTGCGGTGGGTGATAAAGGTGAGATGGATGATGAATCAAGTGGAGATGATGAAGACCAAGATAGTGATGATAAAAAAGGAGTTCAACTTCACAACAGAGACAAGATGCCTGATGCAGAGAAGAAGAAGAAACATTATCCAGGCAGGGTCGGTCTACGCTGTGTCCATTGTGCCAGGGCTAAGTCCACATCCAAGGCTGCTCGTAAATCTTCATTCTACCCATTACGACTAAGTAATATATATCGTGAGGTTTGTGCTTGGCAGCGACTCCATTTTAAGAAATGTTCACATATTCCCGAAGGAGTTAGGAAACGGTATGAACATTTCAAGAGTATTGATACAAGTAGAGGAAAAACTAGATATTGGGAAACTAGTGCTGTAAAGATTGGTTTAAGGGACAATCCCAAGAGGTATGTGTATATCGTTTTATAGAGGGGTTTTACAAGTCTCTTATTTTGTATTGCCGTGCATATCATAACTCATCTTCTCACACTTCTTTTGCAACTTTGACCTTTCAATTGTGTACAGGGATGATGGAGTGATCTTTGCCAAAACTTTATGTAAGCCAAAATTACTCATGAATGGGGTATGGAAAAGGGCAGTGTCGAAGAGTGTCTAGCTGCCATTATACAACAAATGTGTTATCAATCATAATACATGAAAAGGATATCCTACTCTAGATCCTTCTAGAACGGGCTTAAAAGTAAAGCAAGTGGAGTAATCTACTCATCTACAACTATGATGATACTTATTCCATATGCTTATGCTGTATTGTAAGTTGTCAAGAGGGAACAATGGTTCTCACAGGAATCCAAAACCGTCAAAAGTTCGCTAAGTAAATATTTAGGCCCGACTTCTTAATACTACGATTCTCCAATTCTAGGTAGATGACCTAAATATGAGTATGGTCACTTTCTAGGTAGATAGCCGAAACATAAGTAATGGTTACTTTTATTGCTACTGCAAAATCAAGTGAATGGCGGGCCTCTGGCTTATCATCCGTATATAGGGTATACAAATAGTATTATAACGAAGAACTCTAATCTTTGGCATGAATTGAATGAAAGCATCAGCATTGCAATACAACAATACCGACTCTATCACTACATCTTCATCTATAATAGCATATAATGGCTGTCAAGTAAGTTGAACTGAATAAGGATATGGATGTATAAGGATAATGCTAGGTATACCTACTTCTATTTCTTGGTTAGGTTTACACATCGTCAAAGGCTTAGAATATTAATCAAATTGCCATCATCTGCTTACGAAGAGCTAGCACCACTGGATGCCAAAGCATAATAGCCACGCGAGTTTCAAGAAACATGGCATGCCTTTTCTCCATTCAGATTCATAACACGTGAGCAATATAAATTATAATAACGATATCAAATAGCAGTAGAGAAACTATGACACCAAAGCAACCAATTAGAATGCTCGATAGGAGGTTGTCATCTGATTCTGCTTGCAATCTAGCAATGATGAATAGATACTACCCGTGCTTCAAATCAAAGTCCAAGGAGAAGCAAGAAGATGATGATGACGATGAGCAACAACAACGATCTACTTCTCCTTCCAGAGACGAAGAAGATCGTATGTTAGACTTCAGAGGACGAGTAGTCAGTCCGTCCGTATTAAATGTACTCTCTTCCTCATTCGATGGTAATACATCTGATGATACTCATGTTAGTGTGGCAATAGATGTTAACAAATCATCACCACCAAAGATTAATCATATCATGTTGAGAAAGAAGTGGGGTATCTCACCAGCAAAGGCAAGGGCAGAGAGGGCAACAAGGAGTGGTATCATTCGTACTGTTATGGTACTATTCTTTGTTACTGTATGGATATTTGCAATGCTCAATGTCATCTCCTTGGCAACTATTGGAGAGCGCGGTTTTGTGGTAGGAAATTTCATCCTTGACCTGTTATGGTGAAGTATGTAAGTATATCATACGAGGCTGAATGAATTGGCTGTAGATGAGAAGTAGATAGAGTGATGGATGAAGATATGGAAAGGGCAGTGTCCTAGTGCCACAATTACAAAGACATAAGTAGATGCTAAGAAGGACTATAAACAATTTTGATCATTGATGATATGTTTTCATCTATTTTATCATTTTCGAGTATTATGTATGGCCTGGTGGATTGTTATGTGCCTCGATCAATAGGGTACGTACCGCACCCGATTATGTATGGCATAGAAAGATAAAACAACTTACCTTTATTGTGATGCGATGTGTATGTGTGAATTGACATCTATGTTCCTCCCGAGAGTAAGAACTGTGTCCTTGGCTACTGCCTTTTCATAAGGAAGGGTATCCTATATTTAAATGATACCCTCCCGTATCAACCAACTATAGAAATGGGTACCATTCTATACTTTTGGGGCATTCGCTTGATATAGACAATAGTAAATATCCTAGAGGTCGAAGGAAATCACAGTGCCATTCACCTGGAATCCTAGGATACCCGATGAAATTCCGGTCAATCAACTGGATCAGAGCAAGGGATGATAGGTGGGTGATTCCTTGTTACTACAGATTCATTGGTTTATATTAAATGTTCAAATTGTAGGGTAGTGAGGGGGTATCTGACTTGATTGTTATATGATGCCATGCCTTGCTTGATGAGATATGAGGTCTCTTGCCAGGAAGGGTTGTAGTTGTAGTTGAGACTTCATTGCCCTCCTTGGCAGTGTTCCGCATGGAGTAGAGAGGTCAGGATGCTACTGTTGATATAACTCTGTGTATTATGTTTCTTGTCGTAAGTCTCTGCCGCTCTCGGTGTGAGCCTTCGAGGTAGGCGGGCGGCAGCAGGGTGACGACTTGAACTTGATCTATTCTGCCTCATTAATTGTCATAGGCTGTTGATGTGCCAGTGGGTTGACGACGACGCACCTTGAGGTATACTTGATTGATTAATCACTTGGTCGTATGATGATATGTCAGCTTTTGCCTTAATGATATTGAGTTTGAGTAAGTCACTGCCGAAGCCTGAGAGGCCTCGAGGCGGTACTAGAGACATGACATGGTGCTAGTTGATTGATTTGGCTACTGTGGATGTGTTGATTCTTGTCGAATGTTATGTACTTGGTGTAAATGTTCTTGAGTTTCTTGTACTGAGACTGAGCTGGTCAATGCAAGGGTAACATACTAGAATGATAAAATAATAACAAAAGTAATATAATATTTCAATAATAATAGGTAATCATCTCCACTGACAAGGCCCCAGATACCAATACGGTGAATTATCCGCCGAATTACTATTGATCAATTTTACTAAGTTTGTTTATCCCCCCGCTACTTGCTGATATCAAATTAGAACTATTTCTCCTCGGTCTACTTGTTGATATCATACTACATATATTCCCCAAATTCTTATCATCAAACATCATAGTACACTAAAGTATTTCCCCGCTACTTCTGATACTATTATTCCCCTCATATACTTACTGTTGATGATACTTATCCCATCTTATTCATTCATTCCCATCTTATTCATTCATTACCTATCCCAATACTAGTGATACTATCAAATCACTACCAACACTAACATCATTTAAGTTTTCAATTATCCCAACATCCAGCCAACTAACGTTGTGGTCCCTCGAACCGAGACACCATTGCCTCCTTCTTCACTTCCCAATTCGGATCTTTTTGAGCAGGATCCTGGTGGTTGTACGGGCAACCCGTCTTGCGGCATTCCGGGCCATAACGGCAGGGCATATCCGAACGACGGTCATACCCGCCAGCTGATAGGTGGGGCTTGGGTTCAGTAGGCACAGGAGGACAACGGTCTTCTGCTGACGCAGGTTGAGGCTTCTCCCCATATTCCTTCACCTCAATATCCTTGTCATCAATGACAAAGTGACGTTTATTCAACACCGAGTTTGCCACTTCAGTCGTCTTGAACACAATGAAGCCGAACCCACGAGAGTTTCCTGAGTGTTGATGACGCATAAGCTTGACTTCGAGGATTTCACCATACTCTGAGAAAACATGTCGGAGCTTCTCCTCGGTAGTGGCAAAGTGCAATCCTCCAACGAAGACCGTAGCAGCATCGCCATCCGACTTGGGGGCATCTTCGTGAGAGTATGCACAGTCCACAACACGACAGTTACTTCCAAACTTGCACGGGATGAACCGACGCCTATCATAGCAATGATAATCAAGCAACTCAACGGCTTCTGGGGGTAATCTGTGCTCGGGAGGAAGACTCAAGTCGAGACTAGGAGATGGAGGAGCCCATCGACGTTCACGTTCTGCGGGGTCATAAGAGGGCTCATACTCATAATGCTCCTCTTGATACGGAGGCTGCTCCTCAGCGTAATGTTGTTCATCCTCGTGGTATGCAGGAGCAGGTGGCCTCTCGTCGTAATGCTGCTGCTCGTCATGATAGACTGGTCTCTCTTCGGCATATTCTGGCTTGGCAAGGCTGGCGTTGTTAGCCGGACCATCGGTCATAGATCGTTTCAGCGTTACCTCATGATGATGAAGGACGTGCGGCTGATTATCTCGCAACAACAAATCGACTACCGCTTCCGACCTCATGACGACAAAGCCAAAGCCTCGAGGATCGCCAGTGATTTTGTCGCGCTTGATCTGGACTGAGACAACATCACCATACTTCTCAAAGTGAGAACGGAATTCTTGTTCGGAAGTCTCCCAATGAAGTCCACCAACGAAGATCTCACATCCAGGATTTGTAGCGGGTGCTGCCGGCTTCCTCGCATAGTCCTTAATAATGAATTATACAAGAGAATAGTTGATTAGTGAATTGACAATCCAAGCAGAAATGGAAAAACAACAAATCATATAGTTTAAACTCACCTCTCGCTCCTTGTACACTTCCCTTTCCCTAGGAATCTCCCTCTCCCTGTATACCTCCCTCTCCCTGGGAATCTCCCTTTCTCTAGGGACAGGTACACCCTTGGCCGCGGCTCGCTTAACATCAACAATCTTCTTATCAATCTCATGTGGCTTATTTTGCAATACAATGTCTACGGTATCATCATTCTTAAATTCGACAAATGCGAATCCTCTAGCAACACCAGTACTAGGATGACGCATGATTCTGACCGAGGCAACATCACCAAATCGGTCAAAGTAGCGACCGATGATTTCCTCGGTCGACTCCCAAGATAGCCCACCAACAAAAA
>Ga0214479_100178_pt1 | contig 39458 bp, 29 predicted proteins | sample M1_20Mar14CPVII9_5_FD_165054 | JGI IMG/M metagenome (GOLD analysis project Ga0214479, IMG submission 165054) | Marine eukaryotic communities from Monterey Bay, California, United States - M1_20Mar14CPVII9sort6BwellE14 | ecosystem: Environmental > Aquatic > Marine > Unclassified | place: USA...
AATGCTCATTCATGCATGTGCCGAGAGTGGTAGTAATGATTTATTCGCCATGTTAGTGGTTGGTACTCGGCTTGTTACCATTATTCAACCTGCCAATCCAATGTCACAACTTCATACATCTGATTTACATCTCATACTCACATTTGTGGGGACACAACCTGGTCTATTAACGAACGAGTTGTGGTTTCCACTTTGTTTGCCACGATTTGATAGCTCTGGCTTTCTCTATGCATATACATCATGTTTAGACCCGGTACATACTGGACTTAGTATTGTAATGATCAGTCCTAGTAACAATACTGAACAGTTTGAGTCTTTCAGGACGGCTGCCAATACAGTTCGTAAAAATTTGGGATTAGCTTCGGTCAAGACAAAGGTTTTACGTGTCTTTAGTACATCATCGAATAATGCATCCACTACATCTTCTAATAACTCTCGTCAGAGGAGTGACTCGCCTGACGGTTTAAGTGGTATTAGTAGTCATAGTGGAGAATCAGAACAGAAGAAGACTAATTTTGATGATGCTGCTTGGAAGATGAAGGGAGATGAATCATTTGATGTATCCGATGATGATTTCGGAGGAGGTGGAATTGGAAGACGTATTAGTATTCGGAGAAATAAGAGACCAACCATTGAACATCAACTATCACAAACAAACTTTTTAGATAGCATGCTTGAGGAAGAAAGTTTAGACTATGCAGAAGAAGATGATGAAGATGACAATAATAAAGAAGCAGAGGTGAATGAGGCTCCACTCATCACTGCAGTCAAGGTTGCACTGTCACCCCAACAACAAGATGAGATGATGACATCGTATCTTCAATTAGCATCTGCAGTCCATTTTGTGTTTCGTTGCGATATATATGTTAACAGCGCTGATTCAAATATGACCGGCATCGGCAACATACCTACCGTTGGATCAATGTTGACTCAATGCTTTGGTCCGCCGCTATCTTTCCCCTTTACTGATGAATCCTCTCAGAGTCATGTCTGGGATACATATCAACGGCTCTCATTGCGATTACGGTTAGGGTCTTCGTCTGTGGAATCAACCATGGATGCTTTCGATGTAGTTTCTGACAAGCAAGGGCATGATAGTGTTGGTAAAGAGTGTCCAATGCAATGTTTGCTTGAAGATCCACCAAATCTGCATTCAGTGACGTATGTCCAAGAAGATAATCAATGGTTGTATGTAGGTTTAAATGGGAAGTTTTTTGAATTGTATTGCACTTTACCAGCAACGATTCCTCCCAAACAAGCCACCGCATACTGCGCAAGATTGGTACGAAGATTAATGGGTGATGAAAGAATACTTTTCCTTTCTGACCCCCTGACTTGGGGACATACAGTTTAAAATAGACGGGGGGTAACTTTATTTGATCAGTGGTATCTTTGTGATTCACGAGACTAAGCGAGAAGGGGAAAGGATCATAGATAAAAGAACTACTACAGTTACAGTGACCACCAGGGGTTCATATTAAAAATACCACTAAGAAATGCTTTCTGCAATGCCGTTTTTCACTTAAAACAATCAGAATGGACCCGTTTCCAGGATAGGAGGATACCATTTTTTTATAACAGAATGACATAAAGAGAGGCCTCTACACTCATAATCAATCACCGCCATGGGACGGAGATTGTTACTACTAGCGGCAGTATTGCTCGCGGCTTTATGCCACAGTGGAGGGGTCAGTGCCGAGGAGGCATCCCATTCAGAGCTGCGTGGCGTATTGAAAGATGACAAGTACAATCACAACGCTGAGTTCATTGGTTATCATGATAGTGACATTGACATAAATAAGTTACATCGTAAGCTTCAATTTGATAACCCAACATCAACAACTACTACCACTTGCAATACTTGGTGTAAATTAAAAGAGTCGTTAGGTTTGACTATCATTGGTTTACTTTTGATATGCATCAGGTGAGTGTACATCGATTTTGGAACATATCACATGCATAATTTCATATTCTATCATCTCATTTATATTATGGTATGTATATCAATTATACCTCTTTCTCTTTTGCTCAGTCCATGTCTCATGTGGAAGAATGAAGGTCGTCATGTAACAGAGCTTCGCCGTATTGACTTCTGTAAGAACAAGGCAGTGGTTGTACCCGATATCAACATGCCGTCCGATGACAACACTGGCCAACTAGTACATTTTGTAGGCAAGGTTAGTGTCGACGATGATGAGCTAGAGCTTCATGCGAGCCCTCTTAACATCACGTCATCACTACCCAAGGCCCTTATTATGAAACGTACTTGTATGATCTATCAAAAGTTCGAGCATTCTGAACAGCAAGTACAGAATCAAACAATCGGTGCCGGTCAAACTACTACAACTACCTTCACCGTTAAGGAAGACTGGACTGCCGACGGACCTCAAGCAGAACGTTTACCACATTTGAATACTGAGACCAACTCTCGTGGCATTTGGGATGAACTTATTAGCAACTCTGGTAATCCAGAGACTGCTCCGAGTCCATCCCCCAATCAACCTCAATTGCCACCCAACATGCCTCCTGAAATGGCAGCACTGCTTCATCAAACTGATCTTACCAAAGCCCCGCATTCTATTGCAATCAATAGCTCTGCACACGTTGGTGGATTCGGTTTAACGGAGGATATCATCACAACTGAAAAGGCAGTCTTTCAAACAGAATGGCTTCCTGTCCCTGCTGAGTTGGTACCTGATGAGATCGAAGCATTACCTGAGCTTCGTAAGGACCGTTACGGTAACCTCACTACAGTTGAAGAAGGAGACCAGCCACAAAATGGAGATGTTATGATCAAGTATGAGTATTGTGCTGATAATTTTGATACTTCCTTCATCGTACAGCAGATTATCGCAGAGAGTGATCCCGAGAAGGGAGTTCCTGCTCACAAGTACTCCCTCGACAAACAAAGGGTACTTGATGAGAAGTGCTGTGGTAAAATCACAGATGATCTTGGTGTAATCTGGATGGTAAGAAAGGGACGTCATGACTTACATGAAATGATCGCCATGGCAAAGCAAGACGAGAAGACTCTTACAAAGATCTTGCGCCTTCTTTGTTGGATCCTTCTAGTTGCTGGATGGATGATGTTGTTTAGTATCTTCACAACTCTCTTGAGTACTCTACCAATCCTCGGAGCCCTTGGTAATGCAGCCTTCTTTATTGTTGCACTTGTGATTGGTACTGTCTGTTGCTGTGGCGTTACTGCTATTGCATACATGCGCTACCGCCCTTTGCTCTCGTTCGGTGCATTAGCAATCGCAGGGGGTATTGCTGGTATCGTTATTTGGCGTATTAATGCCGCTTCAGATGCATCGACACAACCAACAATGGCTCCTACAATGAAGCTATTGTATGAAGTTGTGACATTGGATTGGCAGGTTGAATAATGGTAACAAGCCGAGTACCAACCACTAACATGGCGAATAAATCATTACTACCACTCTCGGCACATGCATGAATGAGCATTTTACTTGCAGTATCTCGTATCTCAGGTGGTATAGGTGAAACGCACTCAATACCCGAAGTAAGAAATGCACCGCATCCAGTTGTTGTATTATTGTTGTTATCATTCTCCAAATCTACTACTGGATCAAATCTATCTAATAAATTCCGTATTGAACTATTAACATTAGAACCCATCATCGTACGCAGATCATAACTTGGATTTAATTCAAAGATTGATTGAACTTGTGCAGTTAATGTAAATATAACTTGAGAATAAACATATTCCAATTGCAATCGTAACCAAGCTTCATTATGATTCCCATCTTTACGATCTGATATTGCTACCAGTGTTAATGCTTCTGTATTTTTAAAGACCAGTAATCGTTTATCTGCCTGTATTGATTGTATATCACCAAGAGATGACGCGCCTCGTTCGTTCAACCCGTCAATACCAAATGATAAGACATTTGCTCGTATTCCTTGTATAATACCACATGCTGTTGACCATTCATCTTCATTACCATAGCGGACAAATATCGGTTTACCTGCTGAACTTAATATTAATATGTTTGGTCCTCTGGTATTATTGAGAGGATTAGAAGTACTACTACTACTACTATTACTATTCTTCGGAGACATCTATTTAACTTGAAGTAGATATACCTGATTGTTAAACGATGATGTTTAGAAGATAGAATTGCTAACAATATCAATGAAGAAAAGCGCCAACTATTGCAATAAAGTTACAATTTCAATACCTGAACATATGATATCCATCAAGTTGCTCTATCTACCGTCATAAACCCCTCAATGTCAAATGAATAGTACAAAGGGCTAAGGGCATTAAGGATACCGAATTCATTTTTTATTGGCTTTTGCCACGGGCCACGATAAGTATTGTACTTGCTGCACCACTTTTATGCACCATACCACATTATTCAATAATGAAGTTGACTGTCATTACCATCCTCTCCGCCTTGGGCGTTACGTCCGCTCAACTTGAATGCCGTGAGTTTATATTTGTCATCATTGTACCACTTTTGCAATGAATCTTTTGTCAATCTTTATGTCTAACAAAGTTATGTTCTACTCGTACTCTATTGCAATTAATAACAGCAAACTCCATTGATTTAGAATCATGGACGGAGATGGATGATTTGCAAAGTGGTTTGACTTTCAAGTATGCCGTTGTTGTGAGTAGGGCGTGTAACGTGTATCGATGTTTGGTTTGAACTTATACTAAATAATATTTATATACTAATAAACTCACTCTCATATAATAGTTATCACCAGCTGGTCCAGAACAAAGTATCTTCTGTGGAAGGATGGAGAGTGATATGGAATCGTTTACTGCCTTTGGAATCTCGCCTTCAGGTATGTATATGTTATACAAATCATAATATGGTTGGTATCTACTTTCACTAACATATCTCGTCACCCACTATGTATCATTAACAAGGATTGATGGAGGGCGGAGAAGGTATTATTGGACTACCCGATGACGGGACTGTTCAAAAATATATACTTGGAAATAACCCTCGTGTCGAATTAATGCCAGATTCACAACAAACATTAATGTCTACATCAATTACTCAAGATGGCGGGAAAACAATTATGGAGTTTGCCAAGTATCTATCTGAACCTGGCGAGCATGAAATCAACCCAAATGGAAAGAATACATTCTTATATGCTTTAGGTAGTGGTAACAGCTTGGGATATCATGGTGCGAATCGTAATCCCTTCACTGTTGAACTTGATACAGAAGCGGCTTCAGCTTCAGATGGAACGCCTGCTCCAACTCCCAATGGTGATGGAATGACTTCTACAGGTGAAACTGGTGGTACGAAAACAATCAGCCCCACACCTGCTCTTCCTGAGAGAGGAGATCCAGAACCCGCGCCACCAACCGATTCATCACAGCCCGTTCCAGCAACTGGAGAAAGTAGTGGTATGATGAAGAAGGTTGTTGGTTCGATCTTGGGTGCTTCTGCCGTGGCTCTTTGGTTTGGAATGTAAAGAAGTGAAAACAAGATGGAAAGCTCAACGACTTACTTGAAAGTAGAAGGTTAATCTACTACTAGATCAGATCTATGTGATATTGTACACTTTACGCTGTCTCATTCATTCAGCCAGCACTTTACTCCATCTTTCACTACAACATCTCCATTAACCTCATACTGGACTCGATTTTCCTCAATTTCATCAAGTGCATAATGATAGTTGATCATGATACCACAGCTATTTCTCAAACCCTTTGAACTTGTATCTGCCATGTAATTTAGTCTGTACATCTCAGCTCCATTACGGATATGAAATTTGGCCACTGGACAGAGAGGTCTACCACGGTATGTTTCTTTTGTCATGTAATATGCAGCAAGCTTCATTAGTATTGGTTTCAGCTCAACTAAATGTGGATTGTGTTTATGCCAAGTGGGAGATTTCAATGTTTGTATCATGTCAAGAAGCGGTGTTTTTGTTGGAAATATTTCCTCCAGCTTTTGCATTTCTTTCTCTGTAAACAGATCTTCATCTATGAATACACTCGGCCTCTCGCTTTCTGTGCTGTGTTGTCTATTGTGAATCTGTTCATGATAACGAGTTAGCTTGTCTTCAAGCCAGGATTTAAACTTCGGTAAAGGAGAAAGTGTACTGAACGTATCTAAAGCATGAAACTCGTTTTGTAGAACAAGTACAACTGATTTGATCAAATGATTTCCCAAGTCGACGCCAGCCAATCCTGGTTCTGTATTAGTAATTGAGTAGAATGTAGCACAAGTTGCATTGCGTTCCGAATCATCATTATCAGAGTATTGTATGTCGTTCATACTACTTGGCATCTCTTTGAGTAATGCAACATGTACAAATACCAAAGGTTTACTCGGTAATGCCGGATGAAAGAATGCAAAGCATCTCCTTCCAGGACCTAATCTTGCCTTTAATTCTTGCAAACTTTGAAGAGGATGAACCGCCTCTCTGAGTGCAATTTGCTCGATAATAGCTGCCGGAGTCTCCTCAAATGTTATACGTTTCAATCGTAAAACTCCTGGACGAAACAGCGATGTGAGAAGTGCATGTATACTCTTTTCTAATGTCTGTAGTCTTTTCAATTTGCTTTGTTGTTGTATTTCTTCATCTACTTTTTTATCAGCAAACTTCATGTAGTGTATAAGATCACGAACATCTCTTCTCAATTTTACTAGGAATGCAACCCCGAGATCATTTTGTGCTTGATCTATTATATATTGAAATATGGATTCATACTGTGGAGTACAAACATCTCTAATCTTTTGTATATCATTACATCTCAATATAGATTTGGATCGGAAAATATCTATTGTGGATATAATATTGTCTTTATTGATATCATATCTTTCACTGATTAGCAGTTCTATAATTTTACATTTGTTATTATTATCGGATAGTAATTGTAGCTGTTTATCAGGAAGAGAAAGGTACACTTTGCAAAACTCTGATGTTATTAACGATGCAGACTTTCTTTCACTAGACCTTGCCCTTGCACTTCTCGCTCTACTATCGTTATTTGCTAACTCTACTCGTGATCCTATCTCGTGAAGCAATTGGCATATATCATCGTGTGTATTGTCACTAGCGGCATTAGCATCAGGTGAATAGAATCTACATGTAACCTGGCTGCTAGTTTTGTTGATATCAATAAATGAACATGTCTTATGTATCTTGTGTATTATCCTACGTCTACGCGTTCTCCCAGGATTTAGCAACAGCTCTGGAACAACAGATTGATAAGAAGAAGATAGCAGTGTTGATAACGTACGGAACGGTTGGGTATGATGGCGTAGTAGAGAAGACGTCATGATCATGGTACACATGTTGGCAAATTATGAGAGTGTAGAAGGATACCGCAGGCAAAGATGATGACAAAAAGGCAGCATACGAAAGATTTGTGTTATTGATATAATGATTATAACCAAAGACAATTATAGACGGTTTGTATTTGCTATTATCTTCATTGCAATCAATATCATTATATTGCCATTTAGAATAAAATCTGGCTTTGATTTGCAACAGAGTGGAAGTAGCAATGATATCGATATCAATAATGATGTACCATCTTTCAATAGTATAAAGATATCAGCCCCATCAGTATATACAGATGCATACAATCCACAACATGTTAAAGAGAATAATATACGGATATCATATAGATTACATAATCCAAAGGATGAACCACGTCCGGACAAGTTCTTATCAGTAGATACATTCTTTTGCAAAGATCGAGCAGATTTACCTCCATCATTAGAATCAACCGAGGGTAAACTGTTTGACTTTACAACTACAGTTAGTACCAATTTGAACGTACTTTGGATGGGTGATAGTTTAGGACATCAATTTAGCCAAGGATGGGAAGCTGCAGTATTGGGAAAGGGTTTCGAGAGTAATCGCAAAGTACACATGAAGTACAATGTTGGATCGAAGCAATTTGATTGTCTTGCATCATCTGCACCCATTAGGGGTGGAGGAGTATCTGCATTTTGGAGATATACAAAGTTATTAGAAAGGAGTAGATGGGCAAAGATTGCACCATGCTTTGTAATGGAAAGAAAGTGGGGTGAGAACTTTCTTCATACGTTGCTTGATCTAAAATATACTGACCCAGGAGGTAGTCAACAACAATACTCAGTGAATGGATTTGATGCGGTTGTCATAAGACTACCTCATGGTTGGATGAAGGCAGAGGAATTAACAAAAGAACGAATAAAAGAAGTTATCATCTTCTGTCAAGAGCTTGTAGGTGCTCGTATCGTTATCTTTACTACAGTTGGTTTAGATAATAATGCGATAACAGCTGATATGTGGAAAGGAGTAGTCAAGATTAATCAGCTGATACATGAAGTAGCAAATGAATGGCAACCTCCAAAAGATGGCCAAGATGGAGTACAGTATGTACTCGTTCAAGAGTTCTCAGACTTTACAAGTAAGATATTACATGAGAACGGCAAGCATATTGGTTACAATACAACATCAAACAACTTCTTCTTTGAAAGATTAGTTGGCGGTTCAACTAGTTGGCCACAAAGTATTCCCATGGTATGTGCCAACAAACCAAAAGATAATCTAGATTCAGAGTGTAAGAGGAATAAGATTTCACCCGATGGTATTCATTGGTGTGTAGAGACATTAGGTCCAAGATTTACAGCATCAATAGCATGTCTCTTGGGATGCGTATACAACGAGAGACCACCAGATTCGTCACCAGAAGGATTGGCAAGCGTTCGTAAATGCGAAAAGAATTGTAATGATCAATTCATGTCACTAAAACGTGTGCCTGGCAGTTGGATAGGGAATGAGAAGACACTCTATGCTAGTTCAAAGAGTAATGCATAATGAAATATAAAAGAGAGTAACATATCATTTATTGAAGTACTAGTCTACTTAAGATCTTGAGGTACTCCGTCCCATCGGCTGTGTTTTATATTAGAATACTCCTCTGCTCATAAGTTGATTGTTGTGTTTACATACCTTCCAAAATCTCCTCGGGCATTGAACCGCTGCAACACAGTAGAGAAACAACATGCACATATGTGCATTCTAATTAGCTAGATATAGAAGGAAAAAGATACACCCACAAATGAACAGCACATACTTTCCGTATAGTGTTCATAAGCTCTGGTGACAAGTTGGTAGTGACTTCATATATTTATTGAGTTACTCTATTAGTATAGAAATGAATTTAGGCTGAATCAACAGTCTCGGTCTGAAGACCCTTGAAACTACTAACCTCAACAAGTTGAACTAGTGTATAAAGTTTTTCATCAGCATCCTCATCTTCATTTCTCTTCCTGCTCAAACGGACTCGGATTCTCTTTGGTGGGTTACGTACACCCTGCTTCCATACTTCCTTGTTGACCTTGGGATCGAGTCTAACATCCTTTGTCTTCATTGCATCTTGGGCAAATTTCTTAATCACCTTGATAGCCTTGGGTGTCTTTGACTTGAAGGTCGTCTTGTGTGTGCGCTTGGCAAGATGGATTGTGTAATCCCTGCTTACAAGATCGGGCTTATTAGGTGCCATTTTGTATATATAATGTATATATTAAGTAAAGATGGAATGAGGTCTGTGAAGTATTGCAATAAGGAAAGAGGAGATAAGGGGGAAAGAGTGAGATACATGTTTACCTCGTCATATCAGTACATCAGTACATAGACCAACAACCCCAAAAGATAGTCAACTATATAACAGTCAGTAGAGGACGAGCAGTCTTTCCCCCGAGTCCTCCTAACAATAACCAGCATATACATCAAAACATATCTCTCCATACGTAAAGTGTGCTGATATTTGAAGCCCTACGGTACCGTCCGCCGAAGACCATGAATCTAATCAGATACAGAGGTACCTAATGCCAAACTTAAACTCTTACACATCCTTCCGTCAATTGATATTGATATGCCGCTACAAATTACTTACCGAGTTGCAATGGTATGTTAGTTATGTTTTGTGATTTTGTAGGAGATTGGAGGGCAAAGGGCAGAGAGCCCTTAGTAAGCGGTAAGTAGCCCATAATCATAGGAACCTTCAATTCAGATTAGGTTCGAAATGTACCCATGTTCCTGATTCCGTATTGTAATTTATGTATTTCGATCATTCATGAACGAACTGTCTTGGCGTACACAAACTGTGACCGGACACCAATCGAATTCTTCTTCCAACTTCCAGTTTTTTTCATTCAACTGCTTCACTTTCAAGTAACGGAATAACTACTAGTATATAGAATCATGACGGCAATTAAAACAACAGCACCCCTATCAGAAGCAGCAACATCTCAGAAAACTGAGCATACCAAATTTACCCCATCCACTACCGAAGAGGAAGCAAAAATTAGGTTTAGAAATATATTACAAAATGGAGTTGATAAACTGTTAGCACAAGGGAATGGACGTGATCGTATATCTACTCAACTATTAAATGAAATTGCCAATGGATGTTCTCCGGATGAAACTGAGGTATGTTATTATTTGTTAGTTTTGTGTTTGTGGTGGTATTAGGTTTAGTTGGTATGAGTTGTATTTTATCCAGCCCCTATTCTTTCTGATTGATGCACTAACTTATAAACTTTCTTTCTGTGTATTATTAATATAGATTTTCCAAACAATGGAAACACTCGGGATAAGCTTGGAAGATGCAACAAAGGTAATGACCGTATCATCGGCTTTCCGTAGTGCACAACAACAAACAGCAACAGCAGCAACATCAACCAATAATGCTGGTGCAATTGATCAGTTAACTTCTAGATTAAACTTGGCAGACTTGTTACGTGGTGGTGGTAATAGATCAAGATCTCCCTCTCCGCTACCATCGCCATTATCATCATCATCCACGGCAACAAAATCAATTATTTCAACACCCACCATAAGAAGTGCGGAATTAAATAGAACTGAATCATTAGACTCTCTCCAATCTCGTAATGCTGCAAGAAAGGGTAATACCAAAAAGGCTAGTACCAAACAACAGCAGGGAAGGGGAAGGAAACGAGCACTTGCAGATAAGTCATACGAAAAGCGTGATAGCAATGTCATGATTGAGGAACAGTTACAACAACAGAAGAAGAACAAGGCTGATGTATCATCATCAGCTACAGCCGCTTCTGCCGCCGATAGAGAGTTAAATGCCAAACTCAAATCTGCAGATAAGAAACTACCAGCATCTTCATCATCAAAGAAGAGGACAAAGTCACCTGAAAGTGGAGGGTTGGGTGTAGCACGGGGAAAGAGGACATCAGTTGTTGCTACTCGGGAGGAAACACCCAAAAGGGCACGTCGTACACGGTCTCAAACAGAAGAATCAATTCCCGATATTCTCCTACCATGAATATACATTCAGCCGTGGAATATATAGAGATAAACACAAAAGTGTTGTTTGGAGTGGTTTGTGGGGATAAGGGATAGAGAAGAGTTGTACCCAGCTGAATGAAGTATAGATGGATTGTTGAGTGGATTTAGATCTGAACATACATGCCCGCTCAACTATTGTGTGTTATACAGCTTTGCACATAGCTAGATTTCTCTGTGTAACATTAAATGGATCAATTACTACTACACTTTGTTTTAGTATAAATGTTGTATACTAATACGATTATCCTTTGTTTTTTTATGTGTCTGACGTGGTTCAACCACACCCGACACAGATTGCCCTTCTACTTTGGTACAATATATACCTAACGAATACATCAAAGCTCATCCTTATCTCCAAATACAACCGCCTCAAATTACAAATCCCCCCTGCTAAATAAGCATCATCTTATTCAATGAATGTATCGTCCAAACCCAGATAAGAAATTCTTAATCTGACCCTTGGCGCGACAGTGTTGCTTTCCTTTCAACACAATCGGTTCACTACTAACATCATACTTACTATCAACACAATGTGCATTAATAGAAACAACTGTATGCTTCTCGCTCTCTCCAATAAATGGAATATGTAAATGAAGTGGTTTCGCGTTCTCATTCAAACTAACAAACTTTGTGCTTTTACGTTTCTTCTTTGTAGGAGTGACGTCTTCTTCACTACTCTTACCCGATGACATTGGACTTTTAGAATCTTTCTGTTGTTCTTCCTTGGGAGATAAGGAATAGAAGTTACGAATATCCTTGGATTTACTTGTTGAATCCGAAGTCTTCTTCTTTGCCTTCCTGGTAGTTGATTTGTTCTTGGAATTCTCCTTCTCAACCACTTCATCAATATCTTTCTCATCGATGCCATCATCGTCAATGTTAGTCATTTGTTCCAGGATAGATTTCTTCCTCTTCTTCTTTGTACCACCCTCCGCCTTGATTTTCTTAGGAGAGTTGTCCATGGTAGATGATCCACTCTTCTTTCCTCCCCCTTTTGAATCAATACCCAATCGTTTCTCTAATTGGTGATCAACGGGAGAAGGTTTGGCACCACCTGTATCAGAGTCACATAAATCAACTGCATCCTTCTTCTTTTTTGCCAATTGCTCATCCAATGTGCTTGTACCAATATACTTTAGATCATCATCATCTTGTTTATTCGAAGATATAATGTCGTTACGTTTTTTACTTTTATCACCTCTGACAACTCTGCCGCCGGCAGCGATGGTACCACTGGTGCCCAATAATTCATTAGCAATTGGTGAGGTGATTTCCTTTAGTGAGGGCATTTTAATTGATTTGATTGATCTTTATGGTAGGAGGGGTGATGATGTTAGGTAGTTGTTGTTGGTAAAAGTGAGGAAAAAAGATCTCGCGACTCGGGACCGATTGAGTCGTTTTCCCCCAAACTCCCCAATGAATGTAGCTAGAGTCGGCAGCCGGTAGCACATATAGGCAGTTACTGATGTACTTGACCTCCATCTCCGTGCCCTTAATGTGTAGAGGTATAATAGATATATACTTGAACAGGTATCCATTCTTACATACCCTAAAGAGTCGTATATGTTGGTATATATCATGAGGGGGCTATATCCTTGACATCTAGCCAGCCTTATGCCTCTCTTTATACGAAGAGGATATCAACCTAATACCAGATTCATATGATAGTTATTACTATAGATCTTCTATATAAAAGGGACGATCCGAATCTTCTTTATCGGTATGAGAGGATACCTCATAACATACCTGGCCGAGAGAGATATGGTACCATGCAAACATCTAAAGCTAATGGATATGAAAGAAAGTACAGATTACTCTTTTCTATACTTGCTTTAACTTACCAATTACCTAGTTTGTCCCTCGAATCATATCGAAGAGCTTGATATTACATATACTTCTTCTCCGCCGACCCGATTGGACCGATCTCATGTCCCAAGGATTATTCATATCTTTGTTATCATGAGAACCGAAGAGAATCAAATGAAAGCAAATACATCAAGAAACAGCCAGTACAATAGTCAGTGTTATGAATGATACTACTCTTCTATACCGAGGGCAGAGATTAGGATATCTCTACTCCGAAGGTACACTCCGAAGAACAAACGTACACCTATCATAACATATCCACAAACTAAGTTAAAGATTATACACTCTTTTTGATACACTATATAGTATTGATTTTATCAGTAAAGATTCTAGAACAACAAGTTGTATCCTATCATCCTCTCCGATTGTTTCATATGTATATAAAAGAGAGAGAGAACACGTCCGAAGACGTATCCTCTCTCTCACGTGTGTACGATATATTGATATGATAAGTGATCAAAAGGCATCTCCAAGAAACACCAATCTGACTTAAACAATAACATAACAACAATTCAATTCCCCAAACATATACCCCGATGAATCATACATGCCACTCATCCCTGATATCTTCGTGAAAAAGATACCCTGAATAAGAGACACATATGATAGAACAACACACAACACCTACTGCTGAGCAACAGATGCCGTAGAACCCTCAGCGGCAGCACTATCAACTTCCTTGGCTACTGGCTCTTCCGCCTTCTTCTCGGCTGGTTCGTCCGCCTTCTTCTCTACGGCCGCATCTTCTTTCTTTTCGTCCGAAGTAGCAGCATCGTCCACGGCCTTGGCGTCAGACTCAGTAGAAGGCTTCTTCGGAGGCGTGCCATCCTATAATTATTAATAGAATGAAAAGAAGAATACGAAGTGTGTGGTGAGGTAATATCCAGGTGGGTATCAAAGCCACGATATAAATTCACCAAGACGGTGCATAAGATATAACTTATTCGGTTCACCCATAACTTACCTTCTTCTCGTCAGCAACCTCAGCTTCCTCAGCAGTCCTCTTCTTGGGTGAGGGATCCTATAATTATGAATAAAAAGAGAAGAAGAAGCATGCGGTGGTGAGGTAACATCCAGGCGGTCATATAAGGGTACAAATACAAAGACGGTGCAATCTTTTTTTTCCGGTTCACGTCTCTTACCTTCTTCTCATCATCAACCTTGGCATCATCGGTCTTCTTGGGTGAAGGGTCCTTCTTTTCTTCGGCTAATTTCTTCTCTTCAACCACTGGGGCGTCCTCGGCCTTGGAGTCCTTGGCAACATCTTCCTTGGGAGCTGTGGTGTCATCCTTGATTGGTGCATCGTCTTTCTTCTTCGACTCGGAGGAGTCTTCACCTTTCTCCTGCTTTGCTGGTTCAGCCGCCTGTTAATTTATTAATGTATGAAGTGTTAGATAAGCTTATTAAGAAACAAAGAGTGTACCACAAGATTTGATCCAAGATTGGCAATGATCATTGACCAATGAACCAAAGACGTGATTCACAACATCGTATGTTTTATTATTTTTTTTACTCACCTTGTCGGCTTCCTTGGATGGTTCCTCGGCCGCAGTTTTCTCCTCAACGTTCTTGGCCGTCTCGGCAACAGGTTGGTCAACAGCAGGCGCGGCTGCGGTGGCTTTGGATGCGTCGGTAATGGACATGGTTGATAGAAGTAAGAAGAGAGGTGAAAGGATTCGTCTAGAAAATTTATGAGCTACTTTCTGTACTTCATATCAACTTTTAAGTCTTACCCCGAGTCAAAACTATACCAAATTCAGTGCTCTTTCTCACACAACGAAGAGGTCCCAATTTTTTCTAGAGGGGGGACAAAGTTTATACCTCAAATTTGATACGGTATTGTTGGTATTAGTAGGTTCATCAGTACGGCATAGAAAGTGAGAGATGAAGATGAATGTGATGAATGGCTAATGGTGATAGTTATCAAAGATTACAGGCGGCTTGCAATTAGGATAACCTGAGATATAGATACAACACTTGCAATAACCTCTCGTATATTATTGGATTATTATAAATTCTGGCCGATATAGATATCATTACTACAACCCAACACTAAATACATACATAAAAATTTCCGACCAGTATAGCGTACTAAGTACTAGTGGCTTGCAAACAGTGTGGATATTACTGTAATATTGGGGGGTTCATCACATATATTTGAATTGCAATAAAGTTAGTCGAACTAGATAGTATAGGATATCAAAACACAACATATAAACACCACTACACATACAACAAAACATTTACATACCAATAAAACAATACAATACAATATGCCAGCCACATCATTTACCAATAAGGATGGTATGCCATTAAAAGATCCATATAAAATACTGGGTATATCGTCCACTGCAAGTGATACTGATATTAAAAAGGCATATCGTCAATTAGCACTAAAGTTACATCCAGATAAACAATCGGGTACATTAACCGATACTCAACGAGATGCATTAGATAAACAATTTCATGATGTAAAGGATGCACGGTCATTCCTATTAGATAGTGATCATGCTGAAGCGAAGAGGAAGTACGATGCCAATTTAGCATCAGAACGTATGCGCCATGCCGAAGATGAAAGGAGAGAGAAGAGTATGTCATCTCGGAGGAAACGAATGAGGGAAGAATTAAGTATGAGAGAACGTATGGCAAAATCGTCTTCTACTACCGGCGGTCCATCATCTGATAAAGATGGAGATAGATTTGATGTTGATAGATTGCGAAGAGAAGGTGAAAGACTGCGTGAAGAATATGCCCAACGAGAGGCAGAAGTTGATATAGCACGGAAGCAGAAAGTTGCAGTAAAGCGTGCAACACAAAAACTACACAAAGAAGATCGGCAGATACGGTTGAAATGGAGTAGAAAGAAGGTAGTTGGTGGTGCCCATACTGTACAATCGTTGACTCAACTGTTGAAGGACTTTGGAGAAGTCGAAGAAGTAGAACTACTCGGAAGTAAGGGCAATTCTGCTTTGGTTACCTTTGTGGATGCTTCCAGTTGCAAACCATGTGTTGATGCATATAGAACAAGTGATACCATGAGAGCTACATTTGTCGGAAGGAGAAAAGTAGATGACACTTTAAAAGGTGGACATACTGAAGAAGTGGAGAGTATGCCATCATCGTCAACAAAGAGGAGCAGGAGTGACAATGAAAGAGCAGCTGAACGTGAGCGCCTCATGCGACAAATGGAATTAGAAGAGAGTGGAGGTGATATTACATCTTCAGTTCATAAGAACAAGACATCACAAAAGTCTGATAGATGGGAAGAAAAGAAAGCATCGTCATTCCCTCCTAACTTTCCATCAATACCTGAAAATGAAGGCATGTCACCATTTGAAATGCTGGAAAAGTATGAGAAGATATTACTTGAAAAGATAAAGTAGACTTACTATATCAAACAAATATAATAATGCTACAATTTTAAGTTTCTTTGTACTTTGTCACTAATCCCTACTTCTTACTACCCCGTTTTGGTATCCCCTTATCCCCGATAAGTAATACATAAACCAGTCACCTCAAACAAATGAAGTGATGTTATCCATAGATTTACCTGCCATTTTTCGTCAGAGGCGACATCATTTCAACATCATTTTCTTGATTCATAGGAGAAGTCTTCTCAGGCTGCAACGGAGCATCAGGCGGCGAGGCATCAAATGTGTAGTTGCATATTGAAATGATAACTTGAACTCCCGCAATACACATGATAGAAGTTAGTGGTCCACCTAACAGAAAGTGATCCAACGTTGCTGACAGAACAATTGCTCCAGTGGTAGCCAGTGTTTTCAAAATGGAATCACCATGTTTGATAGATAAAGCAACCAACATTCCTCCCGCTGCACCCAACAATGCTAAAACGACGGCAACAATTGACCAACCACCTCCGTATCCAGCCTCTCCTCCGCCATCCCACAGTAAGAACATGATATAAATTGGGATCGAACCAAATGCTAATTGATAATTCCTCTCCCAAATACCCAACTGTTCTGGATCTGTCTTAATAACTTTCTCAAAGTAAATCGAAGCGAATCCACTTAATGTAACCTCAATCAATACAGCAGCAGTACCCAATGCTATATTCCCACCTTGAGGATTGGCACTAGCATCATCATTATTCCAAATAGGTTCCGAGAATAGTAACACACCCATCATTAATGATAATAATGCCCTCCACTTTGTCATACTGTATGATCTTCGTAACATAATACTTGAACATGTCGCTGTTGTTAAGATTTTCAATTGTGCAAAGATTGTAAACATACCCGCTGATATATTACGCAATGCAACGAATGATAGGATATTCATGGCACCATAGATTAGGGCCAGGACTGCCATTTTTGATGATCGTTTGAGTAAATATTGTAATTTTGGACCAGCCTTTTCACCTGACTTTAAATCTGATGTTACTTTGTATGCCGAGTATACCATTTTGATAACTTCTCCTGCTAGTAATACTTCATACTATCATTGTAGTAATGTGTATTTAGATATCAAATATGAATGTGAGACCAAGAAGTGATGTATAAGCATACCAAGAAGTTAGAACATTCATATACATTACTACTCTAGAGGTATAGACAAATTATGTGCTATCATGTACTCACCTTGGAATAACTCTCTTTCAACACTCCCTGACTATATCTTCGTAAAACAGTAAACATTGTATTCTGCATACATAGTAAACAGAGTACAAATATTTTCATGCTACTCATCATTGATTTGAACACCATGTTTGAAATATTGTGATTTGTCTTCTTTTGCAATTCGATGTCAGCAGTATCTATTGTTGTTGTATCTATAAAAATTTCTCCTTCTCCTCGACTGTTATGGCGACGACGTCTGCTACCAGTATTTATTACCCAACTATGCATACATATAAATCCAACGCCGCTATTACTATTGTTTTATGACGAGGCTGATAATAGGGTCATTTTTTGTCAGTGAAACAAAAATATAAGGATACCAGTTTTATGAGAGTACAATTAATGGTATGACGATGTGATTAGCAAAGGAACGAAGTTATTTAATCTCTAGTAGGTACCATATATGAATATAGAAGGTAATAACCATGATGGATACAGTAACTAAAGCGGTGGCCCTTCTGTTGATTCTACAGATATCGCATGGCTTTGTTGTTCCTCAAACAACAACAATACAATACAAAGATAATATTAGTTGCAATAATGATAGAAGAAGAATTGATTTGCTAATGAGTGACAGTGGTGAAACTGCTGGAGTAGAGATGGTATCATTAGCAAGCTTGGGGAATGACCATGAAGCAGTAGGCGAGTCTATTGCAAAGTCATTAGCAGATTGGTTAGATGATGAGTGGATGCCACAAGAAGTGCATGTTAAGATGGGAGTATCAGTTAAAAACACATACATTACATGTAGAAGCAATGGGGTTGATGATATCTCTACAATAATGACAGACGTTACTGACGATCTATATGAACGATGGGATATATATAATAAGGATGCCTTTGTGAATGCTTGGGATATCGGCAACTATGTCTCTGATTATTTGATTGCTAAAGCTGGTGCCGAAACATGTGGTTGTTCAACAAAGATATCGGAATAATAAAACAACAATACAATGAGTAATGTAGTATGTTTAATTGGATAGATGTTATAGAGAAGTCGATCATACAACAATTAGGTACTAGTGCGTTTACTCTAAATTATTGTTGAACCAAATATAACTCTTTCCGTTGGCTCAGACTCTTCAAAAGTACACCCTGATACCTACTCATTCTTTATCCCCTCTCGGTTGCAAATCCATACTCTCGATTATCAAAAGGTTCTGGCAATGGTTGTTTTGTCAGCGTTTCAGCTTTCTCTTTAATCTCACCAAACATGGGATGTGTAAAATACCTTTCACCAAAGGAAGGGATTACTGCCACTACTATCTTTCCTGCCGACTCTGGCCTTGCACATACTTTGGTTGCAGCTGAAACAATGGCACCGCTGGACACTCCAACGGGAAGCCCTTCCATCCACAATTCACTAGCCATTGTTGATGCTTCATCACTGTGTATTGGCACTACCTCGTCTATGATATCCAAATCAAGGACCTTCGGGACTAAACCTGTAATATGCACGTTATCAATATTTATGATGATTAAAGAGAAGTGATTGCAACATATGTTAGTACATGCTTGCAAAGACAATCACAGAAAAATATTCAAATGAAGACTTTCCTGCTCCCATACCCTGGATCTTATGCGGCCCTTGGTCGCCAATCTTCTCTCCACCCTTTGCATCAGTAATGAGCATTTGTTCCATAGGCTCAACGGCGACAGCTTTCATCTCTGGCTTTAGTGGCTTGCAATTGTACTTCTCTGATCCTTTAATGTACTGAGAAACACCTGAAATTGTGCCACCTGTACCAACGCCGGATACAAAGATATCAATCAAACCATCTGTGTCTCTCCAAACTTCTGGCCCAGTGGTTTCTCTATGTACCTTGGCGTTTGCTTCATTCTCAAATTGTTGTAATATGATTCCTTTGCCATCTAAATTCTCAACAATCTCCTTTGCCTTTGCCAAAGCGCCAGGTACTGCTGTTTCTTTGGGTGTTAATACAACCTCCGCACCCAAAGCCATGAGCATCATCCTTCGTTCTACAGACATTGTCTCGGGCATTGTTAAAATACATTTATATCCTCGTTCTCGGGCAATGAAAGCTAGTGCAATACCTGTGTTACCGCTTGTGGGTTCAACAAGTATAGACTCTCCCGGTGTAATCAGTCCTTTCTCTTCAGCATCATCAATTAAACTTCTACCTAACCGATCTTTTACTGAAGAGCAAGGTCCTAATGACTCTAGTTTCCCCCACAGCTTTACACCATTGCTTACTATGTATATCAATACAGTGGAAGTTGGAGCATATCTTATGAATATAAATGATGTATTTGCATCATATCAGTGAAAAGTACTCACCATCAACACCGTGAGCAATCAATATCTTATTCAAATCAATCAAAGGCGTATTTCCAATCAAATCAGATGGTCTAGAAGCTACATTCTGGAAGATGCGCGTTATAACAATTTATGATGATGAAAGTGAGGAGATTATAATGTAATGTATGTTAGTACATATGACATGCAAGGGCAATCAATAAAGGCAGAAAATGCCAAATAAAGCAGTCAAGTCGACGAGCCTTTATACTGAACACCTGTATGCACATGATAAAACAATACTAACGTGGACTTTCCAGACAACGTTGTTGATGTGTCAAAAGTGATGCTTTAGATACATTGTAAGATGGGCGTTTAGATGATGAAGCTAGCAATCGAGCAATAGATGTAGCGCGGCTAAACATGATGATAGTATGGTAGTTTTGGTATAATTATGGTTGATATCGATTGTATATCCCCTATTATCAACTAACACCTTATGTGTTTAAAGAGCGCTACAGGTACTGCTTGCAACCATTATATGAAGGTTTAGATGCGCTGACATACGTCTATAAACAGTAGTATTTATCTGGATAATTCTACCACGGAAGAGGATACTTTAAGCATTTTTCATAAATACATAAAACATCAATGTCAGACTCTAACGATACAGTAGTTGATGGCGTTCCTATCCCTCAGGGTTGGACTCGTGGTGTATCTAGAACATTAAATCGTCCATATTACTACCATCGAGAATCACGACATACACAATGGCACTTTCCTACACCAACAGAGGCGTCTGATCCAATTGGTATTAAACAACGTATGTTACTAAATAAAAAGCAAAAGAAACTCAATTCAATAGCCATCATTGTACCATATCGTGATTTGCATGCATCTCAAAATCGTGCAAAGCATTTGAATCAATTCATACCACACATGAAGAAATTTCTAAGCAACTTGGTTAATACGAATAAGATATCTGATTATCATATATATATTATTGAACAATCAGATGATAAAAGGAAATTTAATAGAGGAAAGTTACTCAATATTGGATTCGACTTTGCAATAAAGCGGTCTGAGAAGCATCCACCACGACATAATGTATTCATCTTCCATGATGTAGACTTACTACCACAAGATGATTTAAGTGAATACTATGCAAAGTACCCCTTAAAACCTATTCATATTGCTCGCGTTTGGGATAGATATAACAATAATCAAAAGTATTTTGGTGGTATTGTTTCATTCTCCGAAGATGACATGAAACGTATTAATGGATATCCAAACACCTTCTGGGGATGGGGCGGTGAAGATGATGAGATGCAAAAACGATTAGAAACTACAAACATTACTTGGGATTCTCCGGAGAGCGGTACAATTGTTGACTTGGAGGATATGGATTTAACAACCAAATTGGGATTTCTGAAAGAAAATAAGTCATGGAAATGCATGGTAAAGTGGGAGGCATTAGATGAACATGTAAAGACTTGGCAAACTAATGGACTTGCCGATTTGAGTTATGACATACAGAGAATTACACGTCTTGACAAAGATGATGATGGTGAAAGTAAAGTTACAAAGTTAACTACTGATGTCAAATTGAATGGTAACCATTGGGCAAACGACAAATGCGGTGTAGATTATTTACCACAAAACTAAAGTATACTTTACTCTAGTATCCTATGTTTCCTTGTAATCATCGAGGAGCAATTGCAGAGAATCGACCTACTTCTCTAGCCTCTTCTAAATCACAAACTTGAGATGCAGCAACAACACCAAAGTCTGTTAGAAGATCTGAAGCTTCCTGCAACAAAGCTAGATCCTCTGCCAATGTCCGTTGAGGATATACTCTTCCTTCCTTTGGGTTACTTCTCAGCGGGTCAAAGGCTTCATCAAACTGTTTGGCATCTGCTTTAACATAGTTGTTCAAATGTCCCGGAATCACATGTGTCATGTTCTTGAATCGCTTTACAATTCGATCTACCCATTCCAACGTCAATTCCGGTTCTCTATCTAATATCAACTTTGTCAATATCGGCGGACAGAACAACTTTCCATTCTTTGATATTGCATTAAAGTTTGTCAAGTCAGCATCATTATCATGCCATGTCCATGGATATAAATTACCAGGCACTGAGCCTTCGCCAAGAGATTTCATTGATGGATCTATCTTTGATGCTTCACTGATTGCCTCCCCAAAAGGCACCACATCAATCTGCGACGGGAAGAATACTAAACCAAACTGGACCATTCGTCTCCATCCTTTTTGTCTCGTTTGTTCATCGTCAACAATTATATCATCGATAGAATCTCGCGCATGGAATAACATTGCTCGTGGATCTTCTTGTATAACTTTCGGAGGCTCTTTGGTCACACTGCAGACACAATCAGTAATGAGTAACGATTTAGTTTCTATGTGATAGAAAGCGGTTTCAGAATAGGCACCAACAGATTTGAACTTAAGTGGCTCTAGTGTTTCATAATCGATATCAGTATACCATTCTGGTATTGGAGATTTCTTTGCCCAATACCTATATCTACCCAAGGAAGGAAGGGATTGCACTTCTTCTTCCAATGTCTTCTCGCCATGTAAATACTGTGATGATGGTAACATTCGTAACTTCTCGTCACTCTTTGTTACACCAAGGAATGTTATTGGCAATTGTACTGGAAAAGACCATTGTCCTGGCTGGATCCAACAGGTTGCCTTAGAAAAGTATTGAGAAAAGGGTCCGAATGTGGCTTTGTGTTCCAAAGCAACAGTTCCCAATACGACATGTCTAACAGGACCATACTCTTTTTCCAATTGACGTATATATGATATAAGTTGTGGTGTAGGTGCCAATGGATTATGTATCCACAACCCGCCTCCCGCTTCTTGTGATAATTTAATAACTACCATTCTAATTGGAACATTAACTGCTACTACTCCTTGTATTTGATCAAATGTCCATATCTTTCCTGGTACTAATTCTTCCATAACTGTTGCACGACGAGAATATGATCCTGCTAGTGGTAATAGTGAGAAGGCCACCTTTCCTAGTGGCCAAGTTGTACTTCGTACTTGTGGTGGTATAGGTATAACTGAAGTTGTAGATGTCGTTGCAGAAGCTATTGCAGGCGAAGTTGTAATACCACTGGCGACAGCTAGCATTTGCTGAAGTGTTTTCCTTCTCGTAGTTTCTTTTGAAGAAGAACTGGTATGCTGTTTTTGTTGTAGTAAATCATCTATATAACCAGACTCATGTTTTTCTTGTGCTAAATCATTTTTTAAGGTTATATGAGTATCATGTTCCTCCCTAGTAGCAAAATTATTCAAAGAAGGGGTTATATGAGTATCATCTTCCTCTGTATACGTAGTAGCAAAATGTGGTCGATTAGAGATTGGCTGGGTGTATCCTTTTGAAAAAGCCGATACTCCTGGTAGTATTGCAGAGATGCAAACTATCAATAATAAGGAGCATAGTAAAGAGTACATTTTCCACGGGTAGATATATAGGAGCTGCATAAACTGCAACCATTGCAACAACAAATTGTAATGACGCAAGCGAGCGAGCAATTTTTATCTCGTCACATATGAGCACCATCTGAATAGCAGAAATAAACTCCACCCTTTTATTGAACTATATCACACTGCAATACTATTCTTTAGTTTGCGTCATCCATTACGGGAATACCTTACCTCTACATTACGAGCGAGGGGCAGGTATTATCGGCATGCTGTTCACAAGTTGTATCGCCAAATTTTTACTATGAGAGTGCAGAGGACGAAGGCATTCAAGAGTAGATACAATAGAGGTCAATAATAGTAGTAGGTGTATCTGTCTATTGATCTGAGATCTGATAACCAAGCATACTTACTATTTATCATAATAATGACGAATCTATCCGATATACCGCGGTTTCCACTATCAATAATACTCTCCTATCTTCAACAAAAGTCAACAACATCATCACCTCAAAACAATAGTAACTTTCCACTACCACACAATCGAGATGCAATATCACTCCTCTTAACAAGCAAACGGTTTACATATACAATATTACCGTTATTTACTGTTCCTAAACATGTATGTAATAATTATACATATACAACAACAGAAGGTAAAGATGTAATCATAATTGAAAAGTATAGATTTATTGTATTGCCTATACAAGATCCTAATACATTGTTGGATAGATTGAATACTAGACGATTGAGACGGAGGATTGTTTGGTTGAATAATAGTAGTAAGAATAAGAATTCAATAAAATCATTAGACAATGGTATAATTGATAACTTAATTCTACAAGCTACTATCAAGCAAAGATACTATCAATATGGCAGGACAATAGAAGAATTGGCATTTGAAGAATGGACAATGTTGCATATCAATCATCACCAAGATAATAGTACATCAAATGAGAAATGGAGAGTCTGGCCTGTACATTTAGAACTTTTACGCTTTCTAGTTGATGATAATAGAGATGGAAATATGACAAAGGACAAGAGTAGTAGAAAGTTTAGCAAAAAAAGAACAATACCATCACCATTCTGTTTTCGTCCTACTTCAAGCAGCAACAATAAGCAAAGCAAGAATAGTCCATCTGAGCATATCACAAGTCAAGTATTTGGAAATAACGTTAGTATAACTCTCCTGGCATCCTATCCTCGAAGTGGGAATACATTACTAAGGACATTGTTAGAACGCATAACATCGACAGTCACTGGATCAGATACTCGACCTGATAGAACATTATCAAAGAGTTTAGCAATTGATCATGATCTTGTTGGTGAAGGTCTTGTTGGCCGCCCAAATAGCATGAATACTCAACAAACAAAGTCAAAATCTTCTTCTTCTTCTACTCAAATACTACAACAGCAATATCAAGGTGCATATGATCCATTAGTACATATTGTCAAAACACATTTCCCTGAACGAAAAGGATGGAAACCAATCACGGGCAATAAAGTATTACTACTAGTTCGTAATCCATATGATGCAATTGATTCGTATTGGAACTTATGTTGTACAAATACACATACCCGATCATTAGATGAATCAGTATATATTAAGTATGCAGACAAGTTTGAAGGATTAGCAAAGCATGAGATTAAAGTATGGTGTGAATTTCATTATTATTGGTTGGATATGTGTGAAAGAGAGAATGTACCACTATTAATTATACGGTATGAAGATTTAGTATTGGATACTGAGACTGAGATGATACGAATTATAAACTTCTTAGTTGATGAGCAAGAACATCAAAGCAATTCAAGTAATGACATGAAGTCTTTTTGGAAATGGAGAGTGCAGCATACAACTGGTAAAACAAGGTCCAAGTCTACTGCTGCAAATACTAATACTACAACAACTGCTAACCTTGGATCATATCAACCTCGTAGTTCCAATGGTGGTCTCAATAGTATTGGCAAGAGTATACGAAAGAAGCGTTACTCTGAAAGTATATTGTGTCATATGCATGAAATAGCTGCTTCTATGGAGTTGGATAGGAAGCATAATTCAAAGAAGAAGAGAAATGGGTCTGGTACCAAGTCAGAGACACTACTGTGTAGATTTGGATATGATATTTATACTCAACAATTCCCAGAGAACTTCAAAGAGCCACCGCTAGTGCTACTAAGTGACACTGTCACTTCAAAGAAGGTCAGTGGTACTGTGCTTATCAATAAAACACCAGAGATTAGGAGTAAAGATGATGAATACGGTAGACCCATGACATTTTGGAGACGTGGTGAGACGGATGGAGATACAAAACCCTTTCCAACAGTGCCAAGATGATTCAATAGACTTTAAATATATCTATTTCATTTACATATAGATTATGAAACACTAAGCACTAACACTTCAAGATCCACGTACAAACATCAACCCACACTCCCACATTCATTGTACTCACTGCAAGTGGCTTGACAACGTAAACCCAGCTCAGTTATCGGGTTTTGTTCTGAGCCACAATTCATGTCCAGCTTCAATGCCCCGTTTCCTGTCAATAGCCACGAACACTCAGCCTCCCATCCCAGATGTGAAGTATACATGCCTGACATATCTGTACAGTGCAAATCGTCACAGCCGTTATACGCTGAGCATGAATCTTGACAAAAGAACGCAGCTTCAGACGATAGATCTTTACAATTCATTTCCTTCTTTAATGCGCCGTTGCCAACTTCAAGCCAGGAGCATGGCTCTCTTTCCCCTTCGTGTGTAGTAAACTTGCCTTTTCGGTTCATACAGTCAAAGTGATGCACTGGTGCCATGCTTGGAAAGTACGTAGGATAATCCGTAGGCTGGTAGGTAGGATCTCCAGTTCTGGAATCAACAACAAGAGTCGGTGGTTCATTCAGACGCTCCCTGCTTCCAAAGTATACATCAATCGAATCACTTCCATCAGTAGTCAGCCTTAGACCAAGAAGAGACTCTTGATTCTTAATAGCGTCTAGGACAGCCGCAGTGACGTCTATGTCATACCACTGATTGCTTTCAAGAGTATCGACAAAGGCTACAACAGGCTCATCTTGTCCATCTCCTCCAGGCATTGTGCTCCATGTGACATTATACTCTGTAAAGTTAGTGCTAGCCATCTTCTTGAGCACAATTCCAGCTGCTCCTAATTCTGATCCTACCACACAATATATACGAAGCTTTGCCAGGCTAACAACAGGCAAAGTTTTTGCCATATAGGAAAGATCAAATAGCAATAACGACTGCTTTGCCTTTAAACGTCCATCTTCATATGCTACATTCAATCTCTTGGAGTCTCCTTCATTGGTATCATAATACTTTTGACTTGTACTTGCGTCTGCAAGAGTGGAAAGTGTAAGAACTCCTTCGTTGGTAAAGATTCCCTTTGTTGCTGGGTGTGGAGTTGGCTCTCCACTAGTCGGAAATATTGTAGGAACAAGCTGTGAATTCCTTTGCAAAAGTTGAGTATCACATGGACATGTTGCCATACACTTTTTACCAATGGGAGTTATACCACAGTTCAGTCTCTTCTTCTCTTCTACATCATCTCTGTTGAACCATCTACAACTACGAAGAGTGCCCATATGTGTGAGATATTCCCCGTCTTTATCTCTGCAACGTTCCCATACAAATGTGGGCTCAATTGATGATGGAAATGGAGTAGGGCTGTCAGCTTCATTAACTTCTCCATAGTCGATTAGACTAGTATCCAACCCAGCTAGTGGATGAGGAGATATTCTTTCTTCGCCATCATGTCGACAATCATTATACCCCATACAGCTTGTTCGGCAATTCAAACCCAACTCTGTTGGCGGAACAGACGGATTACCACAATTCAGATTCTTCTTCGTCGGCGCTGTGGTCGGATCTTCCTCAAACCAGCTACATTCTCGTGGTACGTTACCCTCACTCATAAACGTACCATCTTTATCCTCACATTCAGTACTACTAGCCGATACAGTTTCTTCTGGTAATGCGAGCAAATACTCTAAACAACCATTGTATAGTCTGCAGGTGAATGGACATTCATATCCGAGTTGTGAATTTAAACAGTTCAAATCCTTTCGTTCACTCTGGACCCCATTATGACCATTGTCCAACCATTCGCATGTTCGTGATTTATCATTATATGTCATATACTCCCCATAACTATCAACACAATTCATTGTTGGGTATGGTGATACGGGAAGAAGAGAAGGTGAATAGGATGGAAGTTTAGTACTCGGATGTGAACTTGGTGATACTGTAGGCCATGCGGATGTTGGAACATATGTAGGACTTTGTGATGTCAATATATAAGTAGGAAATTGAGTTGGCTCATATGATGGCTTGTTTGTAATTGGAGATTTAGAAGGCAACTTAGTCTTGACTTTCTCAACAGGGCTTGAGGTTGGAGTTGCTGTAGGAATAAGCGATGGCATCATTGTTGTTTCTTCTTCTGTTACTTCTTCGCTCTCCAATCCTAGTAACAACTCACTAAGATCTGAAGCTCCAGCGGCAGTATCTTGTTTGGGTATATACTGCTTCACCTTTGACTTACTCCCAGCCATTGCAATTGCAACTAGACATGATGATACGAGTACCAGAGATATACCAACCACAACCCTGAACCGAATCTTTCGATTCGTCTGTACTTCTTGGAGTATCCGATTAACAATATTTCCCTTGTACCAGCCTGAACTACCGCCGTCATTACTGTTTTTACTATTGTATGCTCCCATAGTCTTGGGACTAAAGCTGCCATTCTTTTGGATTGCAGCGGTGGGTAGATTTTGTGGAAATGCCTCCAGATCTACATCATCAAATAGCGTAGAGGTATTATTACCCTTGGATGCCATATTGCTCGTATTCTCCTCTTTTACCATTGACAATCCATGCTTCTTAATATGACTCTCCCGAGGAGATGATGATCTCTGATTTTCCTCTTCTCCTACTTCTTCCTCCTCCTCTGTTACAAAGCATATACTACCCTGTTCATCCACCAATCCAGCAGCTAAACTCCATCCACCACCGCCATACGAGTTTAAACTTGAATTGCCTGGAGATGCTAATGGATCATCAGATATCGTTTCTTCAGCTTCGTCTGCCATCGTCATACTTGTTTCTTGTTGATATCGTTGTGCTGCCCTATCCCATTCTTGTAATGTTGCTGTATCCTCTTGACTTTGAGATTGTATCTGTGGCGGAGTGTAGTTGCTGTTTATTTCATTTGATGTCATATTGTCTCCTCCCTGATTATTTTGTGGAGGTGGAGGTGGTACATCATCGTCGTCGTCATTGAAAGGATTCATATGTTTTTTAACGTATCTTCTTTTTATCTGCTACCGCGCTGATATATCTTATCTTTTAATATAATATTGAACTTCTATTCCTCTTGATACTTAGATAACAGGATTCTAGAGCATAACTACCAATTTGGACTCTCTTATACTTACAATAAGCGCCAATCATGTAAGTAGTTAGGAGATACTTGTGAAATTTTGAAGCGTGCGAGGGGTTGTCTTTTTCGTCCCGGTATCCACTTGGATAAAAAATGACACCCATAATGGCATCTCTCCTCTATTGGAGTTGCTCGTAGCTGTATATTACTGATATTTAGAGATCAGATTATACTCTTATATGGTTGGGGATTGCGGTGGTTATGTTATATCAAAACATTTCAGGGTCTCGGTTAGACTAACTACCTCTTCATAATATCTTACACAATTGTCAATCATAACATCAATTGTCTTGTCATCTACATCACAATGAACTTGGGTGACAAAGAGTTTCATATCGCTCCAATGATTGATGTATCAACAGTGGAGTTTCGATACTTTATACGTTTACTCACAAAACGAGCTGTGATATGGAATCAAATGGTAGTTGCTGAAACATTGGTGTATAGAAGTAAACGACACTTGTTAAGCAAGGAATTTGCATCATGTGAGCTTGATTCATCATCAACAAGTTGCAATAGTAGAGATGAGGATAATGTAGACTTGACACCAGATCTTGAGAAGTTTTGTGGTTGGTATGATGATTCACATGTTAGTGGTGTAGATCCTCACCCGATTGTATGCCAACTCGGATCTAATATACCCTCAGAAGCGGCATTTGCAACAAGAATTGCAGAAAAATGTGGATATGACGCGATAGATTTGAACAGTGAGTGCCCATCAGATAGAGTTGCAGGGAGATGTTTTGGTGCCGCGCTTATAAAGCAACCAGATACAGCAGTTAATGTTGTATCTGCCATGGTTCAAAATACGAACTTACCAATATCAGTTAAAACACGTATTGGAGTTGATGAGTATTCAAGCTTTGAGTATATTGCAGGCTATATCAAACGGCTTGTAGAAGAAGCTGGATGCAAACAATTCATAATACATGCAAGAAAGGTTTATCTAGAGGGGTTGAATCCTGCAGGTAAGTTCAGCCTTTATTTGATTGTCCTCGTAAACCAAATGTACTGGCAGAAGTTTTGTTTACCTCTCTTCATCTTCTTCAATTATGAAACGCTATCTTTTAGAGAACAGAACTATCCCCCCACTGAACTACCCCATTGTATATCGACTTTGCAATGAATTTCCAGACTGTTCTTTCATAATCAATGGCGGTATTAGTGGACTAGAGATGGCCCGAGAATTAGCATATGGAAGTACAATTGACTTTGATGAAAGTGGAATTGGAAGAAGTAAAGAGATCAACATACATGACAACTCAGATACCGACGATCATGATGTTCCTTGTCAAAGATGCAACTTACCACAAGGTTCGTGTCTAATGCCGCCACTCGTAGCTCCTCAAAACTTGCAAGGTGTTATGGTAGGGCGACTGGCAAGAGACAGACCAGCAGATTTACATGATATTGATCGGTATTATTATGGTGAGAAAACTAATCCTTGTAGTAATCGTCGCGAATTAATGGAGAAGTATATATCATTCTTAGAGAGAGTTTATCCAAGAAGATGTTGTGATGATGATGAAACGGTTACATTAGGAATGGTTAAAGACATGCCACTTGTTATAAAACCTGAGAGACAATACTGCAACATATGTAAAGAGTTTCGAGGTCAAAATGATTATGAGACTTGTGATAACATACCTCAAAACACTAACCTTTCCGCCACCATTACTAACACTATGGCTCAGACCAAGCAAAGTGGCAGGCGTTCCAGGCGTCATGAACGCTATGAAGGCTGCAAGATTGTTTCCAGAATAATTGACAGATCCTTGGCCCCAACTCACAGTATATTGAACGGAGTTAAAGGGAAGAAGTCGTTTCTTCAAACTGCACACAAACTTAGTCGCGAGAAGAGAGTTCGTAACTGCGGTCCAGGCTTCATACTATACAAGGCTATGCAGTCTGTTCCTGCTGAGGTGTGGAATAAAACATTCGAGTTGAGTGGTGGTATGAGAAGTACATATTATCCATCAAAGTAGTAAATACAGTTAAAGTTACAACTATTCATGAACTATCCCTTTTTCCTTTGAGTTGTCACAATCTTTTCATATTCTTCAATCTGAGCCTTCAAGTCAGTCATTCCTGCATTTAACATGTCCTTAGCTGTCGGTTGACCTTCACGCTCCTTCTGCTTTTGATCATCCAATTCTTCACATCTTTCTCTGAAACTCTTTGCGGCATTGCCTAATCGTTGAAATAATCTACCTCTTCCCCAACCTGCTTCTTCACCTGTCTTCTCATTTGTCGCTTCCTCTTTTGGTTTCATAGACTGTATTGACTGATTTAGAAAAGACTTTAAATCTTCTACCTTTGCCTCATTTAGCTTGAAGAGAGATCTTTTGGTAGAAAACTTATCATCTCCTTTCTTAGCTGCTTCTTCTGCAATTGCAATTGCTTGGAGCATTTGTACGTCAGTGAGCTTTTCTTCCGAGACTGATAGAATGCTTGCAGCTTTGAACTTGGCTGCCTCATACATCGCTTTTTGCTCCTCTGCATCAATTGCCTCATCTTCACCCTTTAGAAAATCTGGCAACTCTTCCTCTTCTTCTTCACTAGATTCGTCATCATCGTCATCATCACTATTGTCTGATTCATTATCATCATCGGCAATAGATCGGTCCTTTGTTCCACTTTCTAACGATACTGATCCGTCAACGGACGCACCCTCTCCATTATCAGTAACATCTGGAAATGGTGCATCTGTATTATTATTATTCATTGGAGATACCATATCATCCCCAGGTCCTCCAACAATAGCAATAGGTCCACCTGATCGCATAGATCGTTTTGAAGATTTTGATAACTTTGAGGATACTGACATATTATCATCACCCCGAACAGAGTTGTTTTTTGATCCGCCACTTTTCTTAACACCAGGCGTTGTACCCGTTTCAAGCCGTTGTTTGGAGTAATTCAATAGTGCCCACAACTCTGAATTTTCAGACCTCTTTGGACCTGATGGGATCTGCGTTAAGTCGTGCAGTTAATTGAGATTAGCATATATTATGTGCAGAAGATGTACCATACATATTAATATAATAACAGCAATCCAGAAAACTAAACAAAACATAATACATAAAACATAAACACTCACCACTGGCTTCATAACATTATCACCCATTGCAGCCTCATCCTCTTTTGCTTTAGCCTCGGCATCTGCAATTTTCTTCTCTGCCAACTTCATTAAATATCCAGGATCATCGTCTTGCTTTGCCTTAACTTCAGCCTCTTTTGATTTCTTCATTGCAAGTTCAATATAGTACGCCTGATCTTTAACTGGTTCATTAGCCTCGTCTATTGCCCTGTGTATAGTATCAACTTTCTTTTCCTCATCTGGAGACTGTGGTGGTTTATCTATATTATCTGTAGCTTCTTCCTCTGAATTATTAAATTCCGTAGATGTAGTGCTATCTATTTTCTCTTCTGAATTAGTGGTATGTTCGTGGTTGGTAGACGGAGCTGCTTTTTCTAACCTCTGTTTTGTATGGGCTAGTAGCGCAGCCGCGTCTAATTCCTCTACCTGTGCCTGATCCTCCTGTGCATCTTCAAAATCTTCTTCTTCTTCAGTCTCTTCTGCATCTTCAAACTCATCCTCGTCCTCATTGTCGGAGTCTGTTATTATATTATTGTTGTTTTGGGCTGATTGTAAATTATTGGAAGTTGGACCTTCTTCTCTCCCATCATCAACGATATCTCCCGATATTGGTACTGAAGATTCTGGTATATCTTCTATTGGTTTTGTTGTTGTACTCATCGCTGTGTTGTGGAATAGCTTTTGCCTCCTCGGTTTGCCTGTTTGTTTACCATAGCGTGCTGTTTGTTCTAAGAAGGGTATCCTCTAAGATACCTATCTTCAACTTTGGCCCAAGAAGAGGTTGATGATACTTCTTCTAGCTAGTAGAATGTCATAGAGTTGGTGCTTACTTTAGTTTAAGTGGTAGTATAAACTCATAACTCCTCACTATGAATATCATGATTCTGTTCTAGTCCCAACGATTTATCGACAGTTACATGCTGAGTTAAAATACCAGTGTTACTTTTGAAGACGAAGGTATGTCCATGGTAGGACGTCAACTTCAATACATCTCCAGTTGCTTTCAATTGTCCAACATTTATATGATCACTATCATTACTACTATTTGGAGGTACCCAATATACAACTAGTTGTCTTTCAAGCTGATTTACAAACTGTAATTGTACTTCATTTGGATCTCTTGTTTTTGACTTTGCAGTACCATCTAGATTATCAATTGCTCTCATATCTTCGTCACTCAGTGTAAAGAAGTAGCTATTCAAGTTGCTCTTTTGATGAGAAGCATTCCTTGATGCAGGAAGTACCATCACGCCTTCTCGCGTTGCCCACTGTATAACAACCTGAGGAACAGATGCTCCATGTTTCTTTGCTATAGATTGTAGTGTAGGATTATTTAGAACTGGATTCTCGTTGAATCCCTTCATACTCCATTGGTTACCAAGAGTACTATAACCTTGATATAATATTTTGTGCTGTGGATGTTGTTCATTATGTTCTTTAATTCTTTGGCGTAATCCTTTATCTTGATGAAATGGATCACACCAATTTTGTATGGTTGTAGGCCATATCCTCTGTTGTAGTAATTCGTCTAATATGTTGTAATCAACGTCACATATTCCAATAGACCGTACAATACCTGAATCCATTGCCTCTTCTAATGCCAGCCAACTATCTTGCCAAGTTCCCTCTGGCTCTTCACTGCATATACCTTCCCAGCAGTGCGGTTTGTGTAGTAGCATGCTATCAAGTGAACTCACTTGTAATCTTTTGAGAGATAATTGAATTGCCTTTTGTGTAGATTTGTAGCCAAGATCTTGAGGATGTACCTTTGTTTGAACATATACATAATCATCAGTATTATCTTCATAACGTGACTTTGCTTCATATACTGCTCTACCAACGTCTTCTTCTTTATATCCCCAAGAATATGATTGAGCTGTATCAATATATCGATATCCAACATTAATTGCTGATTGAAAGTGTTCGTATACAGCACCTCCACAACCTCCGAGCCCAATCAATGGTATAGTTATGTTGTTTGAGAGTGTGAATGTTGGTATCATCTCATCGTTGTTGATTGTTTCTGTAAGACGCGAGCAGCAGACTAATAATAATGTTTGCAGTATAATAAATATGAGTGCAATATGTATACACTGAGCTCTTCTTGATATGAACATGTTATAATAACCTCAGATAACCTCTAAGAGGCGACGCGGGCTATTTGATAAACTCTCATGGTAGTGTGGTATTCTAGCTAAATCTTTCTAGTCTTAGCAAAAAAGATCTTTGCCGTGCTGATATACTTATGTTAGTATATGTCCTGTAGAAGTTAAAGGGCGTCATTATATTACAAAGAACTCTCACGTGAACTTCAAGTGCAACTATATTATCAAATTCTCAATTCTCATATCAATATGTTACCTTGGGGTATTACATCAGTATGTGGCTTCGTTTGTCTGCATCATCGATCAGTGTCATCTTCATCCAAACTTTATACAAAGAATTATTCTGCTGAATGGATAGATTTGCGATCAAAAGATTCTTATGCAGCATCTCCTTCAATTGTACCTCTTCCTAATAGAATTGAATTACCCCGAAGCGGATCTGTATCGGTATCAACAAAGAATGATAAACTTATTACCTTTGGTGGATATGCTGAGATATCATCGGAAGCAAAAGATACACCGCCACAACGGTTTGTAGTGAATGATCTGTGGAAATTTGTACCATATCGAGAGACATCAGGTTCATGGGGATGGACAAAGATAAAACAAGATTGTGATGAGTATATCCCTGGACCTCGATTGGCGACAGCAATGGCATTTCTCCCTTCTATAAATTATGCAGTTCTTCTTGGTGGGTGGAACCCACAAACACAGGGAACTGGAGGAATCATATTAGATGATGTATCAATGCTTGATTTGGATTCATTAAAGTGGTCACCGGCCATAACTGACTTTGCAGCGGAGAATAATGAGGTGACAATTCCCGGCGGTCCAACCTCGCGTCATGTAGCTGTTTCAATCTCAGACAGTGCAATCTGCTTGCATAATCATCGTTGCAATGATCATGTTTTACTGTTCTCTGTCGATGAAGGAGAAGGGGAGTTTGATATCCAACCAACTACTGGAGACTCGCCATCTTCAAGGGGGCTACATTGTGCAGCTACACTACCAAAAGGTACAAACGGCAATAGTGCCAAGGCAATGGTTATATTTGGAGGTGCTGCTCAAGATGGCAACATGTCGAATGAATCATATGTTTTAGATGTATCAACCTGGGGATGGATAAAGCTTGATGTGGGAAATGATAAAGACAACATCCCCTGTCCGCGTGCAGGGGCATGTCTATGTTCTCTAGATGATAATTCAGTGCTTCTATTTGGTGGAGCTACACCTGGTGAAGCTGGACTATTAGGCTTGAATGATGTTTGGAGACTCCATATCGATATGGACAAGAAAACAGGAAAGTGGGAATGTTTGATTCAAGATACAGCCACTGATGATGATGATGGTGTGGTGAGGCCACCACAAAGAAATGCGGCAACACTGAGCTCGATTTCGGCGACATTACTTCCCCGGGAAATCACTAGGAAGAAAGAGGATGATGAGAATGATGATGAAGCATCCTACTTCATATTGCAAGGCGGGTGGTATCCTTTCAAAACAACATACAACGACAACTACCTCCTCAAAGTTAGTTCAACTAAGTAATAAGTGAATCAATCTCCATTTGGTCTTAGCTTAGCCCGCTCACCTTAGACTTGCTTGTTTCCTATCGAATCATATCTTCAGGGCAAAACCCATCTTTCTTCATCTTTTTGATTGCTTCATTTTTTCTTCGTTGAATAATCTCATCTGTTCGAGCCTTGTTCCCAGCCAATACCTTGGACAATGCATTTGGATCGCCTTCTTTTTTGAGGATATACTTGCTTATCGATCGGAATACTCCGCTGTTATTAACAAGCTTGCCTCGTTCATATCTTTGAACTCGCTTAACTTGATGACTTGCCTCCAGATTAATAAATGCGTCATCAAGTTGAAGAGGAGTGTCGGACTTGGGGTCAATATAGAGAATCGTCGCTTCAACATATGCACGAGCATCTCCTGCCGTCATTTGCTGTTGATAGAATCCAATACGATCATGAGGCCGTAGTCTTTCTGTGCGTTCCTGAAGTCCACTTGTACTACCTCTAGTCCGGCGTTTACTGGTAGCTCCATCTGCCTCATCATCACTTCCGTCTTCGTCGGAATCATTGGCAGCTTGCTCTTTCTCATCGTCACTATCAATTTCCTCATTAGGTATAGCATCATCGACTTTGGCGCTTTGTTTCTTCTGCTCTCCTTCCTCGAGGCTCTTCTGAAGTATACACTGTAAAAATACCTCCTCCGTCTTAATGTCAACAGCATTCATTCCTTTATGACTTCGCTTCAATTGTTTTGAATACTGTTCGAATTTAGCTGCACACCACTGTTGTTTGTTACTATCTTCTTTTACTCCATAGTATGGAGTTAGTAAGTTATTGGATACAACTTCAAAGTTACTCATGTTGGCACCGCTAATTTGTTCATGAGGATATTGAATATATTGTATACCACTTTTCTCATCTGGATCCCAATCACCTAGCGCTAGAAAAGAAGTTTCCTCCACTGACGCTTCACGAACTGGATAAATAACCTTCTTACTTTTCTTTGTTCTTTCGAGCCAATATAGTTTGCCAATCTTTGTATCATGGTAATGAATTCTGAATGATTTCTTAGCCTTATCTTGAGCTTTAGTTTGTTTTTGTAGCATATTGTTAGTACCAGTAGTGGTGTATTTGCAAGGATATATTATGGTTAGAGTGTTAGATTAAAATAGGTGCACATGTATGTGTTCACATGATATGCACACATGTAATAATAGTGAACATACATTAATAGACGTACCTTTCTGTTCAATTTCGGCCTCGTCAATCTCACCATCCGCAGCAACATCTTCTTCATCTTTATGCTTGCGTTTTTTACCCGAAGTCTCTTTTGCAGCAGCTTGTTTCTTCTTATTACTATCCTTATTGCCACCTTCATTGTCTGAGTCTTTCTTTGGACTTGTAGATCGTTGAGAAAATGGAACAACCATATCTAGCATCTCATCACCCGAAGATGCCGCTGATGAATCATCGGATTCGACTTCCATTGTTATATCTCTCTAGAGGTATGATATATACAAAGATGTCTGAGTCTCAGGTGTACCTTATTAGTAACTTTGTTTTTTAGATTGTATATTGATTTGATTAATACTGCTCTTTCCTCTTGCGGTAACTAAAACTACTAATAATAGATGATACTTATATAAAAACGTTATTGAAGTGGGGTTTGATATGAAGAAGATAAGAGATTAGTATTGATATATCATTTATTACTAAAAGATGATCTGAGTGAAAAAAGATGTGAGGATTTTATTCCCTGAAGTTTCTTTTTCTATTGCTGCAGAGGTGGTTAGTTATTTAGGTAGTTACTAGTAGTTGTGTTCGATATAGGTTATAGGATAGTATTAGATAATAAAGCTCAATGGGAAAGGTAGATCCACAACAAGAAGACTTTGAGGAATCACTTGTACAATCAGTTATTGCAGAGTGAGTAAAATATTGAATTCGATATACTCTCATAATAATTATTATCATCACTCACTCTCATGCACCATAATCTAACCTTCTGCTTCTCTGCTCCTTGAAAGAAATCCACCTGATGAACAAGGTATTAGAGAAGAATGGCAAAAACAAACTGGATGGCATCGTAAGGAAGATATATACCGTGGCCTAAGGCGGCCAAAGATCAATGCAACCAACAATATAAAAGAATCACAATCACAGACGAACAATAAACAGCCATCAACTTTAAGACTTAGTTATAGTAGTTGGGCAATCTTCTTTCTTCTTGTGATGTTGGTAGTATTTATAATTGACCGTATAAAAAGAAAAAAGATACGAAAGAGATAGTCTTTATCAAAAGAGAGATTTCAAACACAACATGTTATACACATAAGATCAGATTATAAGAATGATAATATGATATACGTAATTGGCGAGGGAAATAGGAAAACACAATTAAATACAACAACAGACATTTCAGCATGTGTTTCTTAAGCGATACTAATATCTCAATTTACATATTGAAGGGCTTCCCCTTATTCAACATGCGTTTATTTGACCTCCCAAGACAAGTTGTTACTTGCCTTTTTCAAGCATTCAGATAGTGCTAGTTCATATCTACTTTCTCAAACCAACACACCATACTCTGCTTTCAAAAATTGGTGCAATCCTAAAGTGGATTTTTCCTCCTTTTCTATTGGTACAATTCTCACAACTCACTACTAAACGGCAGCACTTAATTCTGCCTTACACACATTGATATGATTCTGGAACAACCCGAACAGTCATATTGTTTGGAATAGCTGCTCCACTTGTTGAATTGACCAAACTTGTAATCTCCATTGGACACATTAGACTCTGACTTGTAAATGCTATCTGTACTGGGAAGAATACATCGACATCCCCGCCAGCGATACTAAATTCTAATGATCCGCTAGAATTGTTAGCATCAATAACATCATGATGCCAGCACATCATACCCGTATTAGCGTCGTGTTTGTATTGTCCGTCAATAGCCTCAATCGCCGGAGGGTCGGTGGATCCCAGTGGGAAGAGAATATTAACATCGGTAATAACAGCATCCGGCCGTTGTAATTCAAATTCCATGTTCACATTAATAGCACCATCTCCCATATCCTCTGGCCAACAATTAACAGTAAAGGGTGCCGAGTCTTCACCAGAATAATTCCAACGGAGGATGCCCACAGGTCGATTAAGTGGATATGGTTTACCTCCCTTGAGTGTAAGGATGCCACTCTTTTCATAATTCTTTTTATCAACCTTGGGATGTGTAGCAAAACTCCAGCCTGCACCACATTTCGATGAGTAAACTCCCTTATTAACAGCGACATTTGCCATAGTTCCTGCGTCAGTATTGGCAGTATATGTAATAGTACCCTTAACTTCCGATGCTTTAACTTCACCCTCCCGTGACATTTGTACTGAAATCTTTTCCTCTACAATAATTGTTGCAGGGGCTGATGGTGCAGCGGGTACGGCAGCAGTTGCAGGTCCAGCACCCAACCCAAGTCCAAATGGATCCGCTGCATTGGCACCGCCAGCGAGGTTGTCCTCGGCAAGCATACCAGCCATGAGAGAATCTTTCTTTTTAGTACCCGCACCAATACCACCAAGTTTCATACCCTTGGCAACAACCTTGGGTGCCTCGGGTTCAGGTTCAGTTGATTTACCAAGATTGGCATATGGATTATTATTATCCCAACCTCCACCACCGCCATTAGGTTGGCCACCACCCTGTCCCTGTTGACCAAACATATCAAATTGATTTCCACCCATACC
>Ga0214479_100179_pt1 | contig 39410 bp, 27 predicted proteins | sample M1_20Mar14CPVII9_5_FD_165054 | JGI IMG/M metagenome (GOLD analysis project Ga0214479, IMG submission 165054) | Marine eukaryotic communities from Monterey Bay, California, United States - M1_20Mar14CPVII9sort6BwellE14 | ecosystem: Environmental > Aquatic > Marine > Unclassified | place: USA...
CCAAATAACGACAATGTCAGTGGGAAGAATCATCATGCAACAAGTACACCACAACCAAACCATTCTCTTCAATTACAATTTCTTTCGTACCATTGGGATATAAATGTGCCGTACGTTTAACTATTCGTTTTTTACCTTTGGCTATACGTGTTGTTGTTGATATTACTTTCTTTTCTTTCCCTTGTTTGACATTGTTATTGTTGTTATTGGCGGTGGTGGTAGAAGAAGAAGTATCCGCACCGCATGTAGAGGATGGTATACAAGAGGTAGCCAAACCACATGTAGCCATGTTTGCTAAGGAGCTCATACCGCTAGTCTTATTCTCGCTAAATGTTACTCTTGTACCAAACAAATGTTTCTCGGCACCCTGAGCAATACCACCAATACCACCATCTCTTCCTCCACCACCGCCTCCATTGTTATTGTTATTCATCATATTGGACATTTGAGCCTGTGTCATATTCATTATGATCTCATTTCTAGAAGGGACATGGATGGATAAATGTTTACCTATTGGTTTGAATGAATATCCTATACCTGTTTGTTTCTTCTTCTTTGTTTGTGTAGTAGATTGATTTGTGTTAGATTTTGAGTTGCCATTCTCTCCTCTTGCAGCTGATTCGGTAGTAGTTTGATCATTATCTTGATCATGTTGTTGAGCTATATTAGACTTTGGACTGTACAACAAATCATCAAAGAATGAATCTTGAGATTGCATACTTGTAAATGCCGCCTCTGCTGCTTGTTTTGCAAAGCTTTGTTGTTGTGCTGGAGTAAAGTTTGCTGCCATATTACTAAATGGATGTGATGTGCTTGTAGATTGATATTGGGGTGGTGGTTTATAGCCTGGTTTGTAATATCCACCTGATAGATTTTCGGTATATCGATAGTTATTAGTTTGTGGTGTACTTGTTGCATGATGATTCTTCCCACTGACATTGTCGTTATTTGGATGGTTATCAAAAGCACCAAGTTTATATAAATGATCATACTCTTTCTTTTTAGTAGTATCAGATAAGGTTGCATATGCTGCTGCTATTCTTGCAAATTTATCTATTGCTTCTTTTAATGTATTTTCATCATTCTGTTTGTTGTTTGTATTGTTGGTTGAGGAGGATTGCTCTTGTGAGCTACCATCTTCAGCCTCAGCAGATGAACTATTGTTTGTAAAGTTTTGTTGTGTAGGAGATTGACATCTATCAGGATGATATTTCAGTGCTAACTTTCGATATGCTACCTTAATTTGTGTAGATGTTGCATCATGAGTTAATCCTAAGGTTTCATATGGATCTAATATTGATGATGATTCACCTTTGTCGATTGATTGAGATGGTTGTGCTGCCATTCTGAATTGACGCACCTTATTGCAGTGAAAACTTTATATCAAATGGCTTTATAATACTACTTTGCTTTTAGAATCTCGGCACTAATATATATATATCCAACTATAAATAAGAGATCAATGATACCTGCAGATATAACACTCTAGAGCTTAATAAGAAGTTGCTCTTGGATGCATATTCATGCACCTTAGCTTTGTTTTGCAATAGAATTGTGATTTCTAAATTTCAAAGTCGCTCGAGTGAGCCCCATCGACAACTATTAATTTGCACTATACTACTGATATTATTATATGCCACGCCGATACTTCATCGCTACTACAACTACTATAATCCGAATGCTTGCTCAATTCCTTGACCTCGGGTGGAAGTCTTTTTATCCCTTGGGTATTATATTTTGAGTACCGCACATGTCATATCCCAAATATTTTATAACGTGAATTTTCCCAAAAATGTGATTTCACGGTGTGGTCACGGGTATCCTTTTGCTTTCTCGTACTGCAGTAATCTCGTAATAATTTAGGCCAAATAACGAACTTTATGCGATGTCTAATGAGATTGATGGGAACAGTAGGACGACTGAATAGATAGACGCTAGATTAATTATTAATAGATATATCGGGGCGGCGCGCTGTTTTTGTGGGTAGAGAGAAAGAGAGGTTAGTTGAAACAATTAATTTGACTGTTTTTTGTCGGAGAGGGAGGTGCATCTTATCATTGCAGTAAACAATCAAATGGTATCGATAGCAGCTACTAGTACTATAATGTGAGATTGCGGGTAATACCATGGTATCATATATCTTCTAATACTTTATTTTGGGTGGGTATATGCGTGTAGTAGGGTGGCTAAGAAATTTGTGCACATCATGTGTCAAAATTTTTCAAGCCTGCCCTAATTGAGATTAGTGAACTTTGTATTGCTGGGTGGGCTCAGGATGTGATATTTTGTGAGATTAAGTCAGAGATCATTCATATACGGATATGCGCGTAGAGAGTGTCTGAAGTTATAGAGAGAGCGTGCCCTTTTCTTTGGGTTATATATTCTGTTTCTGGGATTGAGTTGATTTTGAATATGATATTGTATTTGTTGGGGATTGAGATTATTGTTTGTAAATACTATATCCATTTGATGTATATGCTAACATATCTATTTCCGTGTCTTTTTATATCCGATAATAGTGAACTAGTGATAAAAAGAAGGACGGCTATTGATAACAAGGCTCCAACTTTTAACAAAACCATTTAATCAATACACAGAACAATTAAATAGAATTAGATTAGATTAAACAAACACATTACAAACAACAAAGCAGTATGTATCAAAACGCACCACCTCAATATAACAATCAAGGTGGATATCCACAACAACAACAACAAAATCAATATGGAGGAAATCCTGGATATTATGATCAACAACAACAACAACCAATAAATAATCAATACAATAATAATACACAGCCCTCACCAGTTAATGCAGCATATCAACGTGCCAATGCAGCCATGACACGGGGACCATCTCCCTCTCCAAACATTGGCGGTAGTCCACTCACTGGTGGCCCAAATAACAACCCAGCTGGATCATCATCGGCAGCATCAGGATTAATCCGATTAACACTCCGTAAACCAATGGGTATAGTATTCGAACCAATGACAGACCCCCACAATCCATCGCAACAACGTGGAGTCCGGATTTGTGACTTACCCCGTACAGGTGCAGCCGCAATGTCATTAAAATTACAAGTTGGTGATGAATTACTAAGTATTAATGATAAGACTATGTCAAGATTAACATTTGATGAAATTATGGATTTTATTATTGAGGCCGATAAGGAACGTGTTGATTTATTATTTAGGAGGCCTACGAAGGCTCAGGTTGGTGATCGTGGTTTACAATCCCAACAACAGGGGACGGTGGGTGGGGCAAATGGTAATGATCCCATGATGGGTGGTGATCAACCATCATCACCAACTGGATTAGGTGGGATTGGGTCACAATCAAACTCAGTGAAATGGATTGATGAAAAAAGTGATTTAGGTGCACGTGGTAAATTGGCAGCCGCGGAGGATAGTATCCAAGAGGAACCACGAAAGGGTGGTAGGGGAGGAAGTAATAAACACTCTTCGGCACGTGATGAATATAGTGTAGATGATGAGGGTACATATGATGATGGCGGGTATACTGTGGAAAGTCAAAGTCAATATACCATGGAAACATATGAAGAGGATACAAGAGGTGGTCATGGACGTAAGGGTAGAGGTGGTGGAAGGTATAATTCTTCACGTCGTGATAGAGATCATCGTAGAGATTCCAGATCAAGTAGGCATAGAGATCGTGATGATCCAATGGAATCGGGTGGATTTTTAGATTTATTAATTGATACACTTTGTACGGGTGTGATGGGACGGGATGCACGTGATATGTGTGGTGATGGACGTAGTGGGAAAGGATCACGACGTAGTTCCAAGTATGATGATGACGATGATGATTTTACTTTAGATGATGGGACGTATGCAACGTATGAAGAAGATAGTCGTCGTAGGGGTGGTAGACATAATGAGGATGAATCGTTGGCTACCAATGAGGATACGTTTGTTACTGAAGATGATGGGACACGTACATTAGAAGAACAAGAAGAGTGGAGGAAACATCGTCAGAAGAGTAAGGAGGAATCCAAGAAATCGTCATCGTCGTCCAACAAGTCCAAAAATAACAAGGTTGACCAACAAGATCAATTTGATGACGATGGTTTCATGGCAATGGATAATCAATTCCAAAATGCTGGGATGAATGACCCTCCATTAAATCACATGCCCTCGGCACCCGACCCACCCACGAAGATGGCATCACAAAGTCGTGATAATATTCGTATGGCAGCCTCGGCACCCATCTCAAATCATCAACAACAACAGCCACAGATAGTTGTAGATCATCAAATGAACGAGCATGAGTCGGCCATAGCCTCGGGTATGCCATTACCAGTTAAGGAACTTGAGTATGTCGATGGACATGATTATGCCGCGGATGTATCGGTGATGGAATCTCTCGGTGGACCCTCATTACTCGTTGAGAGGGCAAGGCATGAAAATGCCGTTGGTGCCGGTGCCGACCGTGCCAACTTTGAAAGTCTTGAGATGCAAGATCCAGAACTTGGTGAATTAGTTGCCAAGCACGGGGAGGGATTTACTCCCGATCCTGGCATGACCAAGGATGAGACTGCATTTAGGGATCCGTATAAATTCTATGAATTTGCAGTTTGTAATTTGTTAAAGGAGAATGAACCGGAGAAGGTACGGTTGTTGAGTAAGTTGATGGCCAAATATAGGGGACGAGAACGGCATTTAATTAACAAGCTGAGTGCTAGGTATACCAAGGAAAAGGCTGCAGATGAAGAGGATGAGGCGGCAGATCCAACTGTTGGAAATTCCAAGAGCAATGCCTCAGAGGCAAGTAATACTGGCAACAAGCAGTCCATGAAGTCAGGGATGGACAAGATTCAGGAGGGAGATGATGGGGAGGAGGGATCCTCATTTCTTAATGACCCATCAAGAGCGAATATGGCTGCAATCGAAGCTGCCAAGAAGAAGATGGAGAATGTCAAGAGTGACTCATCGGCACCTCAAGATGAAGGCGGCATTCCTATCAAGAAGTCATCGAACGAAGATGGGTGGCCTCCAGCCATGTCAGATCCCTGGGGTGGTGCTGGAGGACAAGCAGCAACAACATCATCAGCTGCCGCAAGAGATCCTTCTACAAGTAATAATTATGAGGAAGATGGGTCTCGCTCAAGGCCAATGCATGATGATGACGAGGGTTCATTTTCTGGATCATCCTACACGGAATCTGGTGATGAAGTGGATGGTACATCTCCTGCCATTATTGCGCAAGTGTCTGAATTGCTCAATTATGTCTACGGCAAGACTTCTGTTGCTGGTCAAATTGACCGTGTATCCACAATCATGCGTGCCTACGAAGGCCGTGAGGCGGTCTTATTAGAATTACTCGAGACGAAGGCACTTATCAAGGCTAATGCTGATTCGAATAATCAAGAGGACTTGCCAACGAGTTTGAGGAATGCTCCTGGTCTTAAGACCTCATCGAAGGAAAATGGGGATGGTAATAATAATGCCACCACAACTACTGGTGGACCCCCCAAGAAGTTGACACCCTCAACACCCTCTGGCGTATCAGTATTAACGGCACCCACTATGGCAGGAGGAACTCATCCAGCTAGTAGTCAAGTATCTCCTACCGCGACAGCCGGAGGTGATACCATATCACCCAGTGCCAACACACTCAACTCGACCACTTCGAAAAAGAAGAAGAAGGGTGTGTTTGGTGGCTTCTTCGGTGGTAAAAAGAAGGATAAGAAATCAACAAAAGGAAAGGCCTCACCGCAAGGGAAGAGTAAGAACAAGAAGACGAATAAGAAGGGACAACAGTTAAATAACGACGATGGGTCGATATGATAACTGTGTGTCACATATATGTTAGATGTGTGTGTGATTGTTTACCAGCAGTATAGAGTGTATATATGTTAAGGCTAAGGAGTGGACTTGTTTAGAATTCAACCTTTAAATTACAAAATAGCAAACATTCTAGTTTACAGCAATCTCTATACACTCTCTCGACAAGCCACATCACAGAACCAGACATACTATATCATCGTGTAAATAATCTATGTAACCTCACTCTATCCCCATTACTGCAACATTATCATGAAAGGACTGCTTAGATTCTACAGCTTGATTCTTTTTACGTCCAATCATTCCATAATATCCTGTCCCATCCTCACCGCTCCATGCAACATCCTCTTTCACAGCCTCGGCAGCTTCCTCAACATCCCAGTCTGCGATCTCTAAATATGATTTAGCCTCAGAATATGTTATTTTCCCTTTTGTAATATGTGTAACTTTTGATATCAAAGCTGCAATCTTCTCTTCCTTAGTTGATCTTTGACTATCCAAATCTAATTGTTCATTCACTTTATTCGATGGTATAACTAATTTGGCAGGTCCTAACTTGAGATTGTTCCCCATTAATCGATTTGCCTGAAAGATGCACGTTTCACAGTTTATTAAGATGAGGAGAGATGATAGTAACTTATGTTAGTATATGTGATTTGAACAAACAATTAAGGTTCGAATGAAGTGACCAAATCACCAACACTGCATTTGATCGCATGAATTCAATACTTTCCTGTCGGAGTTCTGTTGGTGTAACTTTATATCTTAAACATATACCTTGGAATGTATCAGTGGGTAATACCTCGTGATATCTCACACCTGATATAACCGTAGATGTGTCATTGTTTGTGGAGGTACCTTCTGCTTCTCGAACTGGAACAGCCGTGCACACTAGATTATCATCATTTGATGCACCGTCTGCTGTTGGATGAGCCTCAACTACGATATCTCCATCATTAGTAACAGTAGCCACAGATAACAGCTTCCACTCTCGTGTATCCGCATCCTTCACCCATTCCTGCCCTTTGGGAGGCAGAGGGAGAGGTCCTTTGATATCAGAGTAATTGATCTGAGATAATATGCCATTTTTAGGTTGTCTTATCTTTTGTTGTTTCCAAGGATACATATTGTATAAATTATACCGATTTATATGTTCTTGATATTACTCTTGAGTATTGTTTATTAGTCAGATAGACTCTCCTTTAGATGCTCCAAATGTCGATTAATTGCAACAATGGATGGGTCGGCAATCTCATGAGATGATAATTGTTTCTCACATCTCAAGCTGAGCTCGATTGAGGGGAGTGAATGATGAAGGAGATAGAGTAGAGACAGAGAGGTAATATATCGACTATCTATACTCAAATCTTATGGTTATCTGCAATAGAATGTTCCACACAAACTACAGCAGCTCCGCATCTACCCTTTGTTTGTATCAACCTGTATATAATCTTATCTCCCCCTCCCCATTGCACTTGCTATCCACTTGCTACCCAAGGCTTGGCTGTGGATCATTTCGTTTCCCGTACATATCAATATTATACTCTAACTTTCATCCTCACTATTCTCAACATCCGCATACGAGATGGAAGTACCCGCACTACTCCTCCTGCTCCTCCCACTACCAACCACGATGCTACTACTACTATTATTACTACTACTCGACTGAACGCTCCTCTTCTTCCGCTGACGAGCCCCACTCGGTGCCCAATCTTCGTCTTCATCGGTTACTTTAGGTGCTCTCTTTTCACGCTTCCTCTTTAATTTGCCCGTTTTGGTTAGGGAACCCTTACCAGGTCCTCGGGCAAACAGAGAAGGAAAGGCTGGCCATTGATGGATGGTTTCATATACATTGTTTAGTCTGTTGATTCTACTATCCTTCTCCTTCAGATTCTTTCTGGTAATCTCTTTACCGTAACCGTTGTATCCAATCTCAAGCTGCACTAGTTCTAGCACTTTTGGCATGATTTCCAATGAGACGTCCTCAAAGGAACGAGGATCATAGAGGTCCTTCTTTCGTGAAGCCGCCAAGACGACCTTGTACCGAATCTTCTCTCCCTCATTCTTTAGTTGATTGATGCTGTTCAACTCCTCCTCGTTATTACCTTGGTTTCTACCATTGAGAATGATACTACACGTGTGGTTAGACTTATTCATGATGGAATCTAAGCTTGTGGGATCACATAATGCATTGAATAACTCCCATTTTTTGTTATGGACTTTGTTGTGCTGCACGTTGAGCGATCGAAGGGTGGAGTTGTTCTGCAGCATGTCTACTATTGCAGGCACAATCTTTACGTTCATGGAGTTGTTCTTTAGGGACAAGTGCTGAAGAGTTGTGTTCTTCTTGAGTGACTCGATCAATACATTAGCACTCTTGGTCACCATCCAATTATTGCTCATGTCCAATTCAATCAATGCAGGGTTCCTTGCCAAGTACTTTGCAACCAACTTCACACTAGGTAAATTCCTGATACCGTTGTCACTGAGGTCAAGATGCACTAAAGATACGCTTCCCTTGATACCAGACATAACCGTGGAGAATATACGATTATTGCAACCAAGGAGATTAGAGCCAAGGCATAACTGTTCGAGGGTGGTATTATTCTGCAAGCACTGTTTCAATGCCTTAGCTTTGGGAATACAACTCGAAATGTTCTCCTCATCCTCGTATAGTGAACTAGCCATACTAAACTCAGTAATAGCATTCTTCTTTTGTAAGAAATCAGTGACCATAGTAAGCCCATCTTTGTCCAAAGCATTGTCATCGATTATGAGGCTGTTGATACCCTTACTTCCCTCAAGAATGAGTTTCAAAGCCTCATTATTGGCCCCTAGACCAGTCTTTGAAAGGTTGACAAAGGACAGTTCCGGGTGTTTCTTCATGGCTTTGGATAGTTGGTTGGCGGCTACACAGTCATCAATACCAAATAGTTCGTTTTGGGATAGATTCAATACTCCCAACAACTTATTCTTTTTGATAAACTTGGATACTAATTCGACGTCAGTGGACTGTAAATGACACGACTCTAATTCCAAACTAGTAATTGTGGAGATATTTGCAGTAATAACGGGCATAATATTTGTTGAAAAGAAGGGAGAGCTGGGTAACATAACGTTGCTGATACTAAATCGTTCTATTCCATCTTCGTAATTCTTCAAATCCTCCACAAATGCCTCTGTTATTGTGGTAGTGGGAGAATCGGTTAAATATACAAAAACTATAGCAAACATACATACCAATAAAACAAAAGAATGCTTACCCCAATTCTCAAGTAAATCCTCGTGGTATGGGCATCGGTAGTAATCTATTTCTTGGCGCTTTTTCCAATACTCTCGAGTTAATTCCCCTGCTAGGTTCATCTTGCCACCTTTGCACTTCCCCGCCGCAACTAAAGCATGCTGAAGACGAACCATACCAACTTCAACATTACACTTCTGTAGCTGTTTTCGATCCCTCCAGCCATAACCATATCCCCAAGTTGGTTGGAGCTCTAGATTGCAATTATCTGTCCAATATTGAGTATCAATATTCCGCCAATGAGACATCTTCTTTACCGGAAGCTTGCCGACCATACCACGGTTCATACTGTTCCACTGTTCAAACCGCTGAGTGTCCCACGTCATGATGCAATGTAATATCTGTTCTGCATGTGTGGAGAAGATAAATAAATTAGCATTGCTCATTGCAACTAGTGTTGCAACTAAAATACCATACAACTCTCCGCCTTCCCTACCCTTTCTTTAAATTTTAACGTGTGAACGATACAATATTTATGATATAAATAATAACGAATTGCAACCCCGGCCGTAGATATTAGTCTCTTTGCAACTCAGCATTGAATGAAAACGTAATTTTTGTTTGAGTATGTTTGTATAGCGTACCCGCAGCATATATAAACCGATCCATCTCAACCATACAATATCAAATATCAATAATATACTCACCAATTCAATCTTTTATTTGCTTTGCCACACACAGGACAAGGATAAGAGATGCTCAGATGCTCTCCTCCTGCAACAACAACTGAATACTATTCAGCAAAAAGTAAGTAAATCACTGAATGAAAAGTCCTATTGGCGATCGAACTGCTTATTTTTGCTTTCAAGTCAGGGCAACTCTATGTTGGGAGTTGGATCGTCATAATATTGGCTGTACTTCTCTCATTACAGTGATTCATTATGTTTACAAACGACCTCTATCTATACATATCTATCTACTGTGCAATCTAGACACGACCTTTTTAATATAATACCCCATTGTAACACATATAATCACCATATTTCCTCGAACATGGGAATGTCACATCTATCTTATGATGTCTGCCAAGTCTATAGTTGGTAACTTCTTATGTAATATTCTACTTCTCAACTCAAACACTACCGTTGATATTTCTTTGCCATTCCGTATATTGATGTGCTTGAACCTTCTACTGAGATTGTCTGATTCCATTGTACTTCATACCCGTTACTCTGATAGAAGGGTACATTGCCCTCCGAACATTCAAGGTAACAATCGTGTTGAGTTTCGTTTGCAAATGAAGATACGATACTCAACAGAAGCCGCCCATAACCTCTCTTTTGATAAGCAGCATGCGTACCTAGTACAGCCACATACCACATCTTATCAATACCATAATCTTTTCTCTTCTCATCCCATTGACTATCTTGTTTAAAAGCTGCCATTTTCTGGATAAACTCTTGAGGCTTATCACCAAAGGAAAGAGAAACATTCGCCCTCGAATATGCCCAGTAATATCGTTTCGAACCGACTTTCATAGGACCTCCCGAATCTTCCAGTTCTCCAGGAGGATAGCATGCACAAGAGGCCGCAGTGACGAGTTCTCCAGTCAAAGGATCTTGGTCTTTGACTTCTAATATGATCCCAAAGTTCTCGCTTGCGGCTAACATTGGTTTGAAAACACTGGTTACAGCATCAATACGCGATGGATGGTCAGGTGATCCGATGCAATTCATCATCCACGCAATAGTTGGCTCGCTTTTGCCACCTGGATAGTTACCGTGTCCATTAAAGGCTTGATAGATGCATTCGGCTGATGTGTCCATTGTACCCTTAACTACTTTATCTTCGGCGAATTGTGGTATGGGATAGTCTAATTGTGAAAATGTCGATTCAACTGAACATAAACTGCTTCTCCTTGCTACTTTGAGCATACGCATTCCTGCTTCATCTGACATTGAAGCGTTTGATAATCGTCTCATGCTTTCAACTTTGGTGGAAGCAGACAAAGCTAGCAGCTCATCCTTTGTCATATCTGCCACATATGCTGCATCCTCAATAGTTGCTACTGCAAAGTTTTTAGCAATATCCAATTCATCTTTGGCCAGTAGGGTCGGCCGTTTAGGAAATGGCTGCTCTCTCTTGAGATACACAACATATAAAGCACATGCGACACAGCCAATAGCCGATGATATGGCCGCTGGCCAAACATATCCAACGAATACAATCCCAATCGACATTATCAATACTAGCGGTAAAGTAAGGACACTCAATGCTGCAACTAAAACACCAGAGACAGTTCCAATTCGATTCGGATAGCTAAAGACAACCGCATATCGAGTCAGAGCAGACATAATGTCTGGCCTGCTGCCACAAAGACGAGTACGATAGTTTGTACCGTCCAGTCCGCCACACCACATAATGGGGCCACCACGGCAAATGAAGCTGACAATAATATCATGACTTCTGTCAATCCTTCAGAGGGATGCTGACACTTGTCAACAAGAATAGCCACCGCTGGTCCAACTAGCAAACCAACTAATGAGTTGATTTTGAGAAACAGCACACCCAAAGTGGATTGACCATCTTCTCTACTATCCTTTTGTGGTGATGAGAATATCTCATCTCCAAGTGGATCAGCCATACTCATCCAGATAAATGGAGGTAGGAATGCCAAAACTGCCGCACAAATGGTAATTTTGTGAAAGGTTACATGTTCCGGATCAAGTAATACTAAGAAAGTCTCGCTTAGTTGTTTCTTGGCACCCTTCCATCCTCTGACAGTTCGTCTTGGAATCGGTAACCCCAATACCTTTAGTGCTTGTGATCTATACTCTTCGATAGAAGGTATAGTAACCCAACACACAACACCAGAAAGGAGGATAACAAAAGCATATATCACTAAAGATGCCGATAAACTATAACCACTCCAACTCATGAAGCTTGATAGCACCAATGGTATAAAGCTTGCACATGCAAAACAACTATTTGATAATGATACTACTAACGCTTGTCTCTTTGGTAGATGCCACAAGAAGCCGTAGAAACCAAAGTTAACTAATAACGATCCACAGTCACATAATATAATACCCATTATGAAAATTAACGTTTCAACACTTGGTGATATATTGTTACTAATATCTGATAATAAGTAAACCAAACCTGATAATAAACTAATACCAATGCATAACATAGCACAACCCAATAAGGCCGAATATCGTCCACCAATCATATCAAACAACAAGCCGCTGATAATGAATAGGAACATAACGAATATTGTAAATGTATTCATTAAGTTTGCAATTAGTAACCATTGTGCTTGACAACATTCTCCTGTATTATTAGTAAACTCCTTTATGTCTTCTGTATTATTGTTATCACTAGCATGACAAGCATATCTAAATATGCCAGCTTCACAGAACAATCTATTATACTCATTCTGGCCCGGTATAATACCACCAGCTATTATTGATGCAATAAAGAATAGTAATAGGCGTATATAGGATGTAATTGATGTTTCTATAACTTCTGATTCTACTATTGTTTCTTTTTGTGATGGAGAAGGTGCATCATTTTGTTGCAAAGATTCTAATGATTGATGACTGCCGTTCTCGCCACCACAGTATGATACACCATTCGAACCACCATTTTCTAGAAGAGATGTACACTCATTGGAAGAGTTTCCACTTGCCATTGCTCCGCGCATATTATGAACACGGATAGATTGAATGTCAAAGATCAATAGGTACTGTTTTGCAAATTTTTGAAGCGTATCCTAGCCCCGGTATCCTAAATTTTACAATACACTCTCATAATTTTCATTCATTGCAAATTGCAAATTGCAAATTGCAAACTCAAAGCGGCCACAAGATCATCCTTGTGTATCAAACTTATTCGATAGTAGAGAAGAGTAGTACCATCGGAGAGTATTGGCTATATATTTTTATAAGTAGTTGCAAAAGAAGAGTTGCAAACGAGTGCCTTACGCGCAAACAAATACACTTTACATTTACAATCCTCCAGTAAACAGTAGTTCACAGTCGAGATGGGTATGCTAGAGAAACCATTACTAACAGGAGGCAACGTTCGTCGAGGCGGACTAAGCTGCTGTTACTGCTGTGATTCCAAACGTGCCACATTAATAGTTACCGGTATAGACATGTTACTTACCATTATACTAATGATAATGCTAACCATCAGCAAGACGGATCCAAAGATAACTGAATTAAATCAAGAAGAGATAAATCATATACAAAAGTATTATGTGTTGAGTATGGTATCACAGGGTATTGGATTAGGATTTAACATCGCAACTATCATCGGGGCGTTGTTGTATAATCGACGTTTGATTATACTTGGGATTGTATGGACGATTATTGGTGTTGTTTTGACTTTTATTTATGGTGCAGGGCTAGCAAGGGCGACAGATTATCCAATATCAGCCTTCCTAATGTTTGCATGGGTAAGTTCTGCTCTTTATTCAGTTGCATATTGTTTGGTGGTATACCCTTCTCTCACCTGGTATCTCTAAACAAACAATTAAACAGCCAATAATATGGGCATTCATACAAATATATCCGGAGATTATCTTCATACATGAGGTTAATCAAGGTATAATGAGTGCCTTGACTTATGGTCGAGAGGAACATTGTGGATTGTGTAGTTGTAGGATTTGCCTCCGTTAGTTAGTATAGAAGTTTGTATGTTGGTAGTTTTGTTGTCATGATTAAAGAATAAGGTGAAGGATTGGAAGGGTAACAAATGGTATTACATTTTGAGAAAGATTATATTATCTTGTCAACCGGTGGAAGTTGAAGAAGCAAAGTTAATTCATAAATTATTTCAATTATCAAATACTCCATTACATTAGAACTGAAACTACTTCTTACACACATATAGTGCCAATACATCAGGCACCTAAAGAAACACATATCCTTCATTGCTAAGCAGCTGAGTTGAAGCTACTCCGTCTTTTCATTGGCCCATCGGGTGATGGAACGGATGGAGTTGAATGGACCTTCTGAAACTCTTCGTTTGCTTTCATCAGCTGTTCATTGGCTTTTAACACTGCCTCTCTTGCCATTGCAACCTTCATTGTACTTTTCTCCCTTGCCAATGCCTCTCTCGCCATTTCAACCTTCAATGAACTCTCCTCCCTTGCAGCTCTCATGGCTAATATCGCTCTGAAGGCATCCGACTGGACCCTTTGAGCGTTGTTTGGTTGAGGGTAATTCCACATAGGTTGGGCAGAAGAAAAAGAAGTTCGACTTGCAGGAGGAAAGATACTACTACCAAATGATGGATTTTGCATACGAGTATCCCGATTTTGCATGCTTAGCATACCAGATTGGAATCCACGTCGACGGCTTTCATTCAACATAGCAGCTGTCATGATAGCTGACGTGCTTGTGCCAGATGGGAATCCTGAATGTACCGTAGGAATTAGAGACATTGATGTCATATTGTTTGTTGGCATATGTTGAAAACGTGCCAATGGCGTGGGATTGGTCGCAGGAGATGTGGGTTTAACTCTACTGCTTGCGGGTGGTCTTACTGAGTGGCTAGCTGCATGCCCACCAAAAGGGGAAGGTTCCATTGGTTTGGCCTCCATCTTTTTGGACTTCATAGGAGGACCCTCCTCCATTGGGGTGGTAGACAACGTACTTGAATCTCGCTTTCCACCTGTCTTCCTCAGGGTGAACAAAGCCGAGGCAGCAGCAGCCTCATCGCCCCCAAGGATTGAGTTGGTTGGTTCAGATGAGGGTGGCGGCTCATACTTATTGGCCGAGTAGTTGGAAAAGTTATCCTTCTTCTCGAAAGGCTTGGAGAACATACCCATCGTGACTTGGGGGAAATCACTGCTGTGGGAATTGCGCCGAGCACAGGGATATTCATCTGGATTGACAACCTTGTTCAATTGAGCAGCGTTCATCATACCTTGGTACTGCTTGGCAAATTTCTGAGCATTAACCAACTGTTGAACAGTATCCCGCTCCTTCTTGAGACGTGCCAATTCTTCGAGTTTTGCATGCTCTTTCTTCTCCTTCAAGGCCAATTCCATTATCATACCATACTTCAACTTTTCAGCTATTGCCAATCTCTTACAATAGGCAACAACCTCATCACTAGCATTACGCCAATTAACTGATATACTCTTACTCAACTCAGTTAAATTCATCCGACCGGGACGTTTACGATGCTTACGTTTCTTCTCAATTTCCTTCTTGTGTTGACTAGAATACCAAAATGGAGGTAGAATAACATTCGCGTAACGAGCAGGACGTGGGAACTCTAGTTCATCCTTATGATTGGGATCTAATGAAGTCAAAATCTCATCGCCAACTGAACCATCTTCTTGTGTAAAGAGTGCTTGTTCCAACTTGAAGAACATGGTGTACTCGGTGTAGGGCTTGGGGATCTCATCCTTATCCTTCTTGGGTTGAGCCTTCTTCTTGTAGTAGTTTTGGGGATTACCGTGCCGGATACACAACCCTCGCCGGTGTGCAACATTGGTACAACCACCTTCAAAGTTACAAATTGCACGGTTGTGCTTGTCAATATTGTTATTGGGATCATTATACTTGGGTGGTGCAACAGGGACACATTGTGATATAGTCCGAACCTCCCCACATTCGTCGGGTGATGCACTTTGATGACGTACGCACAACCCTCTCTTCTTAACTTGATTATCACATCCGTCGAATTTGCAAATCTTTACAATTGCCCCGTGCCTCTTGCAAACACCTATGATATTGTGTGGGGTAGAGCGAGGGGTTAATGGGTGAGGGTTAAGGGTGGATTAGAATTAAATTTTGTGCACTCTTATGCACACTTTTAATAAAACAAAATACAAACCACTTACCATTATTAACAATATTATTCGTACATCCCTCAAATGCACACGTACGTTCAATTGATCCATGTCTAATACACGTCCCACCCTTACGTGCCACTTTAGTACATTGTTCACCACTCTCTGGATCAACGTGGGAACATTGTTTCCGTGCCTCACGTCGTGCGCCGTGGCGAGTGCATACACCGCCTTGTTTGGCAAGGTTGGTACAAACTTCATTAGTTAGAGGGTTAATATAGGTACATAATTGTTTCCGTGCACCGTGTTTAAGGCATACGCCACCCTATTTAATTGTGAATGATGGAAGAAACGTGTCATGTGAGCAAATTATTAAATAGTACGCGTCGTAAAGTCGTAGGCAACCCCAACGCCACCGCAGCGGTGATACAAAATGCACACGTATACACGAATATTATAATCATATACACCCACACCATCAGCACACACACACTGCAATACAATAATATCACGATTACGCACCTGTACAACAATATTTTGACATGCTGGGTGAGAACAATTTTTGTGCCCATGTTTATCCCTACCATCTTGATACTTATTATCAACGACGCTATCAACAATACCACCACCGCCGCCGCCGCCGCCAACAGTAGCAGTACCAATAGGCATACAAAAAGTAGAAGAGGGCAGTGGTAAATGTTTATAACATAATTCACGTACAACAATATTTTGACACCCATCTTGTCGGCAGGTGTTTGTAGTTTTCTTTATGGATCCGCCGCCGCTTGGTAGACTTGCGGCTGCTACTATATCGGTTAGTGTTAGTTCGTCCATTGTTGTATTATAGGGGCGTTAGTAGTAGGGGCTATTGATCATTCAGTAAAATTATGGCAAATTGATCGTACGAGTAACACGCACGCACTCAAAATCATCGTTTTAATTTAGAGCAAGCGCACCACTCTTTCTCGTATTGTTGCCGGAGGACAATTCTTTGCATCCCTATAAGTATACGGTAACCCAGGTCTCAAGAGGCAGTAACATTTATTATTGCCACTCTAATCGTAATATTGCATCGGCACTCCAGGTCACAGTATTCCTAAAGATAGGCATCTCACTTGGGGTCATTGGTATCCTCGTATTCTATCACATAACGATCACGTTAAAATCACATAATCACTGGGCACTTCTATCTTGAGGTCTGAGATAGATAGTTGACAAACCAATAATAGTAAAAGGCGGTTTTGGTTTTGATAGGCAATAAGTGGTATTTAATATCGCTACCGACAGCACAATACTGTTGCCTTATAGCTAATTTAATATTTTCAGGAAACAAGTGAGCAAAATTTTACGAACACTGAACATCACATGCACCATCAAATATAAATTTACAAACAACAACAACAAACAGAACAACAGTATAGGATATAAAAAAGACGAACAAAATTGTTCATTCCGTTAATGGATTAATCTTATCAATTAAATATATCGGTATAGTTGTGCAATTATTGGCATTATAAATACAAACTATATCAGCCCTGAATACGAAACCAAATAAAACAACACAATAATAGTATGGGATATCAAAATTACAATCAAGCCCTCATTACTCCATGGCTAGGTGATTCAAGAATTAATGAGGTTAAATCGCAATTGGGTGCTGTATATGGAAAGGATATAGACGTATTATTCATTCATGAAACGCACGCATATTTAACACATCATAATAAAGGCCGTTACGTCAAGCCTAGTGATGTTGTTGCATGGATATTTGAGAATAATCCTAATGAATTAGAAGATATTATTGTGCCTGATGACGTAGTTATAAAGTATTTATATCACGAGGATGCACGGGATGATATATGTGAATTATTTAAAAACTTGTGGAAGAGGGGTCTCATGGTAACATTACATGATGCATGGTTAGCTTTTAGTATTGGAGTTGCACAATATGCTGATAATGAATTGAGATATACTGCTATTGAACACGATAATTGTATCGTAACTGCGTGGTTGGTATTGAACGAGAAAACGTTTCCACTCGATCCCAATTCTCAAGATGTTATTGAACTGTGCAATAATATGCACAAACATGTAAGTCATGATATGTACCTGTGTTTGTGATATTGTATTGTGTTTCTTCTTACTAATTCAACTCAAATCTTCTTTCAATACCTTTTAGGGTGTGTCATTATCTGTTCCAACGAATGCCAATCCTATGGTATGGGGGGGTAATAAACGTCTATCACAATTCGCAAATCTCACTTGTGTTGATGATGATAGCGTGGAAAGTTTGGTTGATGATCAAGACGAGAATGCTCCTAATTACAATGAAGTGGACGGAAAAGTAGTCAATGATATCGATAGTATGATGAAGAACTTATCAATTCAAGGATGCACTCCAAAACAACAAGAGAAGTATGTGAGTAAATACATCAAAAGTTTTAAGTCTGAGGCGTCAAAACGTCGAAGGGATCGCAAGAAGAAGGAACAGGAGGAACGTGTTAGATTGGCTGCCGAGGTTAAGGCCAGAGAGGAGGAGGAGGAACGTGAGAGATTAGCTGCCGAGGCCAGGGAGAAGGAAGAAGAGAACGAGCGTGAGAGATTAGTTGCTGAGGCCAAAGAGAAGGAGCGTGAGAGATTAGTTGCCGAGGCCAAAGAGAAGGAGCGCGAGCGTGAGAGATTAGCTGCCGAGGTCAAGAAGGCGAAGGAGCGTGAAAGATTAGCAGCCGAGGCTAAGAAGGTGGAGGAGGAGGCACGTATTGCACTAGCTGCTGTCGAGGCTAAGGCAAAGGAGGAACGTGATAGATTAACCGCCGAGGCCAAAGAGAAGGAGGAACGTGAGAGATTAGCCGTCGAGACTAAGGCAAAGGAGGAACGTGATAGATTAGCCTCCGAGGCCAAAGAGAAGGAGTGTGAGAGATTGGTTGTCGAGGCTACCACAGGCAATGATGATCCAGAGTTTGGTGATCAAGATCCTTTCAGTGATATGGAGGATAATGCTACACTTGGTGGTGAAAACAGTGCTGACGATGATGCTATCTCTATTAGTAGTGCTGAGTATGACGACGAAGTGGATGAGGCAGAGCAACTAGTAGAGGTTGATGATGAGTTTGAATCTCAATTGGCACAGCGATTTGCTTCGGCATTCAATCAGTTTAATAAAACACTCACTACAGAGTTCAAGCCTGACGATACTACACGTGCAATAGCAGAGGAGTATCAAAAGAATTGCAAGGCCAGAGGTGGATGTTCCTTTAAAGAAAATGGAAGCCGTATATCAAAATTATGTACCGATATCCGTCACACCGGCAACCTACGTAAGAAAAAGCTCGTCGTCGGTGCTGGTCGTTCGTCACCAAATTCTCAAAGGGTAGCCAGTGCAGGTAAACAACAGATAGGATGTTTCGTGGTTTGTTTTGATATGCTCAAAGAGAATGATTTCTTTGGCAACAAAGAGGTTGAATTATATTCCCAGTTACTCTTTGGTTTTGGAGATGATAGATATGGTCCTCAGATGTGCCTTGCCTTCATGGAGCTTATCAAAGTAGTTCTCTCCTGCGACTGTGATGAAATTGAGGTTTGGTTTAAGAGTACACTCCGTGTGGCCATGGAAGACGAGGACTTCCTCTATTTTGCAGTAAGTGTATTGCCAGATATTATACATATGTGATATGCACATCTCATCAACCTTGTTCTTCGAATACACACAGGGTACTCTCATGTCACTCGATTCCAACAAAAAAGTTACAATTAGATGCATGGAGAACGGACTTCTTACGTACGAGATGCTCAAAGAAATCTCCCAAGCAAAGAGAGTTCGCGAGGATAAACTCAAGGCCATTAACCAGGTCATTTTACACATCAATGCATCGAAGAACCTCTCCATCGTCCCAGACGAACACTATGATGATAATGTCAAACATCATCAGTTACTTGAATCTAAAGTACGACAGTACTTAAGTCAATGGAGAAAGAATGGTCTTCCAGATGATGTTATTAAAGATTTAGAGGTAGTGAAAGTAGGCGAGGGTAGTTATCATACGGCAATTGAGTGGAGAGAGAGATGTCGTGAAGCAAATGAGGAATTGAAAATGCTGAAACCATCCCAACGCGAGTATATAACAGCATCTGAAGACGAAGGCAGTGCCAAAGTATCACTTCAAGCTCGTGAGTTCTATGTTAAACCAACTACAAGTGAACCAAGAGGTAAAGATAAACGTCCAATTGCATACTTGAGGACATCAAAACACGACGAATTGAATAACACGGACTTTATTGAGTGTGGTGGCGAGAAAATTCCAATTGATCAATTTGCTTGGACATATGCCGATATCAAACTGCGAGGATACACCGGCAAGATTCTCATCATTGTCGACAATGGTTCTGTCAAGAGCAACATGTGCAACAAAGGGATGTCTCTTGTATTGGATTCAGTTCAAGACTCAGATTTTGGTGCAGTATTCATGACAACACCCAACCGAGCATTTGATGATGCTGTTGCATTCCAAATGATGCTTGAAGCAGAGACGATCTACCCTGGCTTAATATTTCACTGTTCACAAGATACTGGCAAGGATCGTATAGAGGGAGCGAGGAAGGTAGCAGAGCGTAAGATTCGTCGCCAAGTGGTTATTGATGAATACAACACAACAGTATCAGGAGTGGATCAACGCCTCGTACGCACACTACCTGAGCCCCACCGTCAGTTAAACAGTCGAATGAAGCGAGCCGCAGTGTGGAAATTAACACACAATCGTCTTGAGACTGTTTCATCCATCCAAGCTGATCTATATGATTCAGTGAGTCCTTGGATTCCAAAAGTACTAGATCTGATGAAGAAGAGAAAGAGAAGTATTGGTGGCAGTAATACTACGACACAAAGCAGTGGTAATTATGTTTCTCAAACATCTTCAGGCAAATGGGTAGCAAAATACCATCAGATCGGTGTGAAAACACATCACATTGGCACATTTGACTCGGAAGAATTGGCACGACAGGCTTGGGATTTAGTACATGAAGCTGCAGTGAATCTACCGTTAAATCAGCAGTTTCCCGAGTGGCTCCAAAAGCAAAAGTTAGAATGGAGAGAAGAGTCCAGAAGTATTGGTGGTAGTATTACTGAACAGAGGAGAATCGAACGAGAGCAGAATAAACGAATCAAACAAGAAAAAAAGAAGAAGCGATCCTTCGACAGTGGACCAGCTGAAGAGAAGGAGGTGCAGGAACGTAACCGTCTTCACGCACAAGCAACCCGTAACCGCAAGAAACAAAGAGAAGAAGAGAATGAAAGACGTGTCAATGAATTGAGATACCAGCAGCTTAGTTACGTACTGGCAATAGCCGGTAATTTGATGCAAGATGATAATACTGCTGTTGTTAATCCACAGATTATAGAGCTACTGAAAAGGAGATCTTTGGATGACATCCGTGGTATTGAAAGTATCTCAGTTGTATTACCAATACTACCATCCACCACGGTAGCAGAGCGGAATCGTCTCAGTGCAAAACGCAGTCGTGATACAAGGCGTGAAAAGAATAAACAAGTAGTGGAAATGAAAGAGAAGCTTGAAAGAGAGAATGCACTACTATTAGATCATGCTAAGGACCGGAATATCCCCGTGGGTGAATTAAAAGAGATATCCTCAACTAGACCTGCTGCAACTGATGAGGAGAAGGCCGTTGATAAAGACAAGACTAAGAAGAAGCGCAAGTCTACAGATATAGCAGTATCTACTTCATCGACTGACGAATCCTTGGTTAATACATCAGACGTATCCACTCTTACTATCACTACAAAACGTCGTAAGACTTCTAAACTTAGTATGAAAAAATGTGCAATCATCGATAAGCGACTTGAGCAAGAGAAGATTATACGAGCATTAGCCGAGAAGAATCGACAAGCAGCAATGAAGAAGAGAGGAATGCAGCAGCGTCAACAGATGGAACAACTGGAACGAGTCATTATCTCTGTTGTCAGGCCGTCAAAGGAAGTTGAACTCGGCCTTGGCTTGGGAAAGAGAGATGATAGAATGACAGTTACTTCTATCGCACCCGGCATCTGTGATGGAAGTCAACTTGAAATAGGAATGATTATCGATTCTGTGAATGGATCCTGCCCTTTATCATTCAAGGACGCTTTGCATACACTTCAGAACGCTGAAGGAAGGATCAATATTGTGGCCCTAAGAAGGTTCAATTGCAAACTGTGAGATGGATCCAAACAACTGTTGCTTGAAGTGGGTGGGGGGTCATATGATACTGACTGGAGTTTCTGTACGAGAGATATGGTTTGTGTTTGAGTTTGAGTGCGTGTTGTCCCAATTAAACTAAAATACTCCCAATTGTTTTTAAAACGGCATCGTTTAGTAAGCCCATTCTTTCCTCGGACTATTCTTTTCATCCGAACAGACAATCTGGGGTCATAGTACTCAGTGGGCCCAGATGGGGTCATCTGATCGCGTACGAGTAAGTGTTGAATAGGTGCAGTGGAGGTGAAAGAGTTAGAAGTCGAGAGTTGAAGTACTACTCAAGGGCATACATAATCCGATTATGTTTGATATTTGCAACGAGGGTGTTGGTATAGGACTTCGAAAGGAGGGGAGAGATCTTTTGGTTGGTATCCTTTAGGGCAATTTTAGGATACTGCATGCATGATACTTTGCCGGGGACTTAAAGGCGGTAGTATATGAGTAGAGGCCAGGGTGACAAGTAACATAATTATCTAGCCTTAAACTAACATAACAAGCATGCTCATTTCACTCCTCATTCTCTGTACTTTCTTCCATCGCTATCAATGCACTGGATGTCTCTTCTTGGTTCGTCTCAACAGGGGCAGGGTTAGGGTATACCTCGTTCTCTTTGAACACATCACTGGTGTCCAGGTCGGGTGACGCCGACATCAGAGAGGAGGCAACAGATGTTTTGTTATAAATCTCATCCTCAAACTTGTAATCTACACGCTGTCGGGGTAAGTCATAAGGATAATTTTTAAAGCTCATCAGCTTTGCTTTGCTCTTCATAGCTTTGATTTCAGATTTCTTCACACCAGATTTAAGTAGACTCTGCTCTTCGACATACTCAGCATTTGCTCTGCGCCACTTGCATGTTATAAAGTTCACAAACGCTTCTTTCACATCCGATTTCATCAAAGATACACTGGCACTAGCGACCCCTTGTAAGTGTCCAAAGTTACCAATGGCATAGCGAACCCAGTAGTTTGTAACTGGAATGATATATACCGTGAGAACTGTAGGAGTCCAAAAGACCAAGAAGATGAAGCTTATCCTGAAGAAGTAGATAGCCAAATCTCGACGCTGGATAAGGTAGGAATCAGTGTTAGTGTAAGGCATGGCTAATCAACAAAGAATCAAGTCAATAGTGACCATACCTTTCCCTTCTGTGGAAGTAACTTTGATCTGAAGATGACGTCGTAAAAGACATAAAATACATAACCAAAAGGTATGCCAACATAAAGAGGGATGAAGAAGAGATAGAAGAACACTATATCCTGCCATGTCTGTTGTACAGGAAGACAGACAAATCCCCATTGAGGCGCTACTTGCATGGGAAAACCTCGTGCCTGTATTAATGTCATCATCCCCAAGAATAATGCAACCGCATATGCTACCATTGAACGTTTCACTACCATTTCTATCTTTGGAGGCTGGTACTTCTTTAGTGCACGTGTTGCTTTAAGTAGATTGTGTATCTCATAACTAATAACTGCATTCAACCAGCAATTAGCACAGGTTCCAAATATCATATATGCACTTTGTGCACGGCACATTATCATATCAAGTAATCTCGTCTAATTGCACATAATAGGCATGTTATGAGACATAACCCAGAGTACACGAAGACGAAGTCTAGAAGATGCGCGTTTCACAATATATGTAGATGAAAGAGAGAGGCGATTGTAACTTATGTTAGGGTATACGGCTCGTAAAGGCAATAAAATGAAGGTAAAATAAGGTCAATTGGAGTAGTGGCCTCGTCGATATACTTCATATTGAACACACAAACTCATATGACAAAACAAACTAACGCGGACTTTCCAGGAAATGAAAGGAAGAGGATATAAACATTGAATGGAGTACTTCTTGCCTTCTTGGATAGAGCGATGGATGCAAAGACGACAAGTATAAATGATGTTGTGAAGGTCAATATTACAACTTCCAACGACCACATGATTTGCAACTCCTTATCAGATGGTGCAGCAACTTGCCTCTCATAGAAAGTTGAGTTATTGCCCAATTCATCTTTTCTAAGCTTGTCTGGCCCAAATAGTTCAATGGGTGTTTCCGACTCATGTAGATTGCTATACAAGTTGCCCATGATAGTACAATATTTGGGGCTCTGATTGAGAAGAGTATTGGGGCAATTGCGGCATTGTGCTGGGCTCAAGTTCAAGTGCAAGCAACTCTTTCTTTTCTTTCATTTATCTCTTTGTCTCATTTTAGCTTACATCTCATTGGGGTCATTGGATACCATCGTGGGTTCATTGAGAGACTGACTCGATATGAGAAGACGAGGCTCGGAGGATCCATACACTCTAATCACAGATCCACAGCCACAGTCACAGGTAATAGATGTTAATGTGAATCATATTATGTACCAGAGTTCAAACTTAATCTTACCTTTAGTCATACATAAACACGTTTTAAATGAGTTGTTTGTTTTCTAGAAACAACTTCTTGCCTTACTACTCAAAGTCATCAAACAAATCGTCCAATACACATCCAGCGACTACCTCTTTTAGGGCATACTCGAACCCATCAACGAGTGCATTAAGACTAGCACTAATGATATTCCTATCAACACTAACGGTAGTCCACTTCACTTGAGTCTCTACATCCTTGAATTCAATCATAACTCGAGTAGCAGCCTGTGTGGCCGATTCAGGATCAAGGATACGAACTTTATAGTCAACCAATTGCAAATTCTTCAACTCGGGATGAGATGGAGTTAATGCCTGTTTCAATGCATTGGCTAAAGCGTCCACTGGTCCATCACCCTCAGCCACATCCAATCGGTCAGTAAATTCAGTTTCATCATCGGCATTGTCCAGTACACGGACCTTAACTGTAGCCCTAGATAAACTAGTTTTACCACCCGAGCCATGATTCTCTGATCCATGCGCTTCCATCTTCGACATGACACGACTTGCACTATCTACATTCGTATCATAAACTTGTGCGGTATAATCCAAAACTCTAAATGGAGGACAGTATCCCTGTGTTGCATGTAATATCATCAACTCAACACTAGCATCGGCACCCTCGAATGTATATCCCATACTTTCCAACTTTTTAACACGTTCTAATATAACCAAGGCACGTTCCGCCACAAACTTATCATCATCAATACCAATATCCAATTTCTTCATTTTGCCTAATATATTCTGTCGTCCACTTAATTCAGATATTAATACACGTAATTGATTCCCAACTTTGGATGGATCGACATGTTGATAGGAATCTGGTGAACGTTCAATTGCCGCGACGTGTAATCCACCCTTATGTGCAAATGCCGAGGCTCCGACATATGGTGCGCCTCGGTCAGGTGTGCGGTTTAATGTCTCATCTAAATATCGTGATAAACTTGTTATATCTTGTAAATTGTCTTTGCAACTCATTTTCTCAGTACCGCAATGTAACGCCAATGATGGGATGATACTACATAGATCAGCATTACCTGTACGTTCACCGATGCCGTTAATAGTACCCTGTACTAATCCCACACCAGATTGAACAGACATGATACTATTAGCAACTGCTAATCCACAATCATTATGACAATGGATACCAAATGTTGTATCGTCAAACTTGTTAATTGATTCTTTTGTAATTGATTCAATTTCCCATGGCATACTACCACCATTGGTATCACACATTACTAATACTTCTGCACCGGCATCTACTGCTGCCTCACAGCACTTTAATGTATATTCACTATTATATTTATATCCATCAAAGTAATGTTCTAAATCAACCATGACCTTACGTCCTTGACTAACTAGGTAGCTTACTGAATCATAAATCATTTCCAAATTTTCATCAGGATTGGCACGTATGATATCAGTAACTTGCCATAAATGTGCCTTGGCCACAATACAGACTGTCGGTGCTTCACTTTCAATTAATTTTAATATCTGTTGATCATCTTGAGCCTTGATGCCCTTACGTCGTGTGCTACCAAAAGCAACTAACTTACTTTGTACATCTTGACTTAATTCAGTCTTTGCTCTTGTAAAGAATTCTTCATCTTTTGGATTTGATCCTGGCCATCCAGCCTCGATGTAATCTATATTGAATTTAGAGAGACGTTGTGTTATTTTTAATTTATCATCACATGATGCACTAATGCTTTCCATTTGTGTGCCGTCACGGAGGGTTGTGTCATATATTAATGCCTGTTTTGGACCACGTACTGCATCATTGCAATTGGTAACTTGTTGGTCAGTGTTGGAGGCTGCAGCATGATCGTTGGATTCATTATCAAGTTGTGTTACTAAATCTTTTGCAATCCAATCTTCTGAGAAAACATCTGTGGCGGAGATACCGAATAGCATATCATTATGATCAGTAGTTGAATAGATTGAAGTACATCTCCTTTTGGTATTACTGGAGGTATCAATACTGCTACGGAGTAATATAGTTGATGGATGATATGATTGGAAGGATTGAACTTGTAAAATTGTGGATAAAAAGATACTCATGGGTATCTTCAGTGATATGCTCATCATTATCAGTTTTATTTGCAATACTTGATATATACTATATTGTCCGTATATGAGGAGAGATATATAAGGCAGCGGGGGCGGTCAATACTACTGTACTTCAACATAACTTAGACACAAAATTGTGATGGATGGCTGGCAAAACATCTGCGGACGCCGGCCTTAAAAAAGGATACCAGAAGATACCACTAAAGAATAAGGATGAACACTATGTATATAATGGAGAAGATCTTTGCTTAGCTGCGGCTCTCTACTCTAGCAGAGTAGAGTGTGTCTAACTCCTTACGAGGAGAGAGGAGAGTTGGTAGTCAGTTATCTCTCACCACTTAAAATATCATACATATTAGTGAGACTATTACGCTATCTACCTTATATCTAGTGTGGTGCTAGACTCTTACCACTTACTAGTGTCGAAAAAGTATGTGCAATATCTTTCTCTCTCCTCTCTTCCTCGTCCTCATTCCTCGACTTCAATCTATATCTTTATCTGTTCGTTCAACTACCTTCTGTGCCCAATTCAAAGTCATTATCATTGACTTTATATTCATACTATGGTATGGCTCATACACAACAGATAGATCTCTCCTCTCTATCATAAGTCAAAACACTCATAATACCTTGATTAATCTCCCTAACGAATATAATCTGAGGGATAATCTTAATAACTGACCATATGATTGGACCCGCAAACATTAAAAAGTATGGATGATCTTTGTCTGATACTTTTGCAAATCCGGCACCATAAACCATTGACATTATCACATTAATAATTTGCCATACTATTCCCAATATCACTATTCTTCTATTATACAATGATGCCCCTGTAATACTAGCTATATTGAAACCGATGCCCACTCCTGTAACTACCATTGCTATTATATAATATTTCTTTACATGATCTTGTTCTTCTTCACTCAATAGGATAAATCATCATCTTTAGCAATAGTTAACATAATTAATAATATAATTCTCAAGATGATATCGATTGCATTGATAATGATGGTAGCACGTTTGGAGTCGCAACAACAGCATCCTTGTCCTCTTCTTACATTGCCACCAGTGAGCAATGGTTTCTCTAGTAGATTCATCGTACAATTTTATGCCGTATTGTATGTGAGTATCAATATGAACTATCAGTACCAATCTAATGAAGAAGCTTTATATCAAATATAGTTGGGTAGAAAGTCAATGTATGCTTATCGTATATCGTATGGAGAGGATAGGGAGAGAAGAGTTGATATGTTTTGCAATGCTTTTTTGCACAAAAGATATTGATGGTATCTTTTTATTATGACTCGACTTATTGGAGGTTGCCTCATTAGGTAGGCTCTGATCAGGTTGGTCTTGGGTTGGCAGGATACATAAGCCAATATTTATATCCAATTTTCACCTCCTACTATTCACCATAAACAATACGCTCATGGCTGAATAGCACTACTATCGGCCTACTATCGCCCTCTCCTACGCCGACCACCGCCGCCGCGAGCACCCTTATCGTGTTATCGACGACCTATGATATCATTGCAATACTAGGCGGTCTATCTCGCCGCTGATAGCGCGTAGGCGGCCCATTATTCGCTGCTACACGACGACCATGCTAATTAGTGCACATCATGCGTGCAACTATCTTCCTCTAGTCTATCTATTAATACCAATAAATGAGGTACATTACAATACACATATCGATGAATAGGCTGTTAGTTACATACAAGCCGGTACTGCATATAAAAATGAGGCTGTAGGGAAGGCTATTGCAAAATTATTAATTGGTATTAGAACACAGAAATAGAGAGGTATTCACTACACCTCCCAAACACAACAATAACATCTCCCAAACAATAACAATAGATTAAAGACACCATTAATTGGTATAGATTCGGATTAGTAATGTTAGAGGTCCGGTAATAATGTTGGTGAAGTTGTTATGATAGATTGGTGTTATTATTGTGGGGGATAACAGAGAGATAGTGTGTATGAAGCTATCTATTGCAATAGGAGGTGTCATATTCAACAATCAACCGCATCAATCGGATAGGTATGTGAATAATTAAAGGGATTGGTGTTACTGCAGTTGGATGGTGCAATGGAGAGCGTATCTATTCGTAATGGGGGTGATTTGTGGGGTGATATATCATATGTGTTATGTATGCATATCCTGCTCAATTAGAGAGGGATAAACAGTACTAAATAGTCCTAATAAACAATATAACATATAAGAGCATATTCTACAATGATATTTGATGCAATAAGGCACTAAACATGAGATTTGAACCCCAGGGGAGAAAAATAAGGAAAGGATACCGCCAACCCAAGACCAACCTGATCAGAGCCTACCTAATGAGGCAACCTCGACTTATTGACCAAATATGCCTTTGTCAATCACCGACAAATAAATGGCTGCGTTGTCTCCCTGCTAATACCTCTACTACTACAACTTACAAATCTTTATTCATTCTATGATTTATGATCGTCACCTAAGTAATAGAGCGTGGAGTAGCCTCCCCTCTATTGATAATTCATAAGCAGCAATGATATCAGGGGCTAGGAGAAATAGGCGGATGAAGGAACAGCACAATAGGGCTCCCATTAATGTGCCACCAGTTGCAACGAACAACCAGAAGGCGCTCCTCATTTACATCAGTATCATCGGTATCGAATAATACTCGAAACAATAACAATGGTAGCAACAATAAGAAACCAATACGGGCATCACGACGACCAAGTCATTTAAATGAAATATCATCAAAAGAGCGCCATTTAGAGAATGATGATGCATTGAAACAAGAACTACTTCGTGTGGAGACTGCTCATTCAAGTGAGTGGACCCACCCCATCGGATTCAATTTCCTCAGTGCCCTTCGTATTCTCAATGCTCCTGGAGATCCAGTCCTTAATAATACCGGGTACTACTTACAACCAGAAGAATTAGAAGATATCCCAGCCATGTTTGATAGTTATCTCAATGTTAACTGTTTGTATTACTCATTAGTGGGAGTTCTTGCAATAGAAACGTCCCTTACGTTACCAATTCCAGAGCCTGATGCACCTTTATATGCCCAATGGCTTATTACTGTTAGTAGATTCTGCTGGTGTGCTAACGGTATCTGGTCAATGTCGGCAGTAGTTGCATCGTTTCATATCTTATGGTGCATATACGCCACCCCAACATGGGCAAAGAGACGATTTGTTTTTGATAATAGTAAGACGATAAGTGTGGTCTATGCTATGGTAAGTTAATGTCTGATATGCTGATATGATATGTATTGTTACCTCTTCTTAGATGCAATATAGATTTGCTGAAATCTTGTTTTCATAATGTATTTCAGGGAAGACCAAACTTTGGAATGATGCTAATCGGGGTAGTAACCGGAGTTTTGGGTTCAATTTGCAACCAGGAAGGGTTCTCCCAAAAGGATGTCGTCTCGGCTGCATTGGGACTAGGACTCGGGTTTACCGTTACAATCATCTTTGTATTATGTAGTGGAAGTTTGATATCAAAAGTAGTTCGGCGTGGAAGATTGCTGATGAAAATTTACAAAACCAGAAAGATGAATGGCATGAAATTGGCAGGAGGGCTGATGACTTTTATAACAATATCGATACTAAGATTGATCCTGATGGGGATTATAAAAGTGTCAATATTGATAGTGCTGGTTTTGGTGGTCTTGGAATGCCGGCTGTGGCTCAGCAGCTATGTAATGCAGGCTTGACGTTGGATATGTTACTTGAGGTTAACAATGAGGTTTTAGTTGACCAACTATTGCAAGGAGCAAAAGTTGAGACGTCTGGAGATCGTTTAAGAGTGATATTGTTCATTAGAAAGAGCTCCCAAGGAGGTGCTGAGAGGAGGATGACAGGCACTCATACACAACCTGAGGAGGCTACCACGACGCATCAGTCATCAACAGAAAGTGCAGAGTCTTCAGATGACGAGTTTGTGATTAGTCCCTACTTATGATGAGGTTGAGGTACATAAAAGGTTTGTACAGTTAACGGTTAGAGTTAGGATTAGCTTTATCTAACTGCTGTTAGTCAGTAGCTGTACAATCTTCTGTATTACTATCAGGTTGCTCATTCTTCAAATTATCCCACACTGAGCTAGTTTCCGGTATTCTTTCTGCAAATAAGAACTCATTTTGGTACCCTCCACTGTTTTGGACCATGACTGTCTTCTTTACTTTGACTGCATCTTCATCATTAATCCCAAGATAAAGATTATCGGCCCATCTTTTAAAGTATTGCTTTGTAATTTGTCTACTCGGTCCCTTCCACTTATTTCCTCGCCATTTGCCTCCCTGACAAACCAACTTTTGCTTTGTGATTTGTCTACTCGGACCCTTCCACTTATTACCTCGCCATTTGCCTCCCTGACAAACCAACTTTGAATCAAAAGAGTGGTTACCCAGCTGAAATATCTCATCTCTTTTAGCATGTACCATGCCCGGCAGACAGCAAGGCTTGAGTAAAAGGAAAGTATATAGACAGAGAGTATTCCGATAGTAAAGGTTGCCGTTACCATCATTATTAATTAGACTATATATAGAGACAACAACAGTAGTATATATATATTAAATTGCCTCATCAAACAAGGCAAGATGTAGCCATTAATATTATTAGTTAAGCCCCACTTCACATGCACCAACCTGCACCAACCTTTGTGCTGCTACTTGTACATACATATCAAATTATAAGATATACAGTTAATAACTGGTCGTACCTTTTAACGATCAACCGTGTATATATTCATGTATAGAAAGTGAACATATAACTATATTATACAAAATGAGTGCACCATTGCAACAACCACAACAACTACAACAAAATGAGGTGCACCATCACCAACAACAGCAAGCACCAATAACAACCACAACAATTGAATTTATGGATTTATTAAATTCCGGCTTCTTGACATTATACCAACACAATAAAGATTTAGATGAAGCAGCAGATAAACATATGAGATTGAAGTATGATATCTTTTTAAATTGTTTAAACGCTAAAGAATGGAAAGCAGTGAAGAATCAATGCGGTGAGGCTGTATTTGTTCATCCTGAGTATGTTCCTAAGTTTGTTGAATATGGTGATCGGGATACTGCTGCAACTGATGATGATGGTTTTGATTTTGAGAATTCAATTGAAGGGGTAGCATTTGTCCAGCCATTTAATTTTGGCCACGAAAAGAGTGGTAAAACTTTAGACCATTACAATGAACTTTATGCAAGGGAAGTATTGGGTACTGAAATTGGTAGAAGATTAATTCAACAGCATTTGCCGGCATCAGCATCATCATTAACAACACAAATGGAAGTAGAAGTACAAGTTGACAATAGGAAGAAATTAGAGAATGATACTTTCAATCATATAATGGGAAGCCTCAAAGGGCTATCGATTGGAGGAGGTACTAATTTACGTCACATTGATGATGCATTAAGTGTTAGTAAATCGGTAGGTGAACGACTTGAGTTATTGAGGAATCGGCATCTCGAGATGGAGAAGAATAAGCGGCAGTTGGAATTAGTATCACAAAATGAATTAGTACTATCCGAGAAGAAACGACGGACTGATGCCAATCACATACCATCTACCTCTGTTCCTATGGAAGAGGATATAGATGATGATGGTGAAGATAACTCCCAAGAAATGGAGCTTGAATGTGAGAGTACAGCTGGGAACACTTCTGTCAAAGTCACTTTTACTCTTCAAGATGGTACTACCACCTCCGCCACTGCTGTCACTGATGCTGCTGTTGTTGTCACAACAAATGATGCTGCCGCTGCCACAACAACTAATCAGCAACCCAATATTATGGCTGCTGCTACTGAAGATCAATCACCTGCACCCGAGGCGCTTGAAGAGATGTATATGCAATCTCCATCAAGACACAATAAAGATGATGAATCAAAGACTAGCAGTAGTTCTAGCAGCCATGAGGGATCTATTAGTAAACACATGGAGTTACGAAAGGGTAAATGGTCGGTGAGTAGATATTACATGATGCGTGGTATCCTTCATATCACTGTCCACTCAACCTCCTACTTCTATATACTCTCTACTTGTGGTTTACATTACACATACAGCCCGAAGAGGAAGAATATGCAACACAATACATAAATTACTACTCCTCTGGTCTACTCCCCTTACCCGAGGGTAAGACTCTTCGTGCTTCTCTCGCTGAAAAGTTATCCTGCGATCCAACACGTATAACCAATAAGTACAGAGGAAACTTCCAAGGGAATAAGACATGTGACCGCCCAAAGTTTAGCCCTCATGCTGTTGATATGGCCAAGAATGAGATAGCAAGATTGGAACGTCGATTTCATTTACGATTAGCCGCCGAAACAAAGAAGAAGAAGCCAGCAAGTAATAAGAACGATCAACCTCTAAAGCTGGAATGTCCTACTCCGGCAATGAAAAAGTGCCATCCTGATAATCTAAAGAAGCTGGAACTTCTTGCCCCGGCAATGAAACAAAAGAAGTCCATGGAATCTGGAGATAAAACACCTAACACTACTGACGATATTGGCAATATATATCGAGCTGGCTATGACAATGTTAAAAATGAGATCAAGAAAGCTACAGCACACAAGTACTCTCAACTACCAATATTAGGTAAAGAATATACGCCTACTCCTGAAGAAATAGAACTCGAATCCATTTGTAACACAACAGCACAAAATATCAAGAAAAAATACTCAGGATACACAGGTGAATTATTACTTTCTGAGGCTGAAATACATCTTCTTGCTCGGGTATCAAAAGGTACAGAAGGTCACAATAACGGTGAATCACAAGAAGTTAGTATGTTAGCAGTAGCCAACCGTCTCAAAGAAGAGGATTATTTCGGATTGCCATTAGTATTACATCAAAATATCAAGCTAGGGTTAGGTTATTATCGTCATTTCCCAGAGAAGTGCGATGCAATAATGGAAACAATCAAAGCCATTCACTACAGCAAATACAAGAAAATCATTCTAATGATCAACGACACACTCCGTGCATTCTATAAGTCAGTACATTATTGTTACTTCCTTGGAGTAGTCAAGGCACTTAATCCAAACAAAGAGATTGAGATCATATCATGTGCAAATGGTTTAGTACCAACGATTGGATTGCCATACATCATCGAAGCCATTCATACACGTGAAGTAGAACACCAAGCAACCGAGAGTGAAACTTCGAGATTCAGTGCTGGGGCTAATGTTCTCTTCGATAATGAAGAAAGTAGAAAGTATCAAAATGAGATCATTATTGATGCGAAAGAGTTCTATAATGAGTGTGTCAAGAAAGGTGCCCTCCCATCATTCGTATCAGAAGGACGGAAACGAGTTGTTGAGCTTCCAGACGTTCCAAAGATTCAACAAAAGTTCATAGATACAGTCAAGAAGTTAGAGGTTAAGTTGAGAAAGTTGAATCAAACCGAACCTTCATTACACAATGTCGAGGCCTATGAAAGATACCGGAAGATACCACTAATGAATGAGAAGGATGAAGACTATAGACCTCATCATGAAAAGATTTGCTTAGCTGCAGCCTGCAGCACGGCTCAAGCTGAAGTAGAGTGTGTCTAACTCCTTACCGAGGAGATAGGTAGAGTTGGTAGTCGGTTATCTCTCACTTAAATATCATACATACATATTAGTGAGACTATTACGCTATCTCTAGTGTGCTAGACTATTACTTATTAGCGTCGAAAAGTATGTGCAATATCTTTCTCTCTCCTCTCTTCCTCGTCCTCATTTCCTCGACTTTAATCTATATCTTTATCTGTTCATCAAAAGAAGAGTTTCATCTACCCCATTGTCTACCATATAACATATGATATGCTCATCAGACACAACAGATACTTCTCTCCTCACGATCATACGTCAAAACACTCATAATACCTTGATTAATCTCCCTAACGAATATAATCTGAGGAATAATCTTAATAACTGACCATATGATTGGACCCGCAAACATCAAAAAGTATGGATGCTCCTTGTCTACTGCTTTAGCGAACCCCGCGCCGTACACAATTGACATTATCACATTAATAATTTGCCATACTATGCCCAATATTACTATTCTTCTATTGTACAATGATGCCCCTGTAATACTAGCTATATTGAAACCGATGCCCACTCCTGTAACTACCATTGCTATTATATAATATTTCTTTACATGATCTTGTTCTTCTTCACTTAATACCATGGATAAATCCTCATCTTTAGCAATAGTTAACATAACTAATAATATAATTCTCAAGATTATATCGATTGTATTGATAATGATGGTAGCACGTTTAGAATCACAACAGCAGCATCCCTGCCCTCTTCTTACATTGCCACCAGTTAGCAATGGTTTCTCTAGTAGATTCATCGTACAATAATGTATGCCGTATTATATGTGAGTGTGGAGAGAGATGATGATGGGGTTGTTATGAATTGTGGTCTAGTATTTCCCTTAGCTTTGCTCCGCCTACGCTAATAAAGAACTATCTGTACCAATCTAATGAAGAAGCTGTATATCAAATTTATGAATAGAAAGACAATCAATGGTTGAGGGTAGTTGTAATAGGATTAGGGAGAAGAGTTGATTTTGCAATGCTTTTTTGCACAAAAGATATTGATTGGTATCTTTTTATTGATGACTTACTATATCGACCAATATGATATGTATTATGTACCTAATGAGCTACGATAGCTTAATCTGCCTTTGTCAATCACCGACAATGGTTGTGTTGTCTCCTCAGTGCTTTACCTCTACTAGGTACAACAATACACGCGTCGTAATCATCATTTAACCAATTGCCCTAAAAATTTGCATTTGATACTTTTCTTGCCACATGCTACCGATATGGTATTCTTTGTTCTATCTATCTCCGGTGTCTACAGCAGAGATATAGGAGTATGAGAATATCTAGGATATAGGAGGGTGACAGAATAGCTAGAGGGGAGTGAAAGAATTGATTAACAAACAGCAATGATATCAGGGGCTAGGAGAAATAGGCGGATGAAGGAACAGCACAATAGGGCTCCTGTTAATGTGCCACCAGTTGCAGCGAATTCGACCAGACGGCGCTCTTCATTTACGACGACATCAGTATCATCGATATCGAATAATACTCGAAACAATAATGGTAGTAGTAACAATAAGAAACCAATGCGGGCATCACGACGACCAAGTCATTTAAATGAAATATCATCCAAAGAAAGACACCTAGAGAATGATGATGCATTGAAACAAGAACTACTTCGTGTGGAGACTGCTCATTCAAGCACTTGGAAGCACCCCATCGGATTCAATTTTCTAAGTGCTCTTCGTATTCTCAATGCTCCTGGAGATCCAGTCCTCAACAACACTGGGTACTACATACAACCAGAAGAATTAGAAGATATCCCCGCCATGTTTGATAGTTATCTCAATGTTAATTGTCTGTATTACTCATTAGTGGGAGTTCTTGCAATTGAAACATCTCTTACATTACCAATTCCCGAGCCTGATGCTCCTTTATATGCCCAATGGCTTATCACTGTTAGTAGATTCTGTTGGTGTGCTAACGGTATCTGGTCAATGTCCGCTGTGGTTGCATCGTTTCGTATCTTATGGTGCATATATGCTACCCCTACTTGGGCTAAACGTCGGTTCGTTTTTGATAATAGTAAAACGATCTCTGTCGTCTATGCCATGGTAAGTTATGTTTATGTTAATTTATTGTATACCTCTTTAGTGCACATAATTTTGCTCACATCTTGTGTTCATAATGTAATTCAGGGAAGTCCGAACTTTGGAATGATGCTAATCGGTGTAGTGACTGGAGTAATCGGGTCAATTGTCAATCAGGAAGGATTCTCCCGAAAGGATGTCATCTCGGCTGCACTAGGACTAGGTCTCGGATTTACCGTTACAATTATCTTTGTGTTATGTAGTGGAAGTTTAATATCAAAAGTAGTTCGGCCATGGAAGATTGCTGATGAAAATTTACAAGAACAGAAAGATGAATGGCAGGAGATTGGCAGGAGAGCTGATGACTTTTATAACAACATCGACACTAAAATCGATCCTGATGGGGACTATAAAAGTGTCACTATTGATGGTGCTGGTTTTAGTGGTCTGGGCATGCCGTATGTTGCTCAACAGTTGTGTAATGCAGGCTTGACATTAGACATGTTACTTGAGGTTAACAATGAGGTTTTAGTTGACCAGCTGTTGCAAGGTGCAAAAGTGAATACGTCTGGAGACCGTTTGCGGGTGATATTGTTCATTAGAAAGAGCTCCAAAGGAGGTGCTGAGAGGAGGATGGGAGATACTCATACAGAACTTGAGGCTACCACGACGCATCAGTCATCAACAGAAAGGAGTCCTCAGACGACGAGTTTGTGATAAGTCCCTACTTATGATGAGGTTGAGATTATAGTTAACAGTTAGAGATTAGGATTAGACTTATCTAACTGCTGTTAGTCAGTAGCTGTACAATCTTCCGTATTACTACCAGATTGCTCATTATTTAAGTCATCCCACACTGAGCTAGTTTCCGGTATTCTTTCTGCAAATAAGAACTCGTTCTGATACCCACCTTGATGTTGGACTATGACTGTCTTCTTTACTTTGACTGCATCTTCATCATTAATGCCCAGATAAAGATTATCGGCCCATCTTTTAAAGTATTGCTTTGTAATTTGTCTACTCGGTCCCTTCCACTTATTTCCTCGCCATTTGCCTCCCTGACAAACCAACTTTGAATCAAAAGAGTGGTTACCAAGCTGAAAGATCTCATCTCTTTTAGCATGTACCATGCCGGGTAAACTGGAAGATGCGCGTTGTAATGATTTACGAAGATGAAAGAGAGACGGTTGTAACATATGTTAGTATATGAAGGTTAAAAGGGCAAAATAAGGCAGATAATGGTCAGATGAATAGCCAAGTCACCAAGACTTCATACTGAACACACAATAACATACTACAAAACAACACAAACGCGGACTTTCCAGCAAGGCTTCAGTAAAAGAAACTTGGTCTTCGGATTATTGTTGAATAACTCTACAGCCTTTAGACTCAATGTGCCACATAAATGGACTGCCACCAGTATAACCGGCCCGTTACTAAACAATCGTTTCTCAAGACTCTTTATCTCTCTGCTCTTTTTAAGGTTTGTACATGATGTATTCAATGAGATCGGCCAGGTTTCATAATACGATGGTATCGACTGATCCTCACATGATTTTAAACTTCCGTATATGTGTGTCCATGAGATATGTTGTGATGTTGGTGTCATATTATGCATAGCCCACTGCTTATCAACTAATACAATCTTCTCAACTTTATCAGGAGGTAGTAGTTCTGATAATATCATACTCAAATATCCTCGACCACATGCTAAGTCAATGATTGTATACTTTTTACCATTCTTCAATTCACTATTGGTAACTAACTTTTGTATCGCATCAATAAACGGTACAGCCTCTATGAACTCCTTGGTAACTTTGTCTTTATCAAACAATCGCTTCCACAATGATTTGTTCCCTCGATATCTTTGCCTCCATTTACATATCAGCTTGGGTGCTATATCAAATAACTCAGGGTATTCTTTTGCAAGTGGATCATTGAAAAGCTCCTGTTTTAGGAATACTTCAAACTCGTCATCCGTCCATCCCACATCATTATTCACATCACCATTAGATTGAATGTTTGTTTGTTGATGGTCGGTATCTTCGACCATGTTTATTATTGAGTGTGTCCGTCAGAGTAGTGTAGTACTAGTATTATACCCCTGCTATAATGAACTAAGGTGTGCAGTGATGCCACCAAATATATTTACTACTACGATATCAATGAATCAACTTCAGACTGATAGAACTGGCAATCGGTAACTATCTTTTTTTACTCTATCTCATCACTCACATCTCCAAGCCTCCGACGTCCTGTTATCCCACCAATCTCCACCTCGTGCGGTCAAAAGATATATATATATATATATAGATTGTACTGTATGAGTATTAGGTGGTTCTTGTTGCAATAAGAATGTGTGTTGTAGTGATAAACTCTTTCATTGGTGGTGCAAAAAGGATACCCTATGAGTGAGTCAACTAGCTATGTAGCGAGTGTCATTTTTTTTTAAGACATCCTCGTCATGATTGTGGTAGTGTTGGTGGTCAGTTTTCACTACAGTAGTGAAATCCTGGGGTCTGGGGTGAGCCAAATAGTTTGTCCAAAAATCGTAAGATACCAGATATGTATCCTAAATTTTAAATGATCTCAAATCGAAGCGGAGTCGATACGATAGTGATAGACGCCATGTTGCCAGCTCTGAATAACATCGAAGGAGAACCTACCACTATGTCTACTGATCAGCCAAAGCAGTCGTCGCCAGAGCAAACGCCAAAATCAATACATAGACATAAAATGGAGCAGCAAATTATTCGGAAGAAGATTATGCGAACTATTTTAGCAACCTATCCTCCTATTTTAGATGAACAAAGTATACCTTCAGAAACAAATCCTCCTATTTTAGATGAACAAACTTCTACAAAATCATATAAGAAGTAGTGTTATATTCGGGAGTTGAATAGCGGTGTTTTGTAATTGGATGCCGTTACTCGGATTAATTTGCCGATTACATAAAGATTAGGGTTATAGTAGTTTTTGATTACATACAACAGCAGTAATGATATATGTATAATATAATATATTGAAATGATGATGTTGGCACGCGGATCAATTCATGTTTGCAACACTTGAATATAATGTATCATCTACACTTTATGATTAGTGTATTAATTTGATGAGTCTATTACTGATTGGTCATTCAAGACATTGCAGAGTTGCAATAATAATAAC
>Ga0214479_100180_pt1 | contig 39400 bp, 26 predicted proteins | sample M1_20Mar14CPVII9_5_FD_165054 | JGI IMG/M metagenome (GOLD analysis project Ga0214479, IMG submission 165054) | Marine eukaryotic communities from Monterey Bay, California, United States - M1_20Mar14CPVII9sort6BwellE14 | ecosystem: Environmental > Aquatic > Marine > Unclassified | place: USA...
CGGCAGCCTAGCAAAGCCAGTAAACTAGAGGTTAAGAAGGGTGAGTGGCCTTCCCGTTCTCTTATGTAAACCTAGATGATATAGATATACACGGAGGTGTATATATAACCAATCCTAAACAAGTATAATCAAACGATTAATCTCTCTATTCTTTATTCTAATATATTATAAGCACAAAATCAGCGTGCGTATTCTTTACAAGCAGATTGCCAAGTTCAACAAGAAAGTATCCTTCTTTACTAATTGGGACTCCTTCATCTTGTCATAATGCGTTTCTGTAACACTCCCCAACCATTATGATTGTCTGTCAACCTTAAACTTCTTGTCTAATGTATGTCGAAACATGATAGGTCGAAGTAGTGGCCATGCTTCAGGGTGCCCCCAATGCTTGCTCAAGATATCAGCTGGGTTGGTGTGTGTGTGTGTGTGTGTGTGTGTGTGTGTGTGTGTGTGTGTGTGTGTGTGTGTGTTGAAATGACGGCCTTTAAACCGTAGTATATACTAAATAATCCGATAATACCGAAGTATAGGTATCACACTCGCTTTTCTAACCGGTGGGTATTGATTGGAGGGTATTGTTTTGACGCCACCGAGAGGATAAGCAATGCCAATCAACTCATCCTCAAAACATAAATTATGAGTACAATCTGAATCCCCGTGAGGTGAGAGGATTAGGGTTAGGTAAATCATTTTGTTAAATAAATAACGTCAATACAAAGATATAATATCGATGGAGTTATAGTCAATGCAGTAAAAGAAGTATGATGTCAACTTGATTTGATCATTGCGGAATTCGATTGCCCTAAAAAAGGATACCGATTTTCAACTCTCATAAAAAAGTATCTTTGAGAGTATTTGAGAGTATCTTGTGATGTTATGGCTGGTAATCAACTGAGTTCAAGCTCTTGCTTAGTCCATCGCTACCGCGGGTGCCTCTTCGCAAGCTCTGCGAGGCTGTGCTGCGCACGGCTAAGAGAAGAGACATAAGAACTCATTGTATGCTGTATCTTTTTGTGCAAGAGGTATCTTTCACTGCTTATCACTTTTTCATTGATATATATATTATGTTGGCAATGCCTTCTCCATGACCTTGGTCATCTATTGAGGGTGGTTTTATGTTCTTATGTTGATTATTAAGTGCAGTACAATATTGGATAGCACCCTTGATTTTGGTTGTTCCGAAAGTAGGACAATTTTCAAACACTTTTTGCTGAGGCAAAAAGTAGGTTTCAGTGAAAGTTTTCTATGAGAGACTGGTGCAATACATCCTTGTGAACATCATAAATGATTCAGACTAGCAAAAAGAAGTCTATGGAGGGCAGGAAGGAGGAAAAAAGTCGCGAGCCCAATCACGGTATCGAACCATGGACCTTTTCATTACGAATGAAATGCTCTACCACTGAGCTAATTGGGCAGCGTAAATTCGACACAAAATATAATTTATGATTAACAGCAGTATCTTTTCATCTTTTCATATTGTGTTTCATATCTTTCATATCTTGTGATTAGTTGATCTGTCATATCTATACTCCTAACAATCGGCCACAGGCAATCATAAAGTTATTCATACTGCAGTAGTTAGTGGTGTCATTATCAAGAAGTATAGCGTATCTTTTCTATCATTGGTATCCTTCTACAATATCTTTTTCAACCATCATTCATCCCCTACCTCCCAACACAATCACATATTAAATCAGTTCTTTAAATCATATATTGTGGTAAACTGTCTGATATACAAGAGGTATAATATATTATACCAACTACAAGATTAGAATAAATACTACTACCGACTTACATTAGAATAAATACTACTACTACTGACATAATTATCATGTCAACACTTTTAGTTGGTAGATATGTCAAGATACATAGCTTGGCATCGGAGAAGGCTAAGAAACATAATGGTAAGACTGCAATCGTACGGACTCCACTGAATAATGAGACAGGAAGATATGGTATCCAACCAGTTAATAATGAACAAGTTATGCTAGCAATTAAACCCAACAATTTTACAATCTTATGTTCCTGTTGCAAGATGAGAGACGCGGATGAAAGTATATCATGTAAACGTTGTATGATGGAGTCTTATTGCAGTACCAGCTGTAAAAGTTTTAATAATCACGAGATGTGGTGTATTCCCGTTGATCCAGCCATGGAATTGCCGACTCGAGCAATTGGAGACGCCGATGTGGGAGATGATGCATATGAAAAGGTATGTCAGTATCTTCAATTATCAATGGCTATTGGTAACAGTGGGAGAAGAAATGAAGAGAGAGCCATGTTGGAGGCTTTGGTCGGGGTAGATCCATTGCAACCAAGTGCTTATAACAATCTATTCGCATGTTGTTCTGAACTAGCCGCACTGGCAGAGAGATTTAGGCCGGAAGAGTATGATGAATTGGAAACAAAGGCAATTGAATATCTCATAAAAGGCATCGAAATGCTGGTTGATGACGAGCAATTACAAGACGGTGTGGAAGCAAATCACAAGAGAAGTTTAGATGGACCAATGCAATTAGTTGTCGATGCATATATCAATACAATTAATACACGTGGGCTCTCCTTCTTGGAAGGATGTATGCGAGGCCAAAGATGTATGCCAGGCGAGTCTCATCCCAAGTTAGAAAGGATTGAGATATGCTTGATGGCAATAGTTATCCTCCTTACCCAGAATGAAACAACCTCCTTTAAAGAACGACAACTTCTTGGATATATTCAACAAAAGTTGGGAAAGTATGAAGAGGCAGTCGATACCTTCCAAGGAGTAGTCAAGACAACATCAACTGATGACGAGGGCAACAAAGCAGAGGGAAAGAAAAGGAAGAGTACTGCAGCGGAATATGTCGATGACAAGCAATGGAATCATCAGTCAATGTTACAGATCGGGTAAGTCATACTCAATTCTGTGTGTCTTCTTCTTGTCTATATGAGAAAAAGATCTCATCTAACTCCATACACATACACTTCTTCAGACAATGCCTGTCTAGCCTTGCAATGTATAGCAACGATAAGCCAGCACAGGAGAGAGTTGAAATAATCGATGAGGCGGTTGTCAAGTTTAATGAGACTATCGAACAGCTGAAGAAAGATCAAGGAAAAACAAACTGCATTCCAGTATTCTATGCTAAATACAGTCTTGCCCGATGCCTTTACAACGCTAGTTCCTTGAAGACTCAACTATCAAGAAATGGGGAGATATCTTACAACAAAGAAGAGGTGCATGCTTTATTCTGTGAAACTGTTATTGAAGCGTACCAGGGGGCATTGGAAGAAGGTGACATGGATCAAGCACAAGAGATTAAGAGTCTTGATAATTTACCTTGGTAGTTGTGTCAAAGTCAAAGTGAATTAATGCCGATGCATGTTAAGACATGTGAGATAGAAGTAGTAAATGGTTAAGTTTGGTGTCCATTATTGCTGTACATACTTTTCATTCTATTAGTAAGCCCACATCCAGTCTTGCGCTAGCTGTAATGCCTTTTTTGATGCTCTATCGACATGTTGAGGAAATCTATACTGGAACATTTCCATTCCTGCAATATCACACGCTAACTCTTTTGCATGTATCTTCTCTTCTTTCGTTGGAGCATGGAGTTCATTCGATACTGCAGCCCGTAGTACTGCGAGCATAAAGTCTTGATTATCTTCTATATCAGATAAGCTCAAATGATGTAGTCCTCTGTCTTCGGATCTATTGACTATGCCTTCATACAAGTTCATAGTCTTCTTATTAATCAAACACCGTTCTTCGTGGCTGGTAGTACTTCTAAGTTCACTCAAGTATATACTTAACAGCAATTCAACATCTGAAATCCTCGGCTTGAATAGTGATGCATCTTTCTTCTTCTTGTATCTAACGGCATAATTCCATATAGCATCGGCAATATCAGATCTCTTGGACTTTCTTGCTGCTTTCAGTGTACTTCTTAAGGTATTCGAGTTGGGTTCAATATCATCGGCAGCCATTCTTCGAATGACATCTCTTGTCTTGTCGATATCACCACTCACTATACACGCCTTGAGAAGACTGTTATAGCAAGCTAAGTCAGGTTTTGCCCCTACGCTCCTCATCTCTTGGAAGACTAGAAAGACTTGGAATAACACATCCTCGTCGTTGTTTCCATCGAGGACAAGACACCGCATTAGTTCAGTATACAAGACAATTGCATCTGATGTTTTACTATCTTCTTCTATATCCAAAGGAGCACTCGTATCAAGATTATCGATGATTTGTACTTGTAGTCCATCTTTTCTGATTACATTTTTATTCTCTTTCTCCGCTAGAGATAGAGCGATCCCCATCAAAGATGTATACATTACAGGAGAGGGAGGCAGCTCTTCTCTCTTCATGTACTGTAATACCTCCAATGTCTCGGTCAATCTTATTGGTGTTGCTTTCAACAAACAGTCTGATAGGCAGCCACAAGTAACCGCATTTGGCTTCACACTAACTTGTTGCATCGTTCGGAAGAGCCGTATTGCTGTATCGACTCTTCCTGTCTTACCACAGGCGTTAATACATGCAGTCCAAGCACCAACTTCATTGAAAAGAGTTTGCTGATGATACATTGGAACATTCCTTACATTGTTTTCAAGGGAGCTTGCAGACTTTTGTTTCAGCATTAAGCGCAGGCCACTCAATGCTAGGTCACATCTTGAACATCTCGCACACACATCAATCAAAGCACAGTACGTGACACCATTTGGGACGATGCCTTCGTTGATCATTCTATTCAACAAAGCAAATGCCATATCTGGGTCGTATAGACCTCCACTTCGAATATCTCGAGCTTCCTTGTCATTCATCTTCTTCCTTGCAACTGTTGATATGAGGATTGTATATGTTCGTGCATCAGGCGATATATCTGTATGTGCTGACATGAGTTCCAATACCTCAAGTGCCGCACCCAGTTCACCAGCTGTTTTGCATGCATCTGCCAAAGTATTATATGTGTAAATGGTTGGCGGTGTGATAGGAATCCCCTCGTGACATGAAACTCCTTTGAGACCTAGCATGGCATTCAGTATTGATCTAGCTTCCTCATGTTTCCCAAGCTTGGCATATGCATTCATAAGCGTATTGCAGAAGATACTATCAGGTACAATTATATCATTCTCCGTTTGAAGTAATTCCAATGCAGTCAACTCCTTCCTACCATCATCTCTTTCTTTTCCGGAAAGGATATTGGTATAAAAGTTGGGTTGGTTACGCATCAAATTCCATAATCTTAATGCAACTCTAGGTTTGCCTAGACTAACAGCTCTAGACATTAATGTCGAATATGTAACCAAGTTCGGTTTAGGTGGATCTAGTACCAAGTCTATTGAGTGTATTGTTGGATGATTTGCTGTTGTAATATCCTCACTAGAATCAGTAGTAGATTGTTTACCATAGGTTGATGTGGTCATTCTACTAACTAACGATGCCGACTTCTTCATTTGTGTAAATAACTTCAAAGCTCTTCGGAAGTCATTTGAATCTCCAAATGTTGCTAATGCTGCATTACACTGTCTTACTGATGGGAATAACTTAGATGGAGGTATGTTAATACCACTTTGTCTACTCCGTGTCATCTTATCAACAGCATCGAACAATAACTTCTCTACTAACTTTGCCTCTTTCACTTTTATGCTCATAAGATGTGCATTATCACTAATTTTATTGGGCTTTGATACTGATGCACTATCATGTTTGCGTATTCTTTTTGCATGAACAGGTTTATTGTGCTTTCTAATATGTACTTTATCATCTCCTTTGGCTTTACCAAGTAGCAGAGATGATGTTGTGATGGATATTCTTGGTTCAATGTGATGTTTGTCATTGAAGTTGAAATTACGGCGGCGCTGATTTACGAATCCTGCAACAACAACATTGTAATCTAATACTACCACAGACCAAACCAGGAAGATAATGAGTAGAATTCCTGCCATTTTGACAGTATTGTATTCGGCATGTAAATGAATGAAGGAGAGGAGTAAGGTGGTTAAGCTCCCCGTATCGTGAGCTTTTTGAGGAGGATACCATCAGCACTTTGAAAAATTAGGTTTTTGATTCGGTAGTATCAATAGGTGGACGATTATATAGCAATTAAGGGCGTTGGTATACATTCAATACCGTCAATAGATCAGTTTTTAACGTATTTTCGATCATAGAGGTTTCAGATCAGTAGTAATTATAGTTAAGTAGCACGAGGTTTAGAAGTCACAACAACAAAATTTTCAAAATTCACATTAAGTATCACCACGTACCTTAGGATACAACTGTGAGGTTTCATATCAATATTAAGTACCTTAGAATACAGCTGTGAGGTTTTATATCAACCGTCAATAGTCCTTATAGTACACAAGAGTTAGAAGTTACGATATCCAAAGATGAGTTTATCATTTGTAAAGTCAGCAGTCTTATCCTCCACCGATGGTGTATCACATAATGAGGAAACAACTATCAACAGTACCGAAACACAATCATTACGTGCCTCAGGTGGAGGTGGTGCACATAAACCACTATTTGAACAACTCCGTGCCAATAAGGATGCACAAGATGAGAAGGATGAGGAATTCCAGCGTAGTCTTAGGGGTATGCGTCCACTAGATGAAGAAGATTGTGCACATTTAGATGCCATTGATCGAAGTCGACAGGAACGTGAGCATAATGTTAAGAGTGGAATAGAACGTGAGGTTGCTTTGTTTCGTGCTGCTAGGGAGGATAGAGGATTGGCACAGACAGTTACAGATGGTGATACTATTAATACCACCAAGATATCAGCAGCAGAATCGAATAGTATTGCAGCAGCATCATCATCAACAAAGAAGGAAGTAACCAAAAAGAAGATTGTACCTAAATTCACAATAAAGAAGAAGAGGAAGAGACAAGATGGTAGTGATTCTACAAAGAAGAGTACAGCAGATGATAAACAATCAAATGAAGTATGTGAAAAAGAAACACAAGGTAAAACAGAAGATGACGATACCAAGGAGATAAAGAAAACAACATCAAATAATGCATCTGATTCTTCGGATAATGGAGGTGGTGGGTTATTAGGATTGGGGTGTTATGGTTCGGATAGTGACTGATATACAAATATCATTATTTGTTTCTAATATTGTTAACATTTATCAAAATTATATCTATCCTACTCATACACTATTAAAACACTTTTACTAGCAACATAGCCTCGCCCTCTTATCATTCATCAATGTCACAACTGCTGTGTTAACGTTGTCCCTGCAACCTCAGAAGAAGTAGCCTGAACTGGGAAACTTGGGGGTGCCGAACTTGAAGAATACATGACATCCGATCGAACAATGTACTTCTTTCCATTAGAAACAGTTTGACCCTCGTGCAAAATGTTGTGTTCGAACAACAGTACCGATCCAGTTCTTGGCTTCACATCTAAATGTCTTCCCCTCCCTTGGAATACAGTATTACCACCCTTAAACTTTTGATTCAAGTAAACATGTACCGAGGTATATGAAGTCTCACCTGCTCGATCACCTTGATCTTTACCCCGAACGAACTTGGCATCATTATGTGGTCGGAAGAATTGACCTTGTTTATACTTGAGCATACGAAGTCGTTCATTGATACCAACGGCATGTTGAACCTTGCCATTACCAGATACCCACGGTGCACTCATCAATCGACGTTCAAACGGGGTATCCTTCAATGCATATACGATCCTTTCAAACCAAGTATCGGCTAAAGATAGATCTTCCATTACAAACCGAGTACAGTTACGATGTATTCTGTTATTCTTTCGGTCAAATATAGATGCATCTTCAAAGCCATTCTCTTCTGCTCGATCAATCATCTCAGAGCACTCCTCGGGTGATAAGACATTATGAAGTAAGACTGCAAACTTGTACGAACCAATGATTGGAAGTAACTGTTCGGATAGGTTCTCGATCTCAATCTCCTTGATGGCATCCTTATTGTGTTTCAAAAAGTTGGGAGCCTGTAGCTTGGGGAATGCCCCATCCTTAAGAGATGTCAGAGTACTTGACCCTGCAGATGATGAATCTCCACTATCCTTGCGCTTGAATCTTAACTTCATGCGCTTAGTTCGTTCTTCGCCACCACTAGCATGACGTCTCCATTCATTGACATGTCGTTGGATATGTTTTCTCTTCAATGCAATCTTAAGTGATCCAGCCATGATAGCCTGTCCATCAACCTTGGATGGGAACTCACGAAAGTATGCCAATATCTCTTCAAATGGCATGTCTAAAATATCTTTTGAGGCAGTTTCCAACAGTGATAACATGACACGATAGACAACCTTCCAACCCTCAACTAGAAAACAATCCCATACCCGAGCTACCAAATCAAATGGGAATGTACTCGTGTATAACGTTAGTAACCATTGGGTAACAAACATTGATACATGTATGTTTTCAACCTCCATGTGCTTTGCCAACTTGGGTAAGAATTGAGCCATCAACTTCTCGGCAATATAAAGTACCTCATGTGTCCCTGCCATATCCTCACCGAATAATTCACGAAGCTTATACGGCTCTTCATTCATTACCACAACCAATAACCAGAATGCCTCCTCCTCTGATAGGAACGTTAGAAACATTGCCGATATAAAGTTCATACCCTGACAATATCCAACGTCAGTATCATACATACTATAGGCACGTAAGACACGACGTAGTGCATCCTGTCCTTCACCCAATCCCAATGCCTGTTCACTACCCGGGAGACCACCCCGTGAGCTACTATTCTGTGAACTCTTACGACTAATCTCATCAACCTCTTCTACATCATAAATGTCTAAACTTCCATCACTATTACCAAACGCTGACTTCTTTTTGCCATCTCCACCGTCAGCTTCGTCAACATTATGCAAGTTTACACCACATTGCATAGCACTATTCATCAACGTGCTCATACTTTGATTAAACAATTCCTTCTTCTTTTCAACTATCAAACTTGGATCTTGTCCGGTAGCCTCGGCAATGTCAATTATATCATCGTCGTCGTCAGCAGTAGTTGTGGAACCTTCTTCCTCATGTGTTGTTTCATCCTCATCATCATCTGACATATCTCCACCATTCTCTGAATCATTGTCAAACCCTTGAGAAGTATTATGACCATATCCTTCATCTTTATCATCTTGATCACGAGTAGTATGAAACAAATAATGCTTTGGAAAAGTACGATGTATATCCCGTTCAATAGTATCCAACGTGTTACCCATTTTCTTCATCTTCTCTGCTTTCTTTTTCTCTTCCTCACTCTCCTCTTCTCCACTTGGGTTACTACAGACAGAAGTAACATCTGTATCACCAATATCATGATTGTGCATTTTATTATATGTCAATTGTGCCTTTTCGACAAGTTTATCATATTCACCATAATTCTCTGCCATTATTAAATCTACGCCTGTTAATGTAGTCCATGCCTTTTGTCGTATATCATCTGGTAAGCCACGTCGTGTGTAATATTTAACTTTGGATTGTGAAGTTGTGTGCTTGTTTGTATTGAAGGGTGATTTGGAGGAGGTGGGCACTTTATCTAAGATTTCTTCCCAGCGTAATATGTCGATGGCGCCACGGACTGAATGTAACTTGGCCAAGTTGGCATCTTCCATTGTTTCAGTTGTATTATGGTCATCGTCTAAGAGGAAACCATACTTGTCCATTTTTACTATATGATCTCCTCCTTTACTGCTACTCCCTTTACTACCCTTACCTGATCCAGAGCTAATCTTTCGATAGGGTACATCACCAACACGTTCCATGGTAGTATGTGTATTTGTAGGTGCACTTTCTGGTGGTTGTGCATATCCTCCTTCTCCCGTAGTATTGACAAGGATATTCCTACCATTATTGTTAGCAGTAGTGATACCCTTGAACTGAAAGAACAAATACTCATCTTTGAATTCTGTATGGTCTAAGCATACATGTTCAATGCCTTCACCATCGCCTAGCTTCATAAGATCATTACCAATTTTGACTCCATCTTCTCGATCTAATACTATATCGCATTCTACAGATAGAAAATATGGTACCGTACCATGAGAGTATAGAAAATTGGATTGCAAAGATTGACACATGATATGCACACACAACACACATAGCCGAACACACACAAGAAAAACTTACCAATTAAATAATCAATCAATTCAGAAGCAACAAAACAATTACTATATGTTTTTAAATGATACTTTCTTTCTCTAATTTCTAAATTATTATATAATAATTTTGATATTTCATTGAGAGATAATTTTGATGGGGCCAAGTGTGATGTGTTGTATGATGGATGGGGTAATGATTCGTCATTTTGTAATGCTGCTAATGTGTGTGGTGATAGACTTGCAGTAGTAGTGTTGTTGTTGGTAGTGGTATGATGCTTTTTAGAACGATTGCGTTTGAATAGGCCTTTCACCTTACTTGACATTTTTGGTTTATGATGTGTTGGTGGTGAGTGCTCCACATCGGCGATTGATGAATTTGGTGCCATTTTGGTATTATCCCTACTAGATGATATCGGTGGTTTATATGTTGCCATTTATGAGTGGTAGATCAAGTATTGCAATGTCATCGATCGTATGCAATCAATCAATAAAATGCACGTGAAATGAAGGGGCTGTTCTAATCGAATTGAAGATGCCACGGTTCACAACCAATGGAAAGAGGGAATACAGACTTATACACTTACAACCGACCATAGTATAGGCTAGTGTGTATAATATGTGGAGACAACCATATCCAGAAGAGACAATCATATAATCTGCTGAAGGAGCATGCGTCTGGCACAGCTAGTTACTTGTGGTATGGCGGTGTGGCCTATCTCTAATCTATTGATATTCTATGATGATGCATAAAGAGTAGTTCCACTTTCTATCCACTCCTCATCCACTGGATTGATTGTCATGAACTGATCATTGCAAGCCTGTTCGCATCTTCTAATATCTGCCATATCCTTGCCTCTTTCTCCATTGTATACACAACCCAATAGACATGCTACTGATGCAGTAAATCTCGGACCAAGAGAGTTCACACACCAATGGCTGCCGTCTACTGATATTCGATTCAAATTACACTGCTCGGCATTGTGTTGTATCCACCGATTTGAACTGACACATACCTGAGCCTTGCTAGGTGGCCACTTGCCACCATTCTTAAGTCGATCAAAGAAGAAGTCAGCTTCTTGTTCCCATCCCTTCTTTGTAGTATCTGGCAAGGTTGTATTGGTCATTCCAATGTGTATAGCATTATTCCATATGATTTGACTAGTGTAATTGTTGAACTCTTGAACTAACACTGTCTTGATTCCATTAACATCATCTGAATCGTCTGATATCGGCCAATTGTGTGCAATATCTCGTATCATGTCATTAATCTTTCCTAATAGTGCCCACTGTCTAGCATTGACAACATTGTTACATAATGGTAACGTCGAAATGATAACCGTCTTCACTCCAAGATACTTATTGGCAAGTTGAATCTGTTCAACAATACCCTCACGTGTGATTTGGTCTAAGCTTAACCAGCCATGCGGTACTCTCATAACGAATGCATCATACGCTCTACTAACATCCTTTTGAGTTGGATGATCCAAGAGTGTTATAGCCTGACTTACTGCCCATCCATTATTATTGTGATGTTCTCGATTGCAAAGGTATATTTCTCGTTTGTTCGTGTTACTCATGAGTCCAGTCTGTCTCCAAAACGAACTAACGCCTCCACCCTGTATGGGAGATGATATAGTTAAACACTCACTAACCCAATCTTTATCTAGTAGGTATCTATATCCTTCAGCCCATCGATGCTCCGTATGTTTGCCAAGGGATGCTGCATCGAAAGCTTGAGCAAACTGCGCTCCTATCGAATCACCCATGAATGCTATATTCAAATCTGTATATATCGATGTTGTAAAGTTAAGTACCGTCCGTTGACCAAGGTATGGTGGCAATGGAGGTCTACCATGACATCGATAATTGTGTTTACTAAATATATCAGGATATGGTACTTCATCAGGAGAATGCAAACTGAATGATATCCGTACATTGACACTACCTTTCATATCACTCTTTGTTGCTATTATATTATGTTGATTATCATCATTATTATTGTTTGATAAATCAGTAAATGATGATTGCTTGCAACTTTTCCTGTTAAACTTTAGGTTGATAATTGCAAGTATGCAAATATTGATGAGTGTATATCGTCTTCTCTTCCTTTTTGAGAAGATGAGTATATTCCATAATAGACATGTTGTTGCATATGTGTAGAATACTACAGATAGACAGCCAGTGTTGACTGTGGTTGGAGGATATATTATCTCTACTGCTTCTTGCTCTTGCAATTGAAATTGTGTCGAGTTTGAGTTGTTTAATTGCAATAGTGTATAGTTTGTTGAGTTTGAACTTTCTACTATCGGTATATCACTTGTCGGTACATTATCATTATTATAACTATTCGATGCTAATTTTAACAAATGTATATTGTTAATATATAGTAGTACCAATGCAATAGACGCCCGTCTAACCCACTTTGGTAGTTTTTGGTCTCGTCTCGATTGTTGCTGCCTAAATACCTTTACTGTTGGAAGTGTTGGACTCTGTTGTACATCAACAAGGATAGATCTAGCAGAAGTTGGTTTACCATTCATATTAGATGATGGTACTACTATTCCTTCTTTGGTAGCTTTATGAGTAGCTTTTGCTCGGTTCATTTGGGCTTGTTGGATTGATGAACTGCTCAAATTTAAAGAATCAAGAGATGCTTGTGAACTACTCTCCTGTAGCGGCGGCGCAGTAGAAAACGGACCATTATCTCTATGAATAGCCACTTCTTCTGTCAATACCGTGACTACTCTCTTCTGCCTCCGTGGTGTTAAAGGCATTCTATTCCAATAGCAATGCCTTATTGTTGGGCTTGCTTTCTTCAGTTTAATTTTTTTTAGTGCGGGGAGAGGCGAGAGGTGGAAGAACTGAGTCCTTAACTTTTGGTTACTCGTAACTCCTTACACTCCCAATATATATGGCCTAGCAATGATTTATATAGGTTTGGAACATCGCACACGGTGGTTGTTGCCAATTATCAGATTGTGGTGGTCATTTGACAATATAGTCAATTTCGTGATCTAAACAACGTACTTATTGAAGCGTAAGTACCATCACCTCACTTCGAGTGAAATAGGAGAAAGATATAGAATATAGATAGAGAGTAGTACATTAAGATGACAATGAATCCAAGTAGAATAATGTCAGTAGTATTGCAAAGAAGAGGAGTAATATCGGCGGTAGAGTCGGCCATCCTACGCCCATCAATTTCAATATTAGAAAAAAATGATGCACATGATGTGTCATCTTCACAAAGACGGTTCTCATCATCAACAGTACAAAGCAATACTACACAAAACCATACTAGATATCTACATCAAAGTAACACTAGATCTATAAATGAAGTAAACTATTTACAAAGAAGATACTTTGCACGTAATACCAAACGCAACAATACAAAAAAATACTTTGATGGCAAATACTCTTTTGAAGATTCAGATAGAGTAGAAGCAAAAGAATCGAAAAATATATTAATCATTGGTTCATCGGGCATATTAGGCAAGACGTTAGTATCAAACTTTGGTAATCTACATAATTGGAATGTATTAGGTGCCGATGTAGTAGAACCAAGCATGTCGGAAAAGAAGAGTGGATTAAGTGACTATATTTCATTACCAAATGATGGTTCAATTTCTGATATAACTGGCGAGTTATACAAAGGTGTATCACATTCATTACATGGTGGTGATACAAATAAGAACAAGTTAGATGCTATAGTATGTGCATCGGGCGGATGGGCTGGAGATGTTGATATTACCGATATGATTGACAATCATCTAGCAGAATCAAATTCAAGTGAATTAGAAGATGTTGACTACGAAGAAGAATATGCACGAGAAAGTGCATTGGTATGTGAACGTATGATGAGAATGAATTACTATCCAATAGTGGCAGGATCTCAAATTGGACGTCGATTCATGAAACGTGGTGGTTTGTTTGTTATTATTGGCGCTTCGGCTGCTTTGTCGCCCACATCGGCTATGTTGGGGTATGGTTCGGCAAAGGCTGCTGCTCATCATTATTTACAATCTTGGGGACCAACTACGAGTGAAGAGAATGGCACTACTGCCGTGGGTATACTGCCTTTGATGATTGATACACCTAATAATCGTGCCATGATGGGTGCAGATGACGATGACGAAGGCGGTGACGATCGGTATAGTAAGATGGTCAAACCGATACATATTGCAAATGAGATTGGAGAGTGGATAAAGCAACCACATTTACGACCTCATTCCGGTAGTTTGGTTAAGGTTATTGCAAAGAATAGGAAGGACGGGAGCGGTGGCGCTGCATTTCATTTGGTACGTTAAACTGAATGAGCAGAGAGGACAAATATCTAAGCTAGAAGCCGTTTGGAACATAAATGTTAGAATTTAAGCGCTCCAAGTGCTCTATCTAAAAAGTGAAACAACTTTTCCTCTACCTATCAGTCCTCAGTCAATGTTAGCATCAGGCAATAGATAGGACAGCACATGCTCAATAACAACATCCGCCCCACAATTGATATGGCACTGTTCTCGAATAGCTGACTCCTCAATCTTGATCCTCTTGATGCGTCTAGTACTTGCTTGGCAATGATCATCCATCTTATGCTTCCACAATGCAAGTTCAAGTAGTGAAGTGGCCTCCTTCAGATTGTAGTACTTATTTTCATAAAGGACAAGTTTTTCTTCTACTGCAGTAATGAACTCACTCCTTGAGTATTCTAGCTCAGGAGCTTCCTCAATGTATTCTTTTATCTGCTCTCGCCACTGCCTCACACCAATTGCATCAATGCGCACTGAGACACTACACTGGATGAGAACCCTTGAAGTTCTGGTTGATATACTACGACCTGGGCGTATGATAAAGCTCAGAATTGTTGCCCACTCAACACTTTGGTGAGGGAAAGACTCTCGTTGAATACGAAATAGATTCTGGATCACCTTTTTTGGTGCATCGGCTCTCCCTAATGATACTACCATATCTGTCCAATTCAACTCAAAGTCAGGATGTATCGACTGATAACTTTCAACCAAAAACTGTATAATATCATCTGGCACGTTCCCCCACATTGCGTAAAGTAATGGCACAGCTTTCCATCTATCTTCCGTGATGAGAGTATCGGGATACTTTTCAATCAATACTCTGTATAATTCAATATTATGCACGGTTGAACATGCCATAATATGAAGAGGAGTCATCCCCAAAAAATCTCGTAGATTACCGGTTGGATTCAATTTGCTGCCCAATACTCTTTTACGTAGGTTGGTCACTTCATTGAGTTGATCGACTGTCACAGTATTGTAGGATTGGTAGTATATCATTCTGTGAATTGGCAGATTGTCAAACCGTTGTTTCAATAAATGTATGATAGACCCGCCACCTAAGCAATCCAGAAATGAATTCTCTTCGATATTAGCACCAGTTGGAATAGTGACATTTCTCAGTGATTTGCAATTTGCAAAAACAGATGCTTCGATCCGATTGATACTTTCTGGTAGCTCTAATGAAAACATGCCTCGACAACCACTCAGCATCTCCGAAGGGATTGTTGTTATCAGAGATGGTACTCTGAACTTAACGAGCTCGGAGTTCAAAAATGTGCAGTTTCCAATACTTTCTATGCCATCTGATAGACTAAAGTAACTTGTCTTTGTATGACAAAAAGCACTGTATCCGATCGTTTTTAATGTTGAGGGGAAGTTGATATACTCTAAAGAGCTGCAACTAAAAAAAGCCTCCTTTCTTATCTCCAAAAGACCTTCTGGTAGCTCAATACGTTCTAATCCTTTACAACCATTGAATGCATTCTCATGAATAATTGTGACGGTGGTTGGTATTGTTATTTTCTTCAGTGACTCTGTCACGAGGAAGGCACATCTCTCAATTTCTATCAAGCCTTCTTTCAGTTCAATCTCCTCTAATTCTTTACAACCACAAAATACCCAGCTGCATAAGCGTGTAACAGTGGATGGGATTGATATTCTTTTCAACTTGACACAGTTACTAAATGCTCTCATTCCAATTTCTAACAGCCCTTCACATAATTCAACTTCTTCCAATGTTCGATGATATTGAAATGCTCCTGTTCGAATTCTAGTGACGGAGGGATGAACTCGTACACGAACTGCATCACGTGGTACCGCCGGTCCTCCCTCTCCCATATATACAAACACTTCAGCTTCCGCCGCCATACTATTGAGTATACTCAATAATTATTTTGTTATGGTGTATTGTAGGCGTAGGTGATTGAGTAGTTTATATACAATAATAAAACTTATACAAAATATGATATCTTATCTTGATAATTGATGAACAAGTATAGTGATTGATACACAATATAGCATGTCCTTGACACCTGATGCCTTCGAATCTAGAGGCACGGTAGCAAGTGTCAATACACCACTACCACTACATTACACAGTCTTCTCTCTTCATTCATTTAGCTCAATCCCGTGAAGTGGCGATAACACTCTTTCATTTTTCCATACATTGTCTCTCCTCTCAACTTACTATCGATCGAGACGCCGCCTTCTTTACCAAAGTTTTCAATACTATAATGCCATTCGTTATCAGAAGAGTAAAGAGTGAGAGTGATATCATCCGTGAAGAGGAATTAAATGAACAGGAGGAAGAGTCAACAACTGAACTTGAATCGAACGAGCAAAACATCATCAACACGACACAGCTATCATTATCATTACTCCCCTCCAAAATATCTGGAGCATTAGAACAATGGGATGGATTAATTGATAGGGAAGAACAATATGAATTATCTAATGGTATACGAAAATATCTATCTGATGAGGGTCGTCAGACGTTTTGTGTCTGGGCATTCCCCTTGATTGATGTATACGAGTTACCCCGTCGTGTTATTCCTGTTGCTTTGTACTATTTCGAGAAGTACCTATCAGTAACAACAGACAAAAAGATGAGCAAGAAAGGCTTGTGGCGTTTGGCAGTAGCATGTTTATGTCTAGCCATCAAGTTACATTCGAATAAGAGTGAAGAGTCTCTTCAACAACTTTTATTAGCGGTAAGATTCAATACGGGTTTTTCGTTAAGGGAGGTAGTACGGACGGAATCAAAGCTATTTGAAGCATTGAGTTGGTATTTACACCCTCCCATGCCAACAGATTATTTGGAGGTGGCATCTCCTTTGATTGAAGAAGTTACAGCCATTAGCAATGATGTTTTACCCCGTGATATTTATGAGCTGTCGAATTACTTGTTACAGATTAGTTTATTCTCAGCTGAAATTACAATGCAACGTCCATCATCGGTAGCATATGCATCTGTATTGGTATCTATGAATTACCTGTGTACCCCAACAATCGTAGTGAATAGGTGGAGAGATATCAATCTCAGGCATTCACAAATGACCAAGCGATGCATTCCACTGTTACAAGATCTGCTTATTGCTGTTATGAAGAAGCCAAAGGAAAGAAACTGCACATCACCAAAGACTGTTGGGGAACTTTGAGAGGAAGAAGGATTGGATCATTCTTTCACATTATATGTATATAGAGAAATTAGATGACGACGATGAGTCTCGGGAGCAAAATGGAATGATTAGGGGGTGGCCTCGGCTGTTCTGTTGTGAGTGGCTTAGGGATCTGCTGTCTTTTAGATAGACGACAGACAGTCTCTGTTCTTCATAAAAGGATAGTGACACTTAGAACCAAACCTCTTTCTACTCATTTATATAAAACGATATCCCCCTCATCTATCTATATTCTGGCATCCCCCTCGGTCTCTTCTAAACTGACCCACAACATCGAAACTATACATAGCGGCACACTCGAAATAGTTTGTCTAAGACTGCTGACATTGCACATTACCGGGACCACCTTCTTCATCGTCTGAATCATAGTTATCACTATGAGATGCTGCTCCTCCCTTGCCGAAGTTCTTAACATCTGCCTGATCAAGGTGAACAACCTCCGTCTCCTCTTCATCATACTCAATATCCATGGCAGGTTTGGGCAGTAACATTTTCAAACTCTTGATCATATTCTTTGATAAATCTCCATCGGATGGGAATTCAACACGGAAGAGTACATATAGATTTCCCTTAACGAAGGGATTGCCGTGTGATGGCATACCCTCGTTTGGTACCATCTTAACAAACGGGGCACTAGCACTTGCCTCTGGCTTAATAACTTCCCCTGGCTTGGATTTGATAACAATCTCTCTTCTATCCAAATGTTTTACAATCCATTCAAACCCACATAATGCCTCGTTGAGGCTTAGTGTCTTGGTAATTAACAAATCGGCACCCTTGCGTTTGAATAAGTCATGTTCCTTCTCCTGAATAATAAAGTTTACATCACCAGCTTCCAAATTTGGCTTTTCATCTGCCATACCCCTGAACGGTATCTTGGCATTATGCTTCATACCCTTCTCAACATGAACCTCCAATATCTTACGTTCCTTCTTCCGTGTGGCGATATATCCAGTTCCGCCACAATTGGTACATCTACGTTGTAGCTGCTGTACCATACCCAAAGCAATCTGTCTCAATTCAATAACAACACCCTGACCATCACATTCCGTACACATTTTAGATTCCCCAACAATAACTTGTCGATTAATAGCAATCTTTGCAGTCTTTCCATTGTACAAATCTTCCAAACTAACTTTCAATGGATGATTGACACTTTCACCCTTGCGTGGTCCCGACGATCGTCCCCCGCCACGTCCACCGCCAAAGAACATGGAAAATAAGTCATCAGGTCCACCGCCTCCACCACCATCGTCACTAACTCCCTCTAATCCATACTTGTCATACTTGGCACGTTTTTCACTATCCGATAATACCTCATATGCGGCTGATACTTCTTTAAACTTTTGTTCGTCTCCGCCTTTATCGGGATGATGCTTCACGGCTAACTTTCGGTATGCCTTTTTAATTTCTTTTTGATCAGCACTCTTATCAACCTGTTGTAATAATGTGTGGAGATGATATGATATGATGAGATAAGTATGGTAGTTGAGAGAAATAAAAATGAACAGATTCCCCAAATGATATCTTTTGCAAACAAAACACATTGCAAAAACCACAACAATCCACACATATATTCGATCATGTACAATAAACTTTGTTTGAATGATTATCGTCACAGTTTAAATCCGACTGGGGCGGCTACACTCAAATGTAAAATCACTTCGAATAGTAGTCTAGTGGCGTGTTGTTTTGTGGGCTGTTGTGCATATGATATGCACACATTTTATTATGGGTGTGGGTATAGAGATACTCTCTCCTGTTCATCGCTATATAGTATATCTATCATATCCTTCTTCTCATTAATATGATACATCCACCACTACTTGTATTGCAACACCACACAATAAGGTGTACAAAAAAATGACGACACAAATATTAAAACTCACCCCCAAAGCTTCATAAAGCTTCGTCGTGTCTACATCTCTTGATGGACCACGACGAGATCCACCGCCGGGCATACCGCCACTAGAGGCGAAGTGTTCAAATGGATCGCCACCGAAAAACATAGTTTATTGAGTGGTTTGGTAGGGGATAAAAAGTTATGGCGGAGAGTGAGATTGGTGTTTTTCATTTTTTTGTGGTGGTGTTAATTTCAACTTAAGAAACTCCTTGGAGTGGAAAACTGCTGATTTTCGTATTACTTATGTGAGCTAGAGTAAAGACCCGTATTTTAACTTACAGTACTACCGTATCAGTTTGGGAGTGAGTGAAATATTTGCAACTATTCATGTTCTTGTCAAATGTCATGTCAAAGTAGTAGTAGTAATAGTAGTGGTAGCAAAGCTTACTATGATAATTTCAATTATAAACTTGTTATCTTTTGGTGAACAGGTATCCAAATGACTTTTCTACTACTTAATATTGCCCAATGAACTCCGAAGATATTGCTCCTTCTTACCCTTTTTGAGCTTGTTCCATTCCCAATAAGGTACAGAAACAACTCGAATTCCATCTACAATAGCAACTTGCCTGTGCTTAAGAATTGTACTACCAGTCAATTCTCTGCCTATGAAGTGAGACGGTCCATCAACCTCAACAGCGACTTGCTTTCCATTCACTTCTACTACTGCATCTATTTGATATCCACTCTTCAATAGCACTTCTTCTTGTGGTTGTAGACCCATTGATGATAGACTAGATATGACATCGTCTTGAAACTTTGATGGTTCAGGTATTCTTGAGATGAATGCTTCATAACACCGCTTTTGAAGTGATGAAGGTAAACTAATGTCAGACTTCAACTCATCTTGCCACAATTGCCACTGATGTAGCTGTCGCAACGCTTCCAATATGAATTCATCTTCCTTGTTTAGACAGCTATTGATAAACTCATTATTGAATTCAGATGGAACGTTAACATCTGCCACCGAATATGCCCAAGCAACATTTGCCAAATCTTGAGCATTGTATTTGTCTAGATTTGCTTTTATTGATGTTACTAGAGATGAGAATAGATGTTTGTCGACCTGTCCATTCGATGCATATGCCCACAGAAAGTTGGCTATTCCTTGTGAAGTGAATTCATGTTGTCGTTTGATTGCTTCTTCTGCCAGTTTATTAAACAGTTGAGGATTTGACTCTTCTGCAGTAGCATATGCCCATGATATGTTCGAAAGCGCTTGAGAATCATATCTATCCAAACTATCAAGAGTAACAATGTGATCAGCTACCCTCTTGAAGAGTTGTGGCTGTGACTCTCCTGCAGTTGCATATGACCATACAGTATTGGACAGCTCCTGTTCATTGAAATGTCTCAAGCTATCAAGTCCAGCAATATGATCTCCTAATCTCTTGAACAGTTGAGGATGCGACTCCCCTGCAGTTGCAAATGCCCATAATGTATTGGAACAATCTTGTCCATTGAATGATTTTAAGTTGTCAAGTCCAACTAATTCAACTATGTGATCAGCTATCTTCTTGAAAAGTTGAGAGTGCTGTTCTTTAGCAGTTGCGCATGCCCAGACTGTATTGGATAGCGCTTGAGGCTTGAAGTTATGCAAGTTGTCAAGGGTAGCAATATGATCTGCAACTTTCTCGAACAGCCGTGGGTGTGTTTCGTTAGCAGTGGCATATGCCCAGACTGTAATAGAACAATCTTGTCCATTGAATGAGTTCAAGTTGTCAAGCCCAACAATATGATCTCCTATTTTCTTGAACAGTTTGGGTTGTTCATCTTTGACGTTTGCTAATGCCCAAAGCATATTAGAAAGGTCATAAGAGTTGAACTCGTCGAAACTATCGAAACTTAAAACCTCCTCAGCAAGCATATCAAAGTAAGTACTGCCATTTTCAACAAGTACAACCTCTTCTGCAAGTCCAAATGCATAAATCAAGTTGGATAGATGGCGTGCATCAAACTCATGAAGTATTGCCACCGAAACACTTGCAATATAATTGAATATAACCTGTTTGTTCTTTGATTCCCTGCCAATGAGAACGTCCTGTAGTATCTGCTCTGTGCTTCCTTTATGTTGCCTACGATGACTCTTACCAACTTTATTAATAATCTTAGCCAAACTAATTGCAATTGTTGCTAAATCCCTGTAATTGTATGTTTGACAACTTCTTAAAGTTTGACCAATCAATTCATCAATTTGCATCTGCATCTGATTACTTGGTCGATTATTCGATCTCTGGCGGAGTAGCTTTGATACTAACGTCCAATAAGCAGCCATACCACGAGGTGACATGCTATCTTTGTGCTCATATGCCATTTGAGTTAACTCTTCGATTGATTGGCATACTCTCATATCTGGATCTTGATTTCTTCTATTTCCTCTGCCACGATGGTTTGAGGAGAACCATCGAGATTGCAACAACTTCAACTGCAATGGATATTGAGCATAAGATGGTGCATCAATATGGATATGAGGGAGGATACTGCTACTACCTCCACGAGAAGCAGCTGCAAATCCTCGTATATGTATAGACGATTGCTGTGTAGGTAATGTACTACTACTAACATGATAATCAAATGTACATCTTGGTAATTGCAATACCGAGCCTCGATCATAATGTGTAGCCAATGGTAGTGGTTTCAAAAGAGTGTGTTGGTTGTTGAGAGTAGATGATATTGTGGGAGACATATATATCGCCGCCGCACTCCGCCGAGATATATCAGCAACAGTTTTGCTACCATAATCTCTCCTCAGAAAGTGCTGCCAATAGCGATGGCATTGGTGTAGCATCATAGTCAAATCACTAAAAGTCAAAAATGATGAGAGTTGGAAGTATACTAACCCCTGGGGTATCCTAATTTGGGGGTTAATTCAAATAGTGTATTTCACACTGCATTTTCCAGTATAAATGAGGGAGGAGTATAATACTTTTTATTTAGACCCCAAAGGGGATATAACCATTCTCAAGAGAAGGTGTACAAACTCTGGCAAAAAGAGATCAGAGGAAGGGAACGAGATATAGGCTTCATTATTACTACTATAATACTTCATCCCTTTATCCTTCCTCTTTTTACTCAGTGGTATATAAATATTATCTCTATAATTGTGCGGTGGTAGTAGTTTGAAGATCAGCAGTCATAAAAAAGTGAAACCTTTAACACTAAATTTGAAAGTTTCTCTGTTGCAATAGAACACAAATTATTATAGATATCAATATTATCATGGCACCAAAGCTACCAAAGAAGTTGGCCTCTGCTAAGAAATCATTATCACGTGATACTTCCAGTGGTAACAATACTAACGATGGCGACAATCTGTCATCACCAGCTCCACCGCCATCGTCTGCATCACCAATGTCAAAGTTGCAATCTAAAAAGTTTAAAAAACCCAGCATGCCAAATATATCCACAGATGGTATTATGAAACGTACATCATTATTAGAACGGAATGTTAGTTCAGGCAGTGGTACCGATTACAATAATACACCCTCAACAAGTAGGAGAGATTCTGCACAACAACAGCAATCATCATCATTAGCAGGCACAGGCGGCCGTCTAACCAACAAGGGTACATATAGTAAACAACAACCATTTGAGCTTAGTGAAGGTGCCATGAGATTAAATCGTATATTAGATTCCAATACTACATCTGTTAGTGGTGCTGTACCTAGTTCATCTAAACAAGGTACAGTGATATCAAGTTCACGTATCAAATCAATAGATGGTAATATAGTACGCAAACAAACTACTACACCAGGTAGTTCATCTCTACTCAATCCAACTTCTACAAGTTTAATCCAAACCCCATTAACAAACAGCAATACAACAACACTAAAATCAGACTATATACCACCATCAACAATCTCACTACCAGACCCAACCGATGAAAATGCCGTAGGTGAAATGACATGTCGTATCTCATCTAAAATGCGTATTGACTTACGTAGTATTGGTGGTAGAATAGTTAATACAGATGGTAAAGTTGAGGGTAGGACTGGTAACATTTTATTAAAAGATAATTGGGAGGAAATGGTAACTACGTTATCTACTGATAATTATAATGGTGGAAAGGGAAGTGGAGAAGAAGAGTTAAAGATTATACCAACAAGACCAATGAACCGATTAACGAATGAATGTTTATTTAGTATGTGTGTTTCACAGTTTGATTTGAGTGTTGGTAAGTTTCTTATATACAGTATTTATGTGTGTGCGGAAGTGTGTTTAGATGTGTTTATGAAGTTTTGGATGGGTCTTTGCGTGATTTCATAATACTTACTAATCACAAACTCATCACTCAATCTCAATCTCATCTACTTAAGGATTATCCGGTAACAAGGGTGGTAAAAAGCGTCATATACCAATAGCCAAATCACGGAATAAACTACGATACATTGTCTTAGTCCGATCCACAAATCGGCCATTACTACGTCCTCGAGGGTTGAATGATGCCAATGCATTAGAAGAAACATTTGATGATGAAGATACTTACGGTAATGACTTAGATGGTGAAGAGTTGGGAAGTGATGATGGATATGATAATATGTACAATCCCGAAGAACAATCTGGAAGTGGTGCAAGTAAGGGAGATGTAACATCAACTCCCAAGAAGAAGAAACGTGGCTCATCCAAAACTACTGATACAGCATCCACGGGAACTATAACACCCGAGAAGAAACAACGTTCGAAGAAAAAAAAGTTATATCAAGAATATGATTCAGGTATACCATCATCACATGAAATATCCTCATTCCCTGCCTTGTTCTGTTTGGCTATACATGCCGATGGTACCAAGCCAGATGTGCGCAAAGTATTGGAATTAGACAAACTAGTTTCAATTGAGAATGCACCACCCCGAAAAAATGCCCCAACGGGAAGTGCCGGGCCGATTATTTTGGTATTCCGTAATGGTGACGCTGTGGAAATTGATTGTGACTTGCCCAATGCAGGTGTGGTAGGTGCCGGTGGGGGTACTGAACAGGCTAATGCTGCCACTTCGGGAAGTAACAACAAGAAGAATACAGCAATGGATGCCACGAATCGATTACGGAAAGATCGGTTCCTTTGGTCGTTACTACAGGTACATGCCATATTATGTACATCTGTGGTGGAACGGAATGTACATGCTGCTGCCGCGGCTATGACTCAAGGTAGTTCAGGATTAACCGGTGCGTCTGGTCAACTCCCTCCCTTGGTTGTACGAAATGTCGACCGTGGAGAGTTACAGTATGTCAGTACTATTAATAATTTCTTGACGGACAGTCCAGTATTATGCTCCTTACTTGATCGACAGAGTGGCAAGTCATCACTATCCGGAAGTGGTGGTGGACCAGACTCACAAAATGCCCTTGCAAATAAGGGTAAGGAAAATGGTGATGATGATAATGCCAATGAGAATGGTGGTAAACACCCTGATGATATGGATGGTATGGCCTATGATATGATGATGGGTAATTACAACCGTACCGTGGCATTATTTGTGAACGAAGAGGAGAAGCAAGATGCTGCCGATGTGTTAAATAACACATCATGGCAACAACAGGAAATTACCGCCGATGGTACGACAAACGTTGACGCTCTGGGTGTTACCGCTGAAAGTTTAATACGCATGTTACAACAACGGATGAGAGACTTGGAAGCCGAGACATGTCGACGATTAATATCCTGGGAGGATGAAAAGTATTACTCTGCATTAGGTGGCCGACCAAAGCAGTATGATGAACGGGGTGTACTTATCAAGAATAATGATAAGGTTGATGCCATGAGTGTCAATGATTTGTATATGACATTACAAAATCTTGATGATGAACTTGAACGAATGGAGGAGTGGATACAAGATCGTGCCACCATGATTAAACCCATCACAGATGAATGCCGTGGTATTGAGGAGGAGAATCGTATGTTAGAACAGCAGTGGGTATCGTATGAAACATTGGGAGTGGAACTAAAGAGATTGTTGGGTGGACTTGTCTTACCTCCTAACTTGTTGAAGGTTCTTGAAGATCCTGGGTCGGTCATTGTATACCATCGATCTACTGGTGCGGTTGATATTGATCGGAGTGAGCAGGGTGTTGAATCAATCTATCAAGCTGGACAAGCATTAAAATTGGCCCTTGATACTGCCGAAAAGGAGGGTGGGATACATTTACGAGCTGTTAGTGATACTGTCGAGGTATTATCAACAACATCCAACAAGTTCTGTGGAGCATTGGCACGGATTGTTGTTACTGTTATGGAACAGTTGGCAAAGGATGTCTGTTCTCGTCCCGAGGCTGAAATTTCAAAGGGAGATACTCATACGTCAATCTCGAAGAAGATTCGGGAGGTAAGTTGTTCAAAGTTGTTAATATCTCTTTCTCCTTGTATTACACATGCATGTAGCCAACAACTCACTATGTGTTGTATTTATATCAATACTTTTGTAGACTCAACGGCAGTTTCAAGCATCATTGCTTGCATACATCAAGATCATCGAGGTACTTGCTCTACTCAAGCCTGAGATCTTACCAGCTGTCAGAGATGCGTATTCAGAGCTCGTTGCTGAGGGTATAATGAGCAAGAAAAGGATGAAGATTTACTTTGCGCAACTGCCCGGCCGTACGTCTGTTAAAATTGCTAATGATGGGAACTTTGATGCCAAGTTTCCTGGACGGTCATCGGCATCTGTAACTCATGATCTTAGTGAGTATCCTCCGGTATCACTGAGACATCCCAATGTTGTGTCAGGAGGTGATGGTATGATGAAGCCTGTAAACGTAGAGGACATTGAAGCAGCTCTTGCTGAAATGCTACCTCTGATTGCTCGGGAAGCTTACTTCACAGCCGCCCTGTTTGGTCTCAGTTCAAGACATCTCGATGGACGTCAGAAGAAGCGTAACTTTGAAGCAGCCAAGAAGAGTGTTGATAATTCCTCTCAATACTTTCGATACTATATGAATCGTATCTGTGGAATCGCCTCCGAGGTTGATGCCGAGGGCAAGAAGGTTAAAGGAGATGCTATGCTTTCACTAGTAGCATCGATCCATCTCAATGAGGCGATGGATGGGTACATTGATCGTAACAAAAAGGGCGGAGATCACTCACTGTCATTAGCATACGTCCGTGCTACCATCTTAGACTTAAGGAAGAAGGTTGACAAACAGTGGGTGATTTGGATTGAAAATCAAATCAAATGGATAAGGACTAATCCTGGCGTTCCTCCAAATGGCAAGAGAGCTGGAGTATTTGCCAGTATTTCACGCCTCCCTAGCTACCTTGATCATGTCTTGATTTGTTGTAAGGCAGGCCGACCAAAGGACTACACACCGAACCTTGCCAAGATTAAAGTGGTTAGTTACTATTTACAGAAAATGGCATCGTCGCTCTTTGCCAGCTTGAACGAGTGTGCAGAGCGTGAAACAACAGATCAACAATATGCGGCCAATGTAATGAGGATGGAGAACTCCTACTTCTTTACACAAAGCGTCAAGCAAAGAGGACTTGAGTTTTCGACCCTCTTCCAGAAACAAATAACAGGAGCAAGTGTCATCTGTAAGCAGAGCACAGATGCCTACCTGGGATGGATGATCAAGCGTGAATTCAAGGCTATGCACAGTCTATTCTCCAACATCTCTAGGATTCGTAAGGATGTTGGAGATGCAGATGTGCCAATCCACGTTCCCCGAGCTCAATTTGTCCGAACTCTTCAAAAGGAGTCTAGCAAGGAAATTATGAAAGAAAAGATTGGTGTAGTCTACGCCAGGATGGAGAAGCACTTGTCCGAATCGGGAGGACTTCTTCCTGTGGCTTGGAAAGCTTTAGTCAAAGTTTTATATGAATGGTTTGGTCGCTGGGAGAAACTAAGTACCTCATGCTACAAGTTTATCCTTGAACCGAGTGCTATTGATGTTGTTAGGATTGCAAAGAAATCAGCTAGTGGGTCTGCCTCATCTAGGAGAATTGAGGGGAAATCATCAGACAGTAAACACAAGCTTGTTTCAGTATAATAAGATACTAGTATTAGTTACCCTTCTGCTCACATACTTAATCATCATATAGGAAGTATCATTTGTGTGGTACTTATGCTCATCATGAGTTGATATGTACACCACATTCAAAGTGAGCGGGAGTTGCTGCATTGCATCAGGTGTGAGCTTCTTCCTCTGTAATTCATCGAGTATCTATCTGATCTATCCGCCGTGCTTTCGGATACGAACTCTTCTCCAGATGCATCTTCCTCGTCACTACTCCACTTTAGCAGCTTTGAGAATACTATATCATCCTTTTCTATAGTTGCTTTTGATTTGCTTTCCCATCTCTTAATCTTAGTACTACCATCTCTTCTTGTTGGTTCGTCGTCACAACTACCAAACACATGACCCTTAATCGTTAAGATGGGTTGCACAATATACTCCTCTAGTATATCCAATACTCCTAAAATACATGCTGGGTTACTCTTCCATCTTGATGGTCGTACACATGATATTAATTGGGGCATATCATCATCATCTTCTGTTATATGTATCTCCTGTGGTACGTCATAGTCGTGAGTAATAATAATTGTATTATCATCACATCTCTTGTCAATATCATCATTATGTAAAACTGGTGAACATAGATTTGGTATAACATCATCTGCCCATTTGATTGTTTTACATGACCATGGTGAACAGTCATCTTCTTTTGCTGTAGTTTGCATTGGCGTTTAGTCGTACTCGCTCTCTCTCTATCTATCTCTATCTGGACTACCAGAGATAACAATAACAGAACAACTTAGCTGCAGCTCATCATATAACATCCATACCTCTAACTTTTCTCCACTACACCACATTATCAGCATGCCAACGTCAAAATAAAGGAGATAACGGGCATCTTGTAAAGCATATTGGCTGCATTGTTGCTTCTTTCATTGCCTTCGTCTCATCTCATGAAAAATGTCCTATGATGAGGTATCCTGCGTGGTATCCTTGAAAAAAGTAAGGAGCATAAGCCAATTCCCGCCTTGACAATGACAGCTGCTAATACCTTGAGCCTCCTCATCTATCAGCAATATCAACCATCACAACAATTAAATTAACACCATGAAGTTTATTGTTGCAATTGCATCCTTAGCCGCTGCCGTCGGCACAACCTACGCCGCTCCCCAACGAAAACGAAGCATTGAAAACAAATACATCACCAATGTTGACGAACAAAAGTCTTCTCCTCTTGCTATTGACCCTTACCTAGGATTAACCAATCGTAAACTCGAGAAGGATGAAAGTATGTCAATGCATCACGGTGAGTATTTTGTAAAGTATTTACATTATACAGCAAGGTATGACATATGATGTGTCTCATTCTCATTGTCATTATGTTCAACCTATATATCTCTATATTATTAAGATGATGACCACGATCATGACATGATGGGGAAGAGCTATTGTACTTATAGTCCTGACAAGACGTGCTATGCAACAGGCTGGCCTGCCTGTTGTGAGGATGAGGATACGTGCCCAGAAGAACGTCCCGAATGTGATGTTGAATACGATAAGTGTGCAGACTTTGACACACTAGAAGCGGCGGAGAAAGCCTGTACTGAGGAGCACGAATGTGGTGAGTTGGAGGATGTAAACTTTGGCCCTGATTGTGCTGGTAACAAGGAGGAACATTGTGCTGAGATCAAGGCCTGTTCTGAATGTGAGGAGGAGATTCGTGCAATGTTTGATTGTGAACAGTAAGTGTATACTTTGTGTAAGTTGTGTTAGTATGCTTATATGTCCTCATGATATCCCGTCTTCTTTCATAGTGGAGAGAAATGTGGCGAGGGACTAGGATCATGCGAGGATGACCACGATGGAGACGATCATGATGAGGGTAAGTTAATTTATGATGTGATTAATATATCACTTAAATGTCCTAACATATGGTTCTATTTTATTAGATGGTCACAAGGATGACGAGCATACTAGTGAAGACGGAGGACATGAGGGACATGACCATGGAGAGGATGGTGACACTACTCACTCTGATGATATGGACAAGGATGCTTCCGCCAGTACTGAAAGTGGAGCTGCTACCCTAACTGCTGGAGCTGCCTTACTTGGGGGTGTTGCATTGATGATGGCCTAATTATGATTATGGCTATTACAATATTTAAATGAGTGGTATGTGGGAAATAATCTGGGTGTCGATCAGCAGTAATGTATGAAGAAGTGATTGATAATATAAGTGGGGGAAGGAGTGATTGATAATGTAGTGTGAAAAGGTTCAGATACTACTTAAAGTGAAAATCAAATTGAGAAATGAGAATATGATTATATCATTTAGAAATATATCCACAAAGGAGCAACATGATGTTTGTTGTCCGTCAAACACTATACAATGGATTCTTCGGTCTGAATAGTAAGTAGACCAGCCAACTTGAGGTTGGATTTACCTTGATCGCCTTGGACGCTTCCTTGAGGGATTCTTGAAGTCACACATCTGACATTTCCTCGCCGTTGCGTCTTGGTCGAGTGTGCACTGAGGGCATTTCCATAACTCCACCGTCTCCTCGACATCAGGGGCCGGAGCAGCAGCCACTTCTGTATCCTCAGTTTGCTCGTCACTCTTGGCCTTGGCAAGTGGCTGGGCTGTATCCTCCTCTAATGCAGGAGCTGGTTCCTCTTCATTCATGGCTTCTGGTGCTGGTTCATCCTCCATGGCTTCATCCTCTCCAGCCATCTTCTCATCTGTATCAGATTCTTCTGACTCCTGTGTATCATCGTCTTCAGCCTTATCCTCGGCAGTCTCCTCCATTTCTTCTTCTTCTTCGCTCTCTTCTTCCTGTGTGTCTTCTTCCTCTTCGTTGTCGTCACCATTGTAAGAAGCATTATCATCTTCTTCTTCTGAATCTGCGAGAAAGGCCTTGTCCGCGGCAGTTTCCTTCATTTCTTCTTCGTTCTCCGAGTCACTATCTTCACTATCGCCAGAGTCAACGTTTAGTGACTTCTTCTTTTTCTTTTGAGCAGGCTTCTTCTTATTGGCGTTCTTGCCACCAATCGATTCATCATCACTACTACTCTCATCATCATCATCTTTAGAAGAGGAAGGGTTCAACTCTTCCATCTCTTGCATTGCTTCTAACTCGGCAAGAGCCTGCTTCTCTTCGTCTTCCTGTTGACGTTGCTGGATGAGACTCCATGTTACTTCCAACCCAAAGACGAATGAAACGCTATCGTACCCCCTCATCGCTGCTCGGAAGATGGGGTCATCGACTGTATCTGTACTGTAATGATGAGACCAACTTCGCATGTTCTCCTCGTCGGGCATACCAATCTGATCTTGAAAGTCTTCACCGCGTTCATTGTCAATGTAGCTAGAAGGGATTTCCTCCTCGTCACCCTCTGTTTTGGGCTTGCCTTCTTCACTCCTCTCCTCTCCTGCTGCTGGCTTGCAGGTTTCGTCTTCGTCTGGTTTCATTGACATGAGCTTGGGTACTAGCTCCGTCCACTGTTGAATCCACCAAAGTTGGAGCCGAGAAGCTCTATCGGCAAGGTCCTGACCAGTCTCCCAAACTTTCAACACATTGGAAAACACTCGATTCACATCCTTCGAGAAAGCTGCAGGACTGCCGTATCCATTACTACCATTCTGCTTATCAAGTCGCTTCAATACAGTGCCAAAGTCCATTGGTTGTTTCACTGACCGTTGGTATTCCTCCAAGGATACACCATGTTCGTCAGGTTTCAACGGAGTAAGGAACGTCGAAGAGTCTTCCATTTTCATTACCTGTTCCAACAATGCTCGGCAGGCAGCAAGCTTCTTTGGCAATACCTTGGCAGCATTTGCCTCGGCATCATCGACGATGATTTTGCACCTCTCACACTTCAACTTGTCATGTGTATCACTGGGAGTGCCTTGACGTAGCTTGAACAAGTTCTTCAAATCTTTAGAACTGAGCTCATTGACCTGTTCTTTGTCATCAACGACAGACTGAAGACCTTCCTTTGATAGTTGTCGTTGAAAGATCTTCTCCTCGACGGTGCCAGTGGCCAAGAATCGGTATGTAAAGCATCGCTTCTTCTGACCATCTCTCCAACAACGAGCAGCAGCCTGTTTATCGACTGCAGGATTCCAGTCTGGATCAAACAGAACCAGCCTGTTGATAGTTGGTGACGTAGAATGGTAGATGGAGAGGGATAGAGAGAGGTGTGAGTCTGGAAACAAAATATATACAAGAGTTGGCTTGCAATAACAAAGGGCTCTTACCTATTACCACCAATCAAGTTAAGTCCACATCCTCCAGCTTTACTTGACAAGAGAAAGGCAATCAAGCTTGAAGATGGATCATTGAAATCGTCACACATCTTTTGACGCTTCTTCATGGAAATACTTCCATCTAAACGACAGAAACCCCAACTATTCTCTCGGCACATTCGTCCAATAAGATCCAATGTTTGTGTGTAGTTACTAACGATGACAATCTTATCGGCACCATTTCCAGGCTTCCTCATCTCTCTCATGAGACGCCAAAGGACGAACATCTTTCCCGAAAGCTCAGGCATAACGGGGGCATTCCTTCCTCCACCCATGGCCTCATATGGCATAAACTTGGCAATTCCGTCTGCCCCAGGAGCTGCACTACTCTTCTCTTCCTCAGCATAACAGATTTTCTTCTTATTACGACCTCCGGCTCTACCTCCACCCATCTTGTTGGATGAATCATCCTCTACAACGAGGCTTGGATGGTTACATAGTTTCATGAGCATCTGAATTGAGCCCAAACAGTTGACTTGCTTTCCATCTAGAACGTGCTGCATAGCTTTACTATTACAGAGATGAGCGTACATGTTCTGCTGAATCTCGGTAAGGTTGCAACATACTACCTGCACCAACTTGGGAGGTAAATGTTGAGCATTCAATGTATTCACACGCCTCAAAATGAACTGGTTTACAGTCTCGGACATTTCCTGTTGGATTTCAACCATGCGTTGCTTCTGCTTCTCGGTTGCATCAGGCTCGCGTCCACGTAAAATGGGAGCTAATGTCTTCCTACGGAACTCCTCTTGTGAACCGAGTACACCTGGGTTGATGAAATCAACCATTGCATGAAATTCTTCAAGATCATTCTGCATAGGTGTACCCGTGAGTAATACTCGACGTTTAACGGGGATGGAGTTGAGTGCCCTAGATGTTTGATTATCTCTATTCTTGAGCCGATGTGCCTCATCACATACCATTAGATCACAGCAGCTGTTGATTAAAGTATAATGAGTAAGAATAAGTGGTTAGGGTATGGATTTAATGAATGAAAGTAAACAGAAGTTAACAATATCAAATGAACACTCACTCCTTGAACTTGGTGAGACGTCCGACATGGGCTCTGATAGTTTCGTAACTTGCAATAAGGACATTGAACATCTTGGTCTTTACAAAACAATCAAGATTCTTCTCTACAGTCTTACGGTCCGATTCGGCAAGGGCTAATGTTTTGACTACTCCCGGACCCAACCACTTGACAAATTCATTATCCCAATTCTTCACGAGGGAGCATGGACAGATGACTATGATACGTTTGGCAGTACGCGCCTTGTTGGCAGTAATTCCCGTTTGTAACATTGTCCAAATCAAACAGACTGATTGAAGAGTCTATATATATGGATGGATAGAGGTATATGTATTAGTTGTTGGGCATACTTACAAGATGCATATCAAACACAAACACCAGACAGACAAATCGTACCTTTCCCAGACCCATATCATCAGCTAGAATACAACCAGCTCCTTTGAATTCACGTAATCCCATTACACATTCATACATGAATTGTAAACCCTCCCGTTGATGCGGACGTAACCATTTAGCAAGTACGGGTGGTACAAATACTGAAGTTTTTGCATATGCCTCTACCGGGGCTGTAATTGAAATTAAATATGAGCGGCGTTGTTAATGAATATTAGCACATTAAAACATTACACAAAACATTAAGTACATCAACAAATGATTTACCTGGTAATATCTCTGTCACTGTTTCTTCAACACCATATTCATCTTGTCGGGTAACGGTCATCCTATAACATATAATTAATCCACCCCAAATAAATACAATTATGTTAGCAAATATAACAAACAAACATATACAATTCATATCAACAACAACAATACACACAATCAACTAATCCAACAAATATAAAACACTTACAATCGTGGTGCCAATCCCTTAGCCTCTCCACCCTCGTGTGGACTCTTCCATACCATTAATGGTTCAAATGGCCTTTCGGGTTCCTTCTCTTCTTCTTCGCTATCACTTTCATCACTAGTACCTGAACAATCCCCATCCTTCTTTCTTTGTGGTAATTTAAATGATAATCCCTTTAATAATAATTAATTAATGAATGTTAATTGGTGTTTAATGTGTTGGTAGTGTATGTTTAATAGATAATTAGTGAGCACATGCACCATTAAATATACCACATGCACCATTAAATTTATACACCACCACTCCTAAATAAACACAACTCACCTTTCCAGCACGTGCCATCAATTTAGACATACCATCAAATCTACGTTTCTGTCCCAACGTACTAGTCTTTAATGCCAATTCAGATCGTTTATCATAACTCCGTCTCTTAGTCATTGGCCTCTGAAATTTCTTTTGTAATAATGAACCACCCATACCATTACCATTACCACAATTCAATCCCGACATTACCGGTGCACGTGCTATTAGTACTTTAGCACCCGGTTGGAATAATTTGTTGGTCGATTTAACTTTGATAGGTCCAGAGCATTTACTAAAGCCGGAACCTGCACGTGCTACTACTAACTTTTTACGAGGTGGGGGTAATCCACCGGAGACACGACGACCGTCGGGACCGAAGGAGCCACGGGTTTTATTACCCGTTGCTAGCATGGTTTGTTATTGATTTATCTAGTATATATAATAAATCAAAGAGGCGGCTGTTTATCGAGCTACTAAAGAAGAGATGAGAGTGTATGGCAAAATGGCAGTGCATAAAAGGTAGAATGTACGAATGAGCCTCACTCAAAATCATAATTGACACACGAGAGGTGGTTTAGTTGTTGCTTTGAGTGCCCAATACTATTGATCAGGGCATCTAATTAGCAAAGCAAGAGCGATTTAATTGCTGCGTAGAGGTGTGTATAATTATTTTCTATACCGCCGCCAATCAGTGAAAATATATCGTCATTTATTACTCAATTCTCATCATCTTGCTAAATCTGCTAAACTCTGGTGTTAAGTTATACTGCTAAAGAACAAGGGTACATCAACTGAGAGAATATCAGCAACTATATTTTACCTCATTAGATACTACTACAGTTATAAAAGTTAGTAGATATATCAAAAATGTCAGCCCGGATAACACGCCATACAGCCAAACGGTTGAAAACTGAAGAGGCATCAGCAATAAACCCTCTAATCAACCATGGTTCTGATATTCTGATATGTATCGCCCCATATTTATCTGTCGAGGAATTGGTTAATCTTTCATTAACCAATAGGCACTTTGGTCTAAGTACTGGAGATGATCAATTAAGTTTGATGGAAGATGTAGTACGTCAAGTTATTATCAATGAACAGACTGAATATGAGGCAGCAGTATTGCCGAAATACGAAGATGAGAGTTATTTACAGCTATACCATCAACATAAAATGTTACGTAAACCATTACAGTTTGATCAGTTAGTGGGTAAGAATCTTCAGTACGTTGTTGAAGGTGAAGAGGAGGATAAGACAAGGGTATTTGTTAGACCTGCTAATAATTCAACCAAGACGGCTATTAGTAATAATATCATGCGTGCTGGTAAACATTACGTTGAATTCACCGCTGAGTCATTCCCCAGGAGAACAGAAGTGGGTATTATGAGACCAGGAAAGTCCGCGTTAGTATTGTAATTCTGTGTTTCAATATGATGTTTCGGTGATTTTGCCGCTTCATTTGACCTTAGCTTACCTCTAATTGATTGCCTTTGCATACCACACATACTAACATATGTTACAACCGGTTCTCTTCATCTTCATAAACTGTAATAACGCGCATCTTCCAGTAAAGGGATGGGGTAATAAGATGGAGAAGGGTAAACCAGTCAACCACCTGGCCCCGACCATGTTGAAAAAGCCGTTTTCCAAAGAGTTGTTAGCAACACGAACCGAACGATGGGGCGAGAGCAATGTACATGCATGCATGTATCATTATTCTATGGGACGGCATTGCACTATTTGGTCTGATTGGCAACAAATGGGCAAGAGTGAGAACTCGCACAGATTTGAGACTTGGGCAGCACAAACTGGTGCCACTACATTTTCCAATCTCAATCAGAACAATGTTATCGGTTTGCTTTTGGATTTGGATGAGGGAATGATGACTGTCTATCAAAATGGGCAACGATTGGGGGTGATGAAAACTGGATTGAGTGGAGAGTATGTGTTTGCTGTGTCCATGGAAAGTCGTGACTCGATTGTAGGCATTAGGCGTGCATCGATTCCGGCGGACTATGATTCAAGTCAGAACGAAGTCATTCCAGCCCCCAATTGGATGGATATGGTCTTTTGAGCACCTACTCCATAATGAAGTTGACATGTATGTATCTCTAGAAGAAACATATTGAGAATTATGATCGAGTTATGAATGAGAGAACACACTATGGGGGCTACTTGTGGATGCTAGTTATGGAGACTGGTCTGAAGCATATTATTGAGAGATGAAAAGGAAAAGAGTGTACTTAGCTAAGGTTTGATTGTACAAAGTTAAGGTTTACATAATCTATCCACACATCAATATACTAGGCATTCTATACACTACAATCCTCCTCATTAGATCTTCACATCTCCATTAACTTCACACAAATAGTACCCCACAAATAACCATTGTCATTACTGAAGTAGTGATCACTTGGCGGCGTTGGGCTTTACTCTCAACCTCATTAATAACATTATCAGGAAATGTCATCTGCCTGGATGGGGTGTCTGTACTCAGTGGACTTGTTTCTTCAACTTCCCATGGCTCTTCAGAGTATCCTGCTAGCATATCTAGCATTTTAATTGAACCTCCTTCTGGCTGCCGAATCCATGTATAACTATCAGTAGCCCAAGTATATGATGTCTCGTCGGTAACCTTCGTATTATCATACCCTGCAGTGAAGGTGAGGGTGGTAAATTTCATATCAAGCACTCCATTTTCATTCGGGTTGAATTGCATACGTGTGTATACATCACATATATCACCATATTTTGAACCAAGTATAACAAATGAAGATTCCGGATCGTGTGTAAACTTTTGCTCTGTACCATCTAATCCATCAATTATAATAGTAACATTAGATCCATGGATAAGTTGATAAGGTGCTGTGCAATCTTGAATTGTCAAACGAAACTCGACCCTCGTTTGTGAAGTACCTGTCACCGAGATATATTTGTCATTATCAGATGATGCCTCCCAAACAAATTTCAACTCGTTCCCACTGGCCAAATCAATGGGGATCGTTCCCCCACATACCATCTCAATTCCACACTGGCAATCAGAGCAAGGGCATTTGTTGGAGCAGGATGCTGATACTATAGGAGAGGGAACATACGGCTCAAACAGTATCATATTACGCCAATCTAAGTCTGCATATGGCTTGAGTTTGATCTCAATTGTGTTTGCTTCTGAGTTCTCAAGGGTTTCTTGAAGGGGTGGTTTCAGAGCCTCCCCAATATCAAAATTATCTACTAGCCAACCTTCCTCAAGTATCTTATCAAGCATGACATTTTCAAATATTTCAACCGTTCCTTCTATGTCTAGCTGATCCACCGTCTGTAAGATGATAGTATTGTTAAAGTTCAGACAGTCTGTTAGGGTTTGAGCTCCTGGGTTCGTTGAGGTGTCTGGACAATCTGAAGAAGGAATGTGAGTATATTAACTTGACTTGTCGTAAGATAAGGGGAAAAAAGAGCTACTTACTGACATCTTGCACATCATCAAGTGTAGCCAATACTGCTGCCTTCACGATCAGATTTCGAACTACCTTTCCTCCCAAGTTATTAAGCCTTCTGCCACTTTCTACTTCTGTACTATTCCAAAATTCTTCCTTGATCACAGTATCACTCAAGACCAACATTTGTTCTTCAAGCATTATCTTAACTTGGTTAGTTTTACCCTCCATGATTTCATCTGCCGATAGTAAACCACTAAAACTGACAACAAAGTCAATTGATGCGGGAACGTCTGTTAGTAGTGGGTCCGTCGCTGGTGGGGCCTATAGATTTCAACAAGACGTGACAATTAGCAGTCAAAATGGATTATTTAAACAAATACCCTTACACAAAGATACCATGACTTACCTCTTGCGAAGAAGGTGCTGTGGGCGGACTTGTTGCACTTAGTGGCACTCCGGCTGGAACTGGTGTCTTATTGGATACGATCAGCAGTGAGACATAGATCATCTAAACAAATATCTTTCAAAGATAATGTGACTTACCACTGATGAAGATTGACAATCCGAAGCACAAAAGGGTCCGTTCTGTGCTTCTTGGGGTGTATCTTGATATGTACAGCCAGAGTCTAAGAAGATATCAAAGCCGTTGGAGCCCGTGAAGATGTTATAAGTGTTGCCTGTGGTGTATGGGAATGTATCTTGCCATGAACATAGATCACCGTTGAAGGCTGTGGCATCTCTGAACATGTAGCTCATATCGGCAACACTTGAAGTATCAAAATTTGAAACATCTCCATCAAATGAAATGGCTTTATAGAACATGTATCTCATATTAGTAACTTTTGATGTATCAAAGTTTGATAAGTCTCTGTTGTAGGAACTTGCTCCACTGAACATCGACGACATATCAGTAACACTTGAAGTATCAAATTTTGACACATCTCCATCAAAGGTTGTGGCATAGCTGAACATGTAGCTCATATCAGTAACACTCGAGGTATCAAAGTTCGATAAATCTTGATTGAACGAACTGGCATCACTGAGCATGCTGTTCATATCAGTAACACTCGAGGTATTAAAGTTCGATACATCGCCATTAAACAAAGTTGCTTTATAGAACATTTGTGCCATATTAGTAACACTCGAAGTATCAAAGTTTGACAAGTCCTGGTTAAAGGAAGTTGCACGCCAAAACATGCCGTACATGTTAGCAACACTCGAGGTATCAAAGCTCGATAGATCTCCATTAAACGAAGTGGCACCTTGAAACATCCACCTCATATTAGTAACTCTCGAGGTGTCAAAGTTTGACACATCACCGTTGAATGAAGTGGCATAATTGAACATGTATGACATATCGGTAACACTTGAGGTGTTCCACCCATTGATAACTTCGTTAAAAGCATCCATACCAATAAACAAGTATGACATGTCTTTAACATTCTCCACACACCATGAGTTTATCGGCCAACCATATGTTTGTCCAATCTCACAATTTTCATTATTGGCACAGTCTTGACTAACATATGCACGAACTGCATTGTAAAGAACTCCATTTCCACCACCATCATCTGCATTGAAACATGATGAAGAAACAGATGTTGTATCCTCGACGATAACTACTGATGTTGACGATGCCAATTTTGGTTTACAAACACAACAATTCTCATTTGGGGTTAGACCTGATTCCCCCATCTCCCCATATCCACCACACCATGCCGCATTACTCTCATAATCTACACATAATCCACCCCTTTGGTGTGTATAGAATGGAAAAGAAGAAAACTATGACCATGAATCAAAAGTAGACACATCATATGCACAACCTTCCAACATCAAAACACAACAAACAACATACCATTGATCTGTATAGCCTTGTGTATCAACACACTCAGTATCTTCACCATCAATAGGAGGGGATTCAAAGGGTACAACTTTATAACAATAGTTGAACCCTTTGTTTATATTAAATTCCCAATCATAGCTATATCCGTCCGATGAGGTTATTTCGCCAGTTTCAAGATATGAAAACTGATCCACCCAATTAACCTCATTGTCAA
>Ga0214479_100181_pt1 | contig 39363 bp, 33 predicted proteins | sample M1_20Mar14CPVII9_5_FD_165054 | JGI IMG/M metagenome (GOLD analysis project Ga0214479, IMG submission 165054) | Marine eukaryotic communities from Monterey Bay, California, United States - M1_20Mar14CPVII9sort6BwellE14 | ecosystem: Environmental > Aquatic > Marine > Unclassified | place: USA...
GCCATTATAGATATGCAAGGCTTGGCTTACCACAAGATCATGCAAAGGCATTAGAATTATGGCATTGTGCAGGAGAGCTTGGAAACGCCGCAGCATATTATAATATTGGTTGTGCTTATTCAAGTGGGGAAGGTGTGGTAAGAGATGAGGAGAAAGCTAAACGTTACTGGGAATTAGGTGCTATGTTGGGGCATATAAGTGCAAGATACAACCTAGGTGTACACCAGGAGAATAATTTAGGCGATTTGAATTTGAACAAGGCATCGAAGCATTATATCATTGCAGTGAAAGATGGGTGCTTAGACTCCTTGAAACGAATCAAAGAATTCTATACAAAGGGCTATGCAACAAAAGATGAGTATGCAAAAGCACTACGAGGTTATCAAGCATATCAAGATGAAATTAAGACCAATCAGAGGGACGAAGCTGTAGCGGTTCGGGGTGATTACAAATACTATGACTCTGATATCTAAGGAGAATACCGAGATAAACTAATAAAACTTGGCTCATTGATTCAGTAGACAGCTGTCAAAGTGGCATATATTGGAGCCCCACTATGAATATATTGGGAAACGGACTAAGTTGAGTTATCGGCATCGGTATCCTGTGTGCCACTAATCGAATGAGTATTAAATACTGCTGATATATTGTTATACTGTCGGTATACGAGAGCGTCTATTGATGATCTTATACCTCAGTCTTACCCTGGCATTTGGCTGCCATTCTAATATGATCAAGGATACCGGATCCACTCTCAGTTAAAAAATTCTTATTTATGACATTTATCACCAATATTGTATTGTGTGGTAACCAACAGTAACCAACCATATCATACACAATAAGAGGTTTGACATAGAAAGTATAGACAGTATATCAATTTAGTTAACGTTCTATCGATTAGTGGTAGTTTGGTTTTATCAGCGACAATATTGAGTGTGCAGTGGCGCCGCAAAGATTAAGTCTAATTTTTGAGTTTTTGTGGTGAACCGATATTATAATAGTGATAAGCTCCTTGATACGCCATCCAGTACCATCCTACAAATATATCATCGTATTGGTTAGTATCGTTTGCAGCTACTTAATACAAATTAGCGTGGAGATATATAATATACAAGTTAGGTATTATTATAAGAATGAGCAACACATCATCATCTGCAGAAATTAATTCTGACGCCATTGATGCCGTAACTGAGGGTATCAATAGGGTTGGTATACTTGATTCGGAGGTACAAAAATGTGCCAATTGTGGCAAGGAAGGCAGTGAAGTTACGAACACATGCAACAAATGCAATTCAGTTATGTATTGCAATGCTTCATGTAAGAAGAAACATCGATCAAAACATAAAAAAGACTGTGAAGAACATCTCCGACGAGCTGCTGAGCGTGTGGCTGAGTTGCATGATGAAAAGTTATTTCAACAACCTCCACCGTTAGAAGATTGTCCGATCTGTATGATACGATTGCCAAGTCTAGAATCGGGACAGGTATACATGCCATGCTGTGGTAAAGTTATATGTCGTGGTTGTGTTTATGCATTTCAATCGAGGGCCACTAAAAAAGAGCATGATATCTGTCCATTTTGTCGAACCCTGCCCGCAATTACTTATGAGGAGAACATAAAAAGGCTTGAGAAACGGATGGATCTGAATGACGCTATCGCAATCTACAATCTTGGAAGTTACTATGCTGAAGGGCTTAACGGATTACCTCAAAATATTGCCAAGGCATTCGAACTATTTCATCGGGCAGGGGAATTGGGTTTTGCTGATGCATATTACTCTATTGGTGCTACTTACCTGAGAGGCAATGGTGTGGAACGGGATACGAAGAAGGCTAATCATTACTGGGAATTAGCAGCTATGGGAGGAGATGCAGAGGCAAGATACAATCTAGGACTATTTGAGGTTGAGTCGGGTAATAAAGATAGGGCACTAAAGCACTGGATGATTGCAGTAAGGGATGGGGGTTCCAAATCTCTGGAGAACATTAAAAGAATGTACGGGTATGGAGATGCAACAAAGGATGATTATACAAAAGCATTGCAATCATATCAAGAATATCTAGATGAGATCAAGAGTGATCAGAGGGATCAAGCTGCTGCTTTTGATAGACAGTACGAATATTACTAGGACTCGCCAGTGGGATTCTCTTATGATAAAGATTAATCACAAACAATTGAAATTCAATATTATTATCTGAGGCATACAATACCAGAATGGATTTGCAACAAAAGATGTCTATGTAAAAGTATTACACTATTATGAAGCATATTTAGATGATATTAAGAGTGATCAGAGGGAATTGGCGGCTATGGGAGGATGTGTTGATGCACGGCATTATCTTGCGTGTTTGGAGGGGCGAGCACAAGATGGAGAGGGCATTGAAACACTGCATGATTGCAGTGAAGGGCGGTAGTGCTAAATCTTTATCGAACATCAAACTGCTTTATTCAGAAGGAACTATAACAAAAGATGATTATGCAAAAGCATTACGTTCACATCAAGCATACCTAGATGAAATCAAGAGTGATCAGAGGGATGAAGCTGCGCTGCTGATGATGGCAAATACTATGAATCTGCTTTCTAAGATATAATCAAAAGATGTACATATTTAGTTATATCAGATGAACCGACAGGTGAACTGGTACTTTTAGGAACCACAATTATCTAGCCATTACTCATAAATATAAAACTTTGCAATATATGAGAGTGATATCCTGAAGGCTCGTACTGGTTAATAGGTTCTTAATAGCTTATCTATTAGATAGTCTAGAGATGCTTATAGTAGGCTCTGGCAATATTCCATCTCTTTAGCTGAATCACCTTGCACTGCTTGATACTCCCAGTATGGTAGCTGGGTATGAGAGAAGGAAAGAGGATAGTAGATGAGACAACTATATAGTCATAGAAACATCAACATACTAGCATACGATTGAACACAGTTTGTAACTTACATGAATGATATTCCATCCGAGATGACCAAGCAATCTATGTTTCAGTATCGTAGGTCCATTGAAACGATTCTCGCCAAGATCATCAAACTGTTGTTTTGTCGTCGACGACTTTCCTGGCTTATCAATCAGCCGAACAAAGTGACCAGGTCCGTCGACTTCTATTCCAATTCTCTCATCGACATTGGCAATATCAATAGAGAGGAATTCCTTTTGAGCCTGAGGCAACTGAATTCCATACTCGTCTTGGATGTCATTACTGTCTATAACATGCTCAAGTACATGATCGAAGCCAATACTATTAAAGGTATTGCTAACACCCTGCTGTAACTTACTCACGGTAAGTGTTAACATGGATGATGATGTTTGAACCAAGTCATCTGCTGCGGTATGTCTATGTCCTCTATCTTCACCCCATCCGTTCGGGAATCCTCTTGGTAGTGATAATCCCAAGTCTGATGCCTCAATCGTAGCAGCAACCTGTACATAATACAGTGTCATGATCGATGATTGTTGTAACCCATCATCATTGAACACTTTCTTAATCTGTTCTGGATCAACTTTCGTCCCCAACAGCCCGGTATACAGTATGTTCATTAATTCTTTTGGGTATCGTCCAATCACCTGATTATCGAAGTATAAGATTGTTAGTGAGCTTACAATACAAGACAACGAACACACCCAACGAGCGATATAGACACTCACAGCACAGCTCCATGCAAGGTTGGCTAATTCCTGCCGTTGACTAAACAATCTAGCTATTGAGTATTCATCTGCTACTCCATTCTTATCTTGGCATATAGAGGCTATATGAGATGACAAGGCATCCACTATTGATATGTCTGGCTGAGCATTCAATGTGGCATATGACCATAGGATATTAGCAATCTCTTGCCCTCGGAATCTATATCGTTTCTGTTTCAATCGAGAAATAATCTCCTTCTCTACATGCTTGAAGAATCCAGAATGTAACATACCCATGGTTGCATATGCCCAAAGAGTATTACTAAGATCTTGACTCGTAAATCGTCCCAGACCTAATTCAATACCTGCTTCTGCAGCTCTGACGAATAGTCTCTTGACTACAGCTTCCCCATTATCTAAGCAACTTGTTTCATACACTGCTAACCGGCCAGTACTGACAAGCTTTACACTATCACCTAGAGAATCTATCACTTCTAGTGATAGCTGTGCCTGCTTTGCATAACTCCAAAGCGTGTTACCCAAACCTTGTGAAGAGAAGTTTGAAAATCCTCGTCCATTCTTCCCAACGATATGCTTTGCTATGTTCTTAAATAGTTCTGGATGTCTAACTCCGATCTGATAAACATAGTCGGTACAGGATATTTATGAGTCAATTGGTGGAATAAAGAGAAGAAGTACATAACACATGGATACCTATACATGTCTTACCTTTGAAAAGCTCCATAGAACATCTTTTAGCTCTTGATCTTTGAATTCATATGAACGTCTCATAGCCTCACTTGCCACTGCGGCAAAACACTCGGTAATTGGGTCATTTGTTATCATCTCTTTTGTTGGGCGTTGTGAGGCAGGTACTAATGTTGTATCAAAGGCTCGAGTATGTTCCGGGGCGAACCCAGCTGTTGCCAAGGCCCAGACTGTATTTGACATTTCCTGTGGCTGTGTAAGTTGTAAATTGACAGAATGTTAGAAAGTAGTACAACATGGATACACGATAGGTACATATCAATCTCCTTTGATACAAACCTTACCTTGAAGGACCGGATTTGTCGAAAGTTTAGACGAGTCGCCCCCGCACGGAAGGCATCTTGGTCATAAAATTCAGCGGTGGCAAATGACCATAGTGTAGTTCCAATGTCTTGTGGTTTAAAGTGCCAAGTTCTTCTTACTAGTTGTTCTGCCACGCCACTGAACAGTTTCTCAGACCGTTCACTCTTATGTCCCAACCTAGCAAATGCCCATACGAGATTGTTCAATTCTATACATTGACATATATGTGGTGTGTTAGATATGTAAGTAGACACAAGCAACTCAACAAGACGGTACTAGACATAACCGCTTACCCTGTGCCTTGAACCTGTCCAACCTTTGTAGAGCACTCTCAGCTATAACTTCTAATGTTTCATAAACCAACTCCTTATCACCTTTTGGATCACTTGACGCCACATGAGTATACTCATTGTGATTGTTTGTACCACAACTCTCATCATAACCAAATCCCAAGGTAGAAAAGGCCCATATACTGTTAAACATGGAGAGGGGGATAAGTATAGCAGGATAAGTCACAAAGCTAGATATAGAAGACAGATACTGAGTCAACTCACCTATTGGATAATTCTTGAGGCTTGAAAGAGTCAACATTTTGAATGATAAACTTGGAAACCCATCTTAGTATACGTACGATACCATCATCTTCCACAGCTGCTTCCGGGGAAGTATTGGCACCTCGTTTCGAGTGGAGTGTTGCTAATGCCCATGCAGTGTTGCTAAACTCTTGGGCTGTATTCCAGTTGAACAAAATATATGTCAGTATTAAGAAGAAGGTGAACCGGAACAATGCAATGAACAATCATATAAGGGCTCACGCTTGAATTGGAATCCAAAGAAGGACCCGCTACCCTCATCTAATGCATCAGCTATGAACTTGACCAAGTCAACTTGTGTATCCCCTCGTAACCCGGCAGTGGCAAATGCCCATATTGTATTACTCAACTCTGACAAGGGCATAAGAGAAGAATAGAAGAGGTTAGAGTGGTACAAGGAGGCCTATTCATATACGAAGACACTATAGCCATCACATAATAACACATACCTTGAGGCTTGGGACCCCTCTGTCCACCACCCTTCTCTAACTCAAACTCAGTCTGTCTCATCAATTCTCGTGCCACGGTACTAAACAAGGCATCGTCACCACGCTTTGCCTTTGCAAATGCCCATAATACACTTGCCATTTCCTGTGGATTAAATGTACCACCACTCTTCTCACGATGATTCTCATTATCACTACTACTTCGTAATCCATATTCATTAATGATCTGTACAGCAATTAAATCTAATACCTTGGCAGATAATCGTGATAATTCTGGTATCCAACTTCCACGAGTGCCATCTTTGTTAGATCTATTCCGTGCCTCCTCGAGTAATTTCATACGAACATCTAATGATGATGACAAGACATCTAATGACATTTCATTTATTGATGTGAATGTTTGTAATTTCGAGAAAGGAGCAGTATCATCATCATTCACAACTACTCGTCCAATCGGGAAGGCAGTACATGGTGGTGCCAATTGCAACTTTGCCAATGCCCAACAAACATTTGAACACTCTCTTGATGAGAATGTATTCTTGTTACCATTAGTTGTTGATAGTTTTGACATAGCCTTGTTTGTGACCTCGGTCATAATTGCTTCGTCATCCCCTTTAGCCCTAGTATCATGCCAATCTTGTATAATCAACGATCCATCCTTCATACTAACATTGGCATTAACACCACATGCCATTTCAGCCATACTACAGACTAATAATGCAAATCGTGGATCTGATAATACTTTGGTACGTTCATCACTCTGTTGTTGATTTTGATTTTGCCGTCCCTTGTTTTGATTGTTCTGTCCCTTGTGTTGATTCTGATATTGGTTGTTGTTATTGGCAAAGCGTGCCAATCGATGTAAGCAGGTACTAAAGTTAACAGAATTAACTTTATTCGCACCTGCCAAATGTGTTGCTGCACTAGTCTTCTTCTCATTACCACCCCCTCCCTCTTTTCCAGCTCCACCTGATGATGAGGAGGAGGAAGTCTGTTCCATAAACGTAGACAACAATTCACCACAGGTATTACAATTTGTTAATTGTGAATTAAATTGTCTTGCCTCATTGAAATGCATTGGTTGTCCCTTTTGATCTGTTGTTGATAATGGGGCGTGTATGTGTATGAGAGGTATAGATATATCAGGGGATAGAGACAGAGGGAGAAGGGGACTGATTAGTTGAAATGAACACATCATAGGCACACATCATAGGCACATATCATATGCATACATCATATGTATACAAAATGACACAAAGATACATAACACAAGATAAGGGTTCTCCTACAATATAAAATGACATCTGTACATATCCTATACAAGCCAATCAACCCAATCACAAACTACATCAAAAACTTACCAGGAAAGTTACTTTTATAAAAAGACTTCTTCTTCTTATATCCTCCCTTTTTATACTTCTTCTTTGTATACTTTTTAGTTGATTTCTTCTTTTGCTTCACTGCCTTTGTTACTGTTGCCTTTGCTTTAGTTGTTATGTCGCTGGTACTGCTTTCAGTGGTAGCTTCTGTACTACTTGACCATAGTAACTGATGTTTGTTATATCGATTATTGCTGAATTGAGATTGTTTCTGTGTGCCCTTCAATGGACGTTGATAGGATGCAACTTTTGCAACTGGTAATGACGAAGTAGATGAAAAGCCAGATACAAACAGTATACTCTTTGTCGTCTTATCATGATGAGAGTAATCTATTGATGTTAGTAGAAGTATTGCAATTAGTATGCTACTCAACAATATTGTAAATGGCAAGCTTCTAGGAGAAGAGCGCTGCAGTCTCATTTGCCGTATCATCATTAATACTGTATCTTCAAATACTATTTGGCATCTCTATTACTATCTTGTGCTTTGATGATTACTGCTTCTTATCTCTTCTCTTCTCTTTCAAACGATGACGATTGCAATTTGCTCTTTTAGAGAGATGTTTTTTTTTGCAAACTCTATTCTATCTCTCGGCTAATATCAATGCACCAAACTGAACACACCACTACTTCAATACTAATCTAGAGGGAATGTTGCAGCCAAAGAAGAGGTCTATTCCAATCAATAAAGTCGACCATTGTTCGTCTAATCTCTTCGAGTTGATGGCTGAAAGGAGGAAGAAAAAAAGGATACCATAGGATACCACCAAATGAGAGTGTTGATAGTGAGATACGTTATGGTCGCTTTTGCAATGGGTGTAAGATGACAATTGGTACATTCATATACCGTCATAGTCAGTATATCAGTATTTAACAGTCTATCGATTAGTGGTGGTTTGGTACTACCAACGACGATATTGATTGAGCAGTGGTGCCGCAAAGTTAAAGTCTACATATGAGTTTTAGATAAGTTGAACAATTCTATTGGCTACCAGCCCTCGTATCTCCTTGGCAGTGGCACTATCATCTTTGCCAATATATAAATAGTTTCATATCGTATTGACTAGTACCGTGCTGTATAAGCCTGATAGGTAGGCAAGGTGTTATTAAGGGAGTATAATACATATCGTCAAATCATTAACAATCATGTCATCAAAAGACACATCATCTATATTATGTGCCAATTGTGGCAATGAGGGTAGTGACGTTACAAATACTTGTAATAAATGTAAATCGGTTATGTACTGCAATGCAGCCTGTAAGAAAAAGCACCGGAAGAAGCATAAGAAACAATGCGAAAGACGAGTAGCAGAATTACATGACGAAAAGTTATTCAAACAGCCTCCTCCTATGGACGACTGCCCAATCTGTATGATAAGGTTGCCAAGCCTTGAATCAGGACGGGCATATATGGCATGTTGTGGAAAAGAGATATGCAGAGGATGCACTCATGCTTTTCAATCAAGGGCTGCTAAAGCCGGGAGAAGTAAAGAGGATGATATTTGTCCCTTTTGTAGAACTCCAACACCTGATTCAGATGAGGAGACAGTCAAACGATATGAGAAACGTATAGAGCTGGATGATCCATTGGGAATTTACAATTTGGGTTGTAGATATGCTCATGGAACGCTTGGCTTACTTCAAAACATTGCTAAGGCATTTGAATTATGGCATAGGGCGGCAGAACTTGATAGTGCTGCTGCACATAGTTGTATTGGTTATTCTTATAAGTATGGTGAGGGTGTAGAAAGGGATGATAAGAAAGCGATATATTACAATGAGCTAGCTGCTATGATGGGAGATGTAGAAGCAAGACACAATCTAGGTGTAGACGAGTACAAGGAGTGCAATTTTAATAGGGCATTGAGGCATTGGATAATTGCAATTAAGGACGGGAATTCTGGGACTCTGAAGTGTATCAAAATGCTTTATTCAAATGGGGATGCCACAAAAGATGATTATGCCAAAGCATTACGCTCGTATCAAGCATATTTAGATGAGATCAAGAGTGATCAGAGGGACGAAGCAGCTGCTTATGATGATAGATACAAATACTACGAATCTGCTGTCTAGAAGAATAACTAAACTAAATGAACTTTGTAGAACTTAAGCAACATGCACAGTCAAAGAAACTGACTTTAGCAACATGCACAGATCATGCAAACTTGACCAACGATTGGAAGTCTAGAAGAAAAGTAAGGAGGAGAAAGGATACCGTGAAAGAAAATTATGAGAGTAGATTTGCTATTTGCTTAGCGTGCTATGCACATGCATCGTATCTCTAGGGTGTAAGATGAGTGATGAGCAAGTGGTACATTCGTATAGGTACCGTCAGTGTAGTCAGCATATAGTTTTAAACGGTCTATCGGTCAGTAGTGGTTTGGCAGCGCCAGAGGGAATATCGAATTTACTTTTGTGCACTGAAACTCGACACAACGCTCTCCACTCTATACATTGATAACAATGAGTTATACATCATTGGTCTTCTTCCTATGGAGTTGCTATATGCTATTATGCATAGATTCATTATTCGTCATCGGCAGTAGGCATAGCAGTAGTAATCGGTTTCCTTCTTCTACTTCCTCAATATCAAAACTTCATCTTTCATTTGCAAATGTATTCTCTGCACATTCAATAAGCAAAGCTGATAACAATGATAACAAGCTAAAACTATTGAATCTATTATCACAAGTATCACCAAATGAATCAACATCGAAACAACTAACAAAAGAGATCCTACAGGCCTCTACCATATTAGAAAACCAATGTCTAACATTAGATGAAAATGTATTGGAAAGATTAGTTGGTAATTGGGAACTAGTTTGGACAGCTCAAGATAAATCTAGTTTGGTTAGTGATGGGTGGAGAAGGCTTAATCCGTTTGCTACCTTTATCAATCCGTGTAAGTATGTCCATGACGTTGCTGTTTGTTCTATACTATGTCTAACATTTGCAAATCGATCGATATCATATCCCTTCATGGTCACCACACACATTATTACAACTACAGTGGAGAATCAATCCTATTCAAACAATCCAATAGACAATGGACGATCAAATCCAATATTACCGCAGAACATACAAGATTCATTAGAGGATATCGGTATACTAAGTACACCAAACTCAAATACAATCAAAAGTACACAAAGTATCAACTTGAAGAAGAATCGTATACGTAATGTAGTTGCAATTGAACTAAACAATCCAATATCATCATCAAATAAAGGGAGTAGTACAATAAAGGGGTTTATAACAGTAGACGTGAAAGGCTATCCAAATCCAAACGATAAACGAAGGATAGATGTTAAGTTTGATAGTTGTAGAGTATCATTCCTTAATTCACCAATTGATATTACATTTCCATTGGGTATTGTTGGACCGACGGGTTGGTTACGAACTAGTTATGTTGATAATGATATACGAATTACAAGGGGTCACAAGGGTAGTGTGTTCATATTGTCAAGAACATCGTCGAATAACAAGTAGATTTGCTCAGTTACACTCTAGACTCTAGGTAATAGTAACTCACTATACTAATAATATTAGGAAGCAGATTCAAAGTATTCGTCGTCATCAGCAGCTGCAGCTTCATCCCTCTGATCACTCTTAACCTCATCTAGATATTCTTGATATGATCGTAATGCATTAGCATATTCATCTTTTGTTGCATCTCCTTCTTTGTGCATTCCTTTAATGGTCCCCAAAGACGCTGCAAATCCACCCCCAATGGCAATCATGAAATGTTTTAATGCCTTATCCGTATTGCCTGCCCGCCCCTCCATGCATCCAAGATTGTGCCTTGCCATAACATGCCCTCCCATAGCCGCTAATTCCCAGTAATGTATAGCCTTCTTCGTGTCCCTTTCCACACCATCACCGTTGCTATAAGCATTACCAATGTTGTAATATGCTCTGCTAAAACCAAGTTCTCCTGCTCTATGCCAAAGTTTTAATCCTTTAGCCATGTTTTGAGGTAAGCCAAGACTTCCATTACGATATCTACAACCCAAATTATAAATTGCTCGGGTATCATTCAGTTTCATTCGTTTCTCATATCGTTTGACAGTCTCCTCGAAAGAAGTTGGTATAGGTGATCTGCAAAATGGACATAGATCATGCTCTTGTTTAGTAACTCTCGATCGAAATGCATAAATACAACCATTACATAAAACTTTACCACAACACACCATATACGTCCTTCCTGAATCCAGCGTAGGCATTCTTAGGAAGCATATCGGACAATCCTCTTCTTTGGGTGGCTGTTTAAATAATTTTGTATCATGTAGTTCTGCAGCTCGTTTGAGATGCTCCTCACAATCTTTCTTATGCTTATGGCGGTGTTTCTTTTTACAAGCAGCATTGCAATACATTACCGACTTACACTTATTACATGTATTCGTAACTTCACTACCCTCCTTGCCACAATTAGCACATATTTGAACCTCTGAATTAATTATACCAATCCTATTGATACCCTCAGTAACGGCGTCAATGGCATCAGAATTACCACTCATTTATATGATTCTTATCACTTTGCGCTATCCAATACGATATACTACCACTACCTGTGGATACTTTAATAATATGCTAACACTACTGCGAAACGCTGATGGTACTATCGTCGAGGGGATACGAGAGTGATCGGTATAAACCTTTTAGTTCACCACACAAACTCAAAAATTAGACTTTATCTTTGCGGCGCCACTGCACACTCAATAATGTCGCTGATAATACCAAACCACTACTAACCGATAGACCATCAAAAATACTGATATACTGTCTATACTTTGTATACCAAACCCCTTATTGTGTATGATATTGTTGATTTACCACACTGCTATTGTTGATAAAATACTCTGACCTGATACCATGCCATTTTTTGGTGGTTCAAATTAAGGACCTTATTGGGACCTTATTTTGAACCCTAGCTACATTTAATGCTACTACCGCTACTACCCACCTAATCGCCCAGTGAAGTAGATATGATCCCCGCCACCCTGATGATAGTCATAGACTCAAGTATACAGCTAAAGCTCTAGACCTATTTAGAGCATCTAATAGAATAAGCTAAACGAACTATGTTGCTACCAGAAAGTTTTGCTCACATCTTGTGCACTTTTTTGAAATTAGCACCGCCTTCATGTCTAACTATTTGGTGTTCCAGTTGTTCTATCTCTTCGTACCTAGGAGTTCATAGAGAGTGAGTAATACTTTATTGATATGGTTTCCTATTTCAAGTTAGATGTCTACTAACCAAACGACGACATAGACATACTGTACATACAGAACATTGAACAAACATCAGCCTCTCCGCCCAGAGTCTCTCTCGTGTATCATGACGTTCTGTAGTATCACTGTCATACTCTTCCTCATTCTCATTTGGTTCATACTATAAGATTCTATACTTTCATTCATTTGCATCAACTACTTGCCCCCGTACTTTGCCCTTCTCTACATCACTATCATACTATTCCATTTGGTGGTCTCTCATGAGCAGTAAAATAGGATGTATCACTGTCACTAACATTACCACCGATGTAATCGACCGCTTGTGCACCAGCTTGAAACATGAATGGAGCAGCTCGTACAGCCTGTTGCCATCCCGCTGCTACCTCCTCCTCTTCCTCTTCAATCACCATAGGTTGTTCCATCCTTTGGACTTGGGGAGGTTGAGCGTTAGGGGGCGGCCTTACTGCCCTAATGATTCTCCTCGGAGCCCCTTGTCCAGCCACTCCTACATTGAACGGAGCGGCACGTGCAGCATTATGAAGTAATTGCTGCGCTTGTGCAATAGCTTGCTCGGCCGGTTGGACTGGCCTAATTGCCTGAACAATCCTCCTTTGAGGTACTTGAGCTTGATGAGGTGCAACTTCCTCGTTCTGGGCCATCCTCCTTCCTCTGTTTACGGCAGCTTGAAGCCTTTGCTGCACTTGAGGATCCTGTTGTTGACGGGGTCTAGGATGGGGTAAAGCTCTTCCTTGAGGAAACATCTGCTCTTGAACAGCCTGTTGTTGAGCCTGTGCTCGAGCGATAATCCGATCATTGACCAACTGTACAAGCCCTACTCGAGGTCGAGGTAGCTGTGGCTGTACTTGAGCCTGTTGTTGTTGGGGGTTAGGATTACGAGGCAGCATCTGAGCAACCCTCCTCCCACCCTCTAGTACTCTGATCTGCACACGTTGTACATCTCCAGCGGCGGCATTATTATCTTCTGGATCAAAATGCCTCCTAAAAGGGATCGTCTCTTGGCTATCAAAGGATGAGTCCTCGTCCACACTCTGATGCTCCTGACCTCCTGCTGCTCTTGGAACTACTCCTCTCATAGCAACACCCACCATTCTCCGTGCCACACCTTGAGGTTGGGCGTTATTAGGAGCATTATTATTAGCCGCTTCTGCTGCGGCACGTTCTCTACGACGATTACGTACGGCCTGCCGGAAGAGTTGATGACGAATACGCAAGGGCTGTGGACCACCCTGAGCATTATTCAGTACTTCCAATTGATGCACAGGGTCGAAAATGTCGGCGCCAATGTTATTATTACCCCTAATTGGTGCATTATGCTCAGCCGAATGTGCTAGAAACTTCGTCCACTCCTCCTCAACACAGTTTCGAACGCTCAGTAGCGCTTTATTAATACTCAATTGTTTTGGACAAAGTTCAAATCCAATGTGAAGATCTCCCGGGGTGTCTGATCTAATAGTATATCGATTGGAATTGTACCGGCTTGATCTGGAGAGGTTGGAGCAGCCATGTATAATCATTGTCCCCTCATCTGCATCGTATTGAAAACCAAATACGGTCTCCTCCTTAACCCACGGCTCCATTACGTCCTGCCGTTGTGCCCATTGATTAGGTGCCACACCTTCATCCGTTTGGTTTAAACGAAGAATACCAATGGAACCCAGCTTGTAACTCTGTGCATCACGATTGTTCCCTCGAGCACCTCCCACTCCAGGAGCAAACACACGACAGAGAACTCTAGTAATCCCGGTGCTTGGCAATTGTAACTTTGAAGCAATAATGACGGGTTGTGACCCTGGAAGGGGGTCTACAACTAGCACAGTACCACCTCTGATCATTAATCCAACAGTAGGAGAAGGGACAAAGTACGATGGACCATCATTATTATCAACCTTGCTAAAAGTTTGACCAAACGAGAACTTCTCTTCGCTTCTCATATTGATGAATCGGTTGACGATATCCTTATCACCGTCTTCTCCCTTCATTTGAAACCCAAAGTAATATGTCTCTTCAATAACCTTTTCAATGTAGTGATATACCCCCACCCAAGATTTCTCGTCATCGGGTGCCCTTAATCCAAAGTCATTCTTCCCCTCAAAATGTGTCCATGGTTTCTTCTGGCCGAACCCGTCCTTTCTCTCACCAATATAGATTGGTCCGGTGAGGAGATCGCCACTAATTCTCTCCACCTTTTCCCTGGCCGTACGTTCAGCAACCGTGCACATTGCAGAACAAGTGAAGAACAGCGACTTCAAATCATCACCAGACAAGTAACTAGCCACATTTACCAATCCATCCACAGGTAACAAATTTAGAGAACTACTACCAAATGTGCAACATCTTTTCCTCTCGGCAATATCACTTTGTACCAACCTAGTCTCACAATGGAATCTTCTACAGACAAAATCATGACGTATCGACCATGGAGTAGATTGTTCCAAACAACTAATACAAACTCTTGTCATACGAGGCATACCCCCCGCTGACATAATATTCTTTGAAGTAAACAGTTCCATCTCGGAGAAGTCTGACATATTACGACATTCAATACACCCTCCACTCGTACATTTATCGTTATCTGTACATTCTAGAAGTTCCACTCCGCAACTTGTTTGCGTTACGGGGAAGAAGAAAGGGTATAGAAGGCATGAGAATTTTGACACAATTAAAAAGTACACATCTTATGCACATAATATTACTTACTTCTCATCACACGCAACTACACCGCATATTCCACAATTACGGATTCGGCCTATACCAATATCATCTTGAATACACTTCTCACACACCCGTAACTGCAAATGACATATATAGATTGAGATAGTGAGTAAGGTGTACCATTGCAAAGATAGAAAATTTTGTGCACAAGATATGCACACAATTGCAATTTCAAAATAAACTTACAGAATACGGCCAATAATCATCAGAATCAGGAGAAGTATTACCAAAACATGCACATGTTCTCATTGCTGATATATTGGGAGGTCTAACCATTGAGTGTTCATTGTAATTGCCCTCCTCACCAACATTTACGGCATGATGAAATCCTTCTGTGTTTCGAGAATTAGATCCGCAAATGTGACAAGCTGATGATTGATTCAGTTGGTCAATATTCTGACGACGTTTCTGTTCTAGATATTCGTGTAGTGGCATGTCGAACTAATACAATCTTGTGGTAGATATCTTCTTGATAGTATAGTAATGATGCATCCATCAAATTATTATCTTGTGACTTGTGGAGTAGTAGCGAGCCAACGGTCATATTTTCTGTGACACCAATTGAAAAGATCCTCAATCCACTTGCAATATCTGCCATAATAAATAGATATGCTCGTATAATGAATTACCTCGTAATACTATTCATATGAAGAGTTACATAGTAGGGTGGCCGGCGAGTCAATAATTAATTAGGATGGCCATCGGCACCGATCGGTATCTTTTTATGAGAGTAGTAAACAAAAGTCAACAATTCAGTACACAACCCCAACTAATAAACCGGCTCACATTAATATCGTATACTGACTCTACTAATAATCATCCTTTCCTCTCCATATACTCTATTTATCGTTTACTATTCTTCGGTTTGCCGTGCCGCCGATTCTCTCCGAATCTATCTATCAATAAAGATACCAAAAGTTTGTTGCAAAGAAATTCAGTAATTAGTGTCTGATAACAATAATATATAACCTTATAAAATGTCCACTACTGCACAAGATGATACCGCCGCTGCAATGACAGTAGCTGCAATGGTTAATGACAATTCATACGAACAACAACCCATTAGTGCACCAACTTTACCGCCAATGCCATCAACACTCCAACTTGATAATAATACTACTAAACAAAAACGAGCAAAAAAGAAATGCAATTATATAATCAATGAAAGTACAAACGAAACATGTAATAATATTGCATTAAAGGATGGAGTATGTAAACGACATGGTGCTAAATTTGAAAAGGCTATATGTGGTTATGAAGGTTGTACTAATCAGGGTAAGTTTTTTGGTGACATAAGATGTGTACACTTTTTTTTGTATTGCAAATGTATATCCATACTAAACCTTATGTACCTACTCGATTTGCAATATACACATATATTATATACATAGCTTTGAATAGTGGTGTATGTGCACGTCATGGTGCCAAAAAGAGGCTTTGTTCAGTTGAGAATTGGTAAGTTTATATATACATTTGAACACAAGATGTGTTTCATTTTGTATATTCGACTCTTTTGTGTATACTTTTACTAAACAAAACACAATATACACCCAGTACAAACCAAGTACAAAAACGTGGATTATGTCGTCGTCATGGTGCATTCAATACACCCGAGGATGCAGCTAAAGCAAAGACTAAGAAAAAACGTGTATGTAAATTCGAAGGATGTCAAAAATGTCCAGTAGCAGGCGGGTATTGTGTAGGACATGGTGGTAAATCAAAGAAATGTAAAGAAGAGGGATGTACAAATAAGGCAGTCAAGGCGGGTGTTTGTATGCGTCATGGTGCTAAACAAACGATTTGTAAAGAGGAGGGATGTACCAAGTATGCACAGGTTGGTGGTGTTTGTCGTTCACATGGTGCCAAGTTACGTACTTGTAGTGTTGAGGGCTGTAGTAATGTTGCAATGAGGGTAAGTGTTTCTTTATATATTATGTTTGTTTGTGTTATTGGGAGAGTGATGGGACAATAAAGACATGTTATTTGAGGGGCATACGGCGAGGGATAAATTGACTCACATCATATGTCACATTTTCTAACACACCTCCTTCCTTTCATACAAAACGTATATACAGAAAGGGGTATGCCAACGGCACGGGGCAAAGCCAAAGACATGCAGTGTTGAGGGTTGCAACAACCAAAGCCAGAGATTGGGATTGTGTTGTCGTCATGGTGGTGCCAAGAGGAAGCGTAAGACACCCGATGAAGCGGATACGGATGAGGAGGAAGAGTGTACTAAAGCGCAGCGAGTTGAAGAAGAAGATGAAAAGATGCCGGCTATTGCGGCTGGTGGAGCAGATGATGTTCCAGTTGCTCAAGTTGTCAATGGTAAAACAGAAGGAGAAGAGGAGACGGAGACGGTCCAAATCTAAAAATGTAGAGTGAAGGATAAAGAAGGGATAATAGGGTGTAGGGATAGGTTATGTAGCGGTGATAGAAATAAGAATCATTTACCTAATGAGACTATAGACTTATCAATCAGTAACATTATAATCTTACATTAGAATCTTAAGGTTTATCAATGATTATTCAGTAGCCAATCTATTTCTATTGATTGGTTCCATCTTTGAATGGTGTAATAACCCTGCCCCCGCCGATCACACTGCCCCCCTTGTAACCTTGGGACACTGTCAAATGCTTTTGCCAAGGTCGATCTATGAAATTTATGGTCCAGTTTGAGACGTCTTAAGTCTATGTATTTTATTTGGGGGTACTTATTGCTTTTGCAATCCTTAGCAAAATCCCTCAACAGCTGAAGTACCTTCTCATCTTGGTCATCGAACTTGTTAAAGTCCACTGCAAGAGTCTTGAGATTAGTGTTGTTCCCCAATAGCTTTGCAAAGGATGATATACATTCGTTATCATCCCAACATTCTTCTTGAAAGTCTATGTTGAGACTCTCGAGAGAGTGACAGTTAGAAAAGACCTTAAGCACTGGGCTAAGTGAGACCAGGTCAGTGCCTTCAGTAAAGTTCAATTTCAACTTTTTCAGGTGGTTGAATTGATACTCATAGCCCCTACGCATTATTCCGTCATCGGTAATCTGTGACAGTGCAATCATCGGAAGACAACTAAGTTCGAGCGTAAAATCCTTGACTTTTGTTGTTTTTAGAACAACTCGAAAGAAATCATGAGCAACTTGAACCTTCTCTAGTTCTGATGGATATGAATCACTAGTAGGAATTGGAAGACCAATTATATCAATCATTAACACTTCAAGACAGTCTCTTCTTCTGTAAATGACGGGGACTAAAGCTGCTAACAATTCCACACTAAAATAGGCACCAGAAACTTCGTCTTCGTCGCTTTCAACATCACCACTATTACGAACTCGTAATTCTTTTAACTTGTAACAACTACCTAAATTTGTACTGAATATACTAAACATATTCCTCAACGACTGATTATCATACAAAGAAGACATCATACAATTCGCATCAAATGTGAAAGATTCAAGATTACGAGCTTGAGAAAGATATGCCACAAACATAGGAAAGCAAGTCACGATAGAGCATACATCGATGATCTCTGTAATTTCATCGTCAAAAACTTGATTAACTGAACCAATACTTGTATCTCTAACAATTGTTGGGGGATATCGAATGTTTTGTAGTGATGGGAAGTGTATACTATTCATAACCCGAGGAAGATATTGTTCTATTTCACTTTTTGTTTTCCTTCTAGTATTGAGCATTGTAAATCGAGATACCTTAACTTTCCGTGTATCGGCATCAATAATCGTATCATGTAATGTTTTGCAAGTTTTAGACGATGCAATTGTATCCTCAAGAGTAAGGAATGGTTCTAGAGTTTGCCATACAGTCATGATAATGTTGAGCGGTTGGGGAGATGATTTATTATTGTCACTACCCGCCGATCGTTTGCTGCAGCCATTGTACGCAATTTTCTGTCTCTTTGATGGACGTACTGACGGTATAATATCTTTGTCATCCTCATCAAAGGTACGCTTAGCTCTGGAGGTAAGGTTTCCCATTGCAATAGTTAAACCCCCACTCCTATTGTATTGTTTTAATTTTCAATGACCAAAGGATACCAGTGAAGAGTATCCTTCTATTTCTCATTCAATATTGTCGCCGATACTATCAAACTACTACTATTCGAAAGAGCGTTAAAAACTGAGTAAGATGGTATGTTATCAGTATCGAACGTCCAAATTGACGAGAGTTATGAGAGCATGAAAGCACTAATTGTTGTGGCTAAAGCAAAAATATAAAAGTGAGGATGGTGCGGAGTAATTGGCGATACAACGAAAAGTAAGTTGGCTAAAGCAAAAGCAATGCACATACATTGAGCCTCCTTACTTAGAGAACAATAGAACAATGTAACCAACGCTAGAGGCGTCTCCTAGTTGCAATAGTTGCAAGCACATTCATATATTCTTCTTAGTGACGCTATCATGTCGACAACGATGACGGCGATAACAACCTCTTCTGTAAAAATCCCCCCATCAAATAATATCTTCCCTCGTACTCCTGTCGAGAACAATGATACTACCGGCAGTGGCTCTCCGATAATACGCAGTACATCAAAGTTAGGTATGTTTTCGGTAGTATCATCTCGAGATTCTCCAGTATTGCAACGAGCAACATCTTCCGATTATCTCGCCTCCCCCTCGCACTCAGCTGATGGCATCCCCACTACACCCAATCTTGAGAACTTGTCACCTCCTATTTTGCAGAGAGCTTCCTCATCACCTAAACCATTACGATCTGCAATGTCCTCACGTACATTACATGAATCACTCCATCGTGGCCTATCCTCAAATGATACATTCTCAAAATCAGAAAATAATCTACTTAAAAGAAATGTATCATTTACACAAGTTAAAATACGTGAATATGAACGTATCAGAGGAGTGAATTCTGACGTATACGGCCCGCCATTAAGTATTGGATGGAGATATAACACCCCAACAGAATTAGATGTTAGTGAGTATGAAGAAGCTAAAGGTGCACCACGTAGTAGTGCAGAGTACTTAGTTCCCAAAAAGGTGAGAGAACGTATAATTAAAGAACATACCGATGATGGTAAGAATGGGGATGGCAAGGCTAAAGAAATGATGGGATATTGGGATCAACCGGGTCATATACCACGTAATCAACGTCGTCACTCTATAAGTTTTGGCACTCCTCAACAATCTATACTAAATGACAAGAAGAAGAAATCAAAGGGAATGAAACACAAACTCAAAAAAATAATCAAGGAAAATAATCCCCTAACAAAGATTCCACCATATAAACAACAGGAAGATCAATTATGGAATAATGCACATCAAATTGCTATTGAAAAAGCGAAACGATTAGAAGAGAGTATAATAAATGGTGATAAGCAAACATTGGATGTGAGAGATTTGTATAGTGTGGGTACTCCTTTGAATAATGTTATGCCTAGTCGGAGGAATAGTGTCCCGATTGTTACTTTATTGCCTAGTTTGTTAGTGGATGGGGATAGTGATGTGGGTGTGGAGAAGAGAAGATGTAGTGCCCCAGCGGTGGTAGTACAACAACAGCAGCAACATTTATCTGCTCCACAGTCTCGTATTAGCACTGCTGCTACTGACGAAGAGCAAGTTGGATTGTCCTTATCAATATCGGGACATACCGAACCTGCATCAACCATTGCATCAACCAACAGTGGTGAGGGGAATAATAAGAAGATTGTGGCAACAGAAGAAGACGATGAAGGGGAAGGAAGTAATGATACCGATGATGATGATGTAAGATTGGCACAGTTATTGTATGAGGATGCTGTTATAAATGACAAGAATGATGATTCCACACATCCCCCGGCAGCTTGATTGAAGTGCAGTTGCATGTACATATGTTGTCAATTCTTAAAAGGATGTAGAATAGTATTGTTCATTAATTTAAGGAAAGTTATACAAACTTCTTCGGTCTTTTGTAGGGAAGAGTAGTATCATATGAACACAAGAGGGCGGATGGGGTATAGATGTAGTCTCTACTTTATGGGGTATGAAGTTACTTAGTTTGAGACAGGAATAATTATAACTTAGAACTATACATGCGGTGCTAAACCTATCTTACTCTTCTACGTCCCTCCTTCTTGCCATGCTTGATACAGTATCCTCCTCGTTGGGTATAATTGGTACAGCCTTCTTCGAGACAAGTCTTACGAGCGTACCCTCCTGGAAGCTTCCGCCTACCTGGAGTTGTTTCTACTTCTACTATTTCTAAATCTGCTGCCTTTCTCTTATTTGAACTCCTTTTGGTTGGCGTCTTGTCATTAACTAGAATATCTTTTACATCGGATGCCCAAAGATCTTCGGCATCGCCATCCTCATAAACGACTTTGTAATACTTCTTCTTGGCATCTGTGATAGGGAGAGAAATGTGAGATGTTGATATGCAAAATGTGACCGTCCTTAATCATAAGTATACCCATATTTCACTCACCGAACGATACAACAGAACCAGCAAATGGTCTAATCTCACCGAGTTCCTCGTCAAAGAATGATTTTGATACTTTTGTCCCAATGCCAATCTCATCACATTCTTGGATAGTCTTTGCTGCGGGTAGCTTCTTATCCCCACCCTTTGCCAGTATTTCCTTAACTTCCAATTCATACAACATATCAGTATCCCCATCTTCATAGAGTATATGGTATACCTTTTTCTTGGCATCTAGGAGAGGAGAAGGCATTTTCATGTGAGCCTTGAATAAAAGTTGAACACATCATATGCACAAATTTCACTAAACACTCACCATACCGTTCAATAGTACCAGCAAATGGTCTTATCTTGCCAATCTCTTCATCAAAGAACTTTTTTAACACTCTCGTGCCAACTTTATAAACTTGTCTCTTAGATGTCGTCAACCATAACAATCCTCTATCAATCTTATCCTTCTTAACATCTAATTCAACCTCCATTAATCCACGATGAATCTGTTCTTCAATCTTTGTTAAATGTTGTTTCTTCTTCAACTTATTTGCAATTTTAGACGGTAATTTATTATATCCTTGTAACTTGCCTTGTTCATATGATATAACTTTATTCTCGGATACGAAGGAGTATGCTTGTGCACGATCTTCATATTTGACTCCGTACCAGAAGATTAATTTTGACATGCTTTTTCCAGTCTCCTGAGCCTGTAGATGTATGAGAAGATGAAGAAGGTATATTATGGTTAGATGCAGCAAGAGGATGATGGACAACACAACACACTCTCTAATTCACTCTCATAACCTAAACATAACTTATCCACAACCATCCTAACAGTCACAAACAACACATAACAAAAACGTACCTGTTCAGCCAACTCAAACCACTGATCCCTCACAGGTCCCTCCTCAACATCAAACGGACTCAATTCTAATATAGGTAACCAATTCCCTTGTTTACTTCCGTTACCTCCCCATTTACTAAAACCAATAGTACGAAAGTTAGATTTTATATGATTGGGTATTAGTTGTAGTATTTGATTTTGATTGGTATTGGAGGTTGTTATATATGTAGTTGTTGTTTGTTCGTTGCTGTCTGTAGTGCTAATAGCTGATATCTTCTCCTCGTCTATACTATTGTCTATATTATTATCTATATCAACATCACTATCATTACTAGTACAATCTGTACCCATATTAGCAGACAACTTCCTTTTCTCTAGCTTTTTAGCTTCCTTCTTCAATCTCTTACGCTCCTCTTTCTTCAATCGCTTCCTCTCTTCCTTTTCCAAACGTTTAGCAGCCTTCTTTTGAGCTTTTTTAATTGCCTTCTTCTCTGCTTTTTTGGTTGCTTTATCCTTCTTCGATTTTGACTTAGTGATATTATCATTGTTTGTTGGATTATCATTGGCATTGGTTGATGGATTATCATTGGTTTGACGATCGAGTGATGTTGCTTCTTCTACTTGGGGCTGTTCATCTTCAGATATCGAATCTCCTTCTTCTTTTGATACCATTGATACTAATGATCTTATAATAGATGCCATTGTTTGTTTGTTCTATATATAGTTATGTGTGTGAATGGTGCTACGAAAAGACAATATTTTTTTAGGTTTGATGGTTGTGGGTTGGTTTTGGTATATCTTCAGCTACACTCGACCGACCGGCGAGAGTCTTATATCGAACTAGATAACGAGGCGCTTAACTGATAGTAGAAAATCTCTTATTATTTGATTATACAACCGACAGCGGACTGCTGTCCGCTAATAAATAACAACTAACGATACAACACAAATCATTTACAGCCGTGGGCTAGCCCTCTAGGGGGCCTTCCCCTAAACTTTGGGTGGAATTATTCAGAGTAATAGACGCAACTTTAATATTGATCTGGTATCGATATACTACACATTGGTATACCGACAGTACACTTGGTAGATCAGTTTTTAATGCTCTTTCAATTCAGCGTGGTTTCATAGTGTGAAAGTGAGTACTCATTGAGCTAGAGGTGTCGAAAGACTATGTCTAAATTTGTAATATTGATCAGCCACTCTCTATCGTTGTTTGGTGTGTGGTATGTTCAAGGGCACGCCAGTATTACGGGATATTGCAATTCACCTTTAATATCATATCATATAGCTCCCCCCTTGTATATATTGATATATCGGAGTGTGTGGTTGTTTGCATATTGAACACTTTTTGGTTGTTTCTTTTTTCATACCAATTTTTGAGCACATCTTATGTCTACTGTATTGCAAATCTCTCGACTAACATAATATATCATCTACTCTATCCCTGCCTTGATCTTCTCTTTAGCATTCTTATATCAGCGAGGATTTCTGGTTGTGCCTAGAAAGGCAGCGGATTCTTCAATCAGCCACATAGGCCACTATAACAACACAACTGAAATCTCAACTCTAATTCACAATGGCATACTACCGACGATTACGATGGGTAATCCTAGCATTACTAATAGCAACAACATTCTTCCTAGCATCCTTTAATGCTACATTGCGTTATATAGTCGATCAACGACGTGAGTTGCATGACAAGAATAGAGTTGGTAACTCTCACAATAACAATAAGGTTAAGGAAAGAGATGCCAATAAAAAGAAGGTCTATACATACGATGAAATCGACAAGGAATCATTCGGTGGTGTTAAACAACCAGATGGTACATATGAATTTGGTACTCAAACCGCTGAAGCTGCACGAAAGGCCAATGCTGCTGCACAAAACGCACAAGATAATGAAGAATTAGCACAAGCAATACACACTGCTGAACAACTCAAAAAAAAGGAACGTTTAAATCCAACATTGAATAAATATCATACTACAATACGTCCAATTGCTAATATGGAATTACCATCTTTAGTTAGTTATAATCGTCAATCTAATTTACATGCAACTCCTGACACAAACGACATTGTCTTGGCGGCTGATGTGCATTATGGAAAGTTTATTCGAATGACATCGAGTAATTTTGATCAATTGATTAATGGTGGTAATGCATTACCACATCCTGTACATACTGGTATGTATATCAATCAAGAGATTGAAAATGGCAAGAATGGTGAGGGAAGAGGTGATGCATTTGTGAAAGTTGATAATAGCAAATTAAAACGGTATAAAAAGAAGCGTAGTAGGAGACAGATGAAGCGGGGTGGTAAGATTATTAGTATCAAGGGAGGTGAAGAAGATCCTCATACGATTTTAGAATACATTTACAATTGGTATATGAAATACATGTACAATTGGTATGTGACTACATTGGATTATTTATATGAAGTGTTGGGTGTTGAATTTGATGAGCAGCAGGTGATATCCACTGAGGGTGGTACAGCTGACGGCAGTGCCGAGGGTGGTGCAGCAGCAACACATTATGACGATGAGGATCAATTCTCATGGAGTGATACAAAGGTTGGTAGTCAATTAATTTGGATTTATGGCAAATTGATTAGTTTATGGTCAAGACAGCAGAAGGTGACATCGTCGTCTCCGCCAACAACAACCTCGTCTCCTGAAAGTGAAAGTAGTGATACTACCACCTCCTCCTCAACAACTTCTATATTATCCAAACAAGACATGATGGCAAGAGAGGGATTATTCCATTTAGAAAAGGCAGCGGAGTTAGGACATGCCGAGGCACAACGTGTCGTTGCTAATTCATTAGCCTCGGGTATACTTCCCATCTCTGACCATTCACTCATGCATCGTTTAGCCGAGTGGGAATATATCAATCAAGACGAGGATGGCAGTGGAAATACTAAGAATTGGACATCTATATTATTACAAAGTGAAGTACAAGTGCCTGATGATTTCTCATCGGGTGGGGAACAATTATCACGTGCTATATTATTATGGCATTTATCAGCCATGGATGGTAATGTCGAGTCTGCCATGGCACTTGGATATCGTCATGTCTTCTCTGCCACGGGAGGATCGACACGATTATCAGATTTGGTAGATGATAAAATGATGGCTGCCGGATATCATCCGTTACATGGTGGAACAATTGGTCAAGGTGGTGGTAGTGCGGCTACGGGCTCGTCGAGTCACTATGGTGTATTGGGGACATGTCAGACAGCCTTGGCATATTATGAGGCTGCCGCCAATGGTGTTATGGATGAGTTAGAAAGTGGTCCGACAAAAGGCAAGGTGGTAAGTGTAGTATTGTGTATACCATTGATGTGTTGTCTCTTATCTCTCTATCTAATATGGCACATCTTATGTCACACACTTTCACCCAATCCTCAATCCTTTTAAGAATCCACCAATTGATGAGCATCGTCTAGCCGAGATATTCATGCACGGCGGAGCGTCTGTATCATTAGATGCCAATAACAAACCAGATGAGCTTGAGGAGGCACTACAGTACTATCGAATGTTAGCCTCGAGAAGTCGATCTCCGGAACCTGACTTAACCGCGGCATATACAATTGCCAACTTTTACTATAATGGATACCGAGGTGTGAAACAAGATTTACGATTGGCATTAAAGTATTATGAGATATGTGGTGATTATAATCATTGGGAAGGTGGAGGAGTGGCCGGATTGATGCATGTTTGGGGTATTGGCATGTCGTTGGAAGAACGTGATTTAGGCAAGGCTTATGCCTACTTTGATCAAGGTACGCCGGGTGGCCTAGACTCATGCTTTGATAGATTGAGGAGGAAAAAGAAGAATAAGAATTCAGATTCGGAAGTTAGTCTTTGTGATAGATATAGCATCAATGGTATGGGGTATCTTCACTTGCTTGGTGTGGAGGGTCTCGTTGATAGGGATGTGAACATTGCTCGACGGTGGTTCGAACTGGGTAAAGACATGGGGGATGCCGAGGCTAGTTACTCCTATGCCATGCTCCGCCTTGGTTGGATGGTGACGGAAGTAGAAGGCCTCCCAAAGGAAGTGCCAACCTGGACGTCTCCCAACACTAGAAAACGAAAGACGGCATTTGATCAAAGCTACCTTGTCCATCGTTTGGCACCAGTAGATGACACGCCTGTTGACAAATACAAAGGTCCATCTGCATCTGATTATAGTGTTGCTCTCCAGCAGCTCCAACAAGCCGCAGCAAAGGGACATCTCCAAGCCAAACACAAGCTGGGAATGCTATACACGGCGGGTGCTAACATACCCAAGAAGCATAGCAACTCCAAGGTGGTGACACAATCCTGTTCTAACGCTCTTAGGTATTTCAAGATGATTGCCGATAGTGGACATACCATCTCAAGACGGAACCGTGCCGCATGGAAACAATACAATGCCGGAGATTACGAGTCATCCTTGAGGAACTATCTATCAAGTGCAGAGACCGGTAGTGTAATTGGGCAGGTCAACTCAGCCTTTTTGCTCGAGCAGGGATACTGCTTGGGAATGACCGTCAAGGCTTGTACACATGCAAGCATCCGATTATGGAGGGCTGCCGCACGTCAGGGTAACTTGGAAGCATGTTTACGTGTCGGTGACTTCTATTACTATGGGCGTATGAAGAAGTCTCGTACCGGACTTCGAGCCACGCCGCCTCCATCCAAGGATGAGAAGAAGAGTGGAGATGAAGCCACATTGTATGATCGGGAAGCATACTTGAAATCATTAGAGGCAAAGGCATTCTACTTCATCCCTGGCCCATATAGATGGACACGTTACATACTCTATCCAGAAGAGCTGTTTGATGTGACATACAAGTATGTATCTCAATCAGTGCAAGATCTTTGGAAGTACATAACATCTGATGAATCAACCGAAGAGGAAACGATAGACACACAATCTCCACAAGATGCGTGTTCAGACGAGGAGGGAACATGTGCTCCAGATTGGGACAAAGAAGAAGATGCCGATGGGGAGAAATATGATGATGAAGAGTTTGAACACATGGCAATTGCAGCTCAATACTACCGTAAGGCGGCAGAGGAACACAAGTCAGCAAGAGCCAACTTTAACCTAGCCTTTATGCATGAGTGGGGAATGGGATTGACACAAGACTTCCCACTTGCCAAGAGACATTATGATTTGGCAGGAGAGAACAATTCCAACATGGCGGCGGTTATTGCCCTGTACACCATGAAGATACATCAAAAGATTGTCAGATTTCGAATGCTATTAAAGGAATACGGTGAGGACTAGATATGATGTGTTCCGTCGTGCTTCACGTCTAACCCTAATCTCATAGTTTATCCATTGATTCTCCTCATTCTATGAAAAGCCGAAACTGGCTCAATACCAAGCCCAGCGAGTGTAAAAGAAACCCAAGATAATAAAGCTACCAAATCATCTCAACCGGCAGCTGATACCAATGTCAAGGAAGTGAAAAAGCAAAGGTATGCCGTTGGTGTGAAAGTTAAGAAAGTCTTTTATGATGTGGATGGCACTGGAGACCTGTATGACGGTCACATACAATCATACGACAAAGATACGCATACATATCATATTCTATACGACGATGGAGATAAAGAGAGTTTGGCGGAGGCTGAAGTAGATGCCATTGTTGATTTATATGATTAAGGCATAAAGGTTAGGCAGTAAAGACATAATCTGTCCTAGATTAGAATAGTAAAATAGCCTTTCCATAAAGCCAATCACAAATTCATCTACTCCTCTACATTACTTCTTATAAATATCTCAATGTGTAAGGACTCTCATACCCCATGCCCCCTCTCATTCTGGTAGTATCGATCCATTATAATGAACTTCTACATTTGGAGGACGAATACGCTGAATAATTCGTCGAAACATACCATCATTCATACCTTGTGGCCGGACAGCTTGAACAACTCTTCTTTGAGGCGGCGGCACTATGTTATTACCATCGACAACAGCAGCTTCTTCTTCTTCTTGTTGTGGTTCTACTTGAGCTTGCTGAGGCACTACATTATTGTTATTATTATTGACATCATCAGGTTGTACTGCATCAGGTGGCTGTACTTCAGCTTGTTGAGGTGGCATTGCAACTTCCTCGTCGTTCTGTGCCATCCTTCCTCTGTCTACGGCGGCTTGAGCCTGAGCATCACGTTCACGACGAATGTCCTGTACTACCTCCTGAGCAATAGGAAATGGCCCTTCTCTTTCCCCATTTTCCTGTACTGGTAAAGGAACATCTCGTGCCTCCTCTCGTGCCTCTCCTGCCTCTCGTGCCTCTCCTGCCTCTCGTGCCTGCTGTATTAGTTCAGGGAGAGGTTGCACTCTCGGCCTTACCACAACAGCTGCTAACTGCGGCAGCGGCGGCTGATTATCGGCATTGGATTCGGTACGATGAGCCTTGGTAAATGCCACAAACTTCGTCCACTCTTCCTCATTACAATTTCGGCACGATAAGATCGTTTGCTTAACACCTAGTACGTTGGATGCAAGCTCAAATCCGATATGAAGATCCCCAGACGTATCTAATGATAATTCAGTACTGATATTATAACTATTGGTTTCAAATCGAAATGGAGGAGAAGTGGAGCAACGATGTATAACTAATGTCCGCTCATCTGCATCATATTGCAATGCAAATAAAGCATCTTCCCTCTTCTTAGGTTCAAGAACATTAGTTAGGTCTTGACGTTCTACCCATGTATTTGATGGACCTTCCCCTGACCGGTTCAAATATAGAATACCAAAAGAAGCAACTATCCGTGCATCTCTGATTCGATCAACTCCTAATCCTGGAGAAAAGAGACGACAGATGACTCTAGTAATGCCAGTACTTGGCAGCTGTAACTTTGAAGCAATAACCACGGGAGACGGGGACTCAACAGGATTCGTAACCAACACAGTACCGCCTCTAATCATTAATTCATCATTGGATGAAGGAACGAGATTGTCTTCTACCTTGCTATTGTTTGTCCAAACGAGAACTTCTTTTCACTGCTCATATTGATGAACTTGGTCACAATATCCTTATCACCGTCATCTCCCTTCATTTGAAAACCAAAGTAATACGTCTCCTCAATAACCTTTTCAATATAATGATATAACCCCACCCAAGAGTTCTCATCATCAGGTGCCCTTAATCCAAACTCATTTGTACCCTCAAAGTATGTCCATTCTTTGTTACTACCAAACCTTTTTCGTGTAGTGATTATAATTGGTCCAGTAATTAGATCATTATTAACACTCTCTACCTTTTCCCTGGCCGTACGTTCAGTAACCGTGCACCTTTAATTGTGTAAAAGAATGAGGGATGAGCATTGACTGGTTGTGCATATTGAAACAGAGGGAAGGATATACTTACATTGCTGAACAAGTTGTGTAAAGATTCGTCAAATCAGAACCGCACAGATAACTGACTATATTTACTAACCCATCTTCTGGCAATAGATTCAATGGACTACTACCAAACGTACGTGTTCGTTTAAACTCAACGATATCACTTTGTACCAACCTAGTCTCACAATGGAATCTTCTACAAACAAAATCATGACGTATCCATGGAGAACTCTGTTCCAAGCAACTAATACATACTCGTGTCATACGAGGCATATTCCCCTGAGACATTATATTCTTTGAATTGAATATCACCATCTCTGAAAAGTCTGACATCTTACGACATTCAATGCACCCTAAATTGGTACATTCGCCATTGTCCGTGCATTCTAAAAGTTCAACGCCACAATTTTCATCACATGCAATCATACCGCAGATGCCACAATTACGGATACGGCCTATACCAATATCATCCTGAATACACCGTTCACATACCCGTATCTATATGTAAGATGTATGAGAGAGAGGTTTTATATTGTTGTATAAGATTGGTGATGTATTGCAATTGCAAGGGAGAGGGAAAATATGAATTGTTATTGCAATAAAACTTACAGAATACGGCCAATAATCATCCGAATTAGGAGAGGTATTACCAAAACATGCACATATTCTCATTGCCGAGATATTGGGAGGTCTAACCATTGAATTCTCATTGTAATTACCACGTCCCTCAATCTCGACAGCATGATGAAATCCTTCTGTGTTTCGCTTGTTTGAGCCGCAAATGTGGCAAGCACCTGACTGATTCAGTTGGTCTATGTTCTGACGACGTTTCTGTTCTAGATATTCGTGTAGTGGCATGATACAATGACAATAAACAACATCTCTATTGCCATCAACAACTTACATCTCTCAACTACCTACCTACTTACAAAGGAGGAAAAATGACAAAATTGAAATTGGCGAGCAATGCATCGCTAATTTTTGACTCATAACCAGTGCACGGTATTACAGGACAGATATGATTTAGCAATTGGACATTTAATATCCTCCACTCTTATCCAAATAGGTCTTAACAATCTTAACCATTCACCTATTATCTTCCGTAGTGCTCCGACGATTAGCTCAAACTTTAACATATCTTCTCTCGAGGTATTTTTGAGTTACACTACTACTAATTTTGGTGGTTAAAACCCATCTACCCAAGCATATCATACCGCCATCATACCATTGGAGCGTTTATTCTACTGTCAATATCGATATTATACGGCAATTTATAGTGGATTTGGTAGTATCTTACCTACGAATGGATTATAATAGGTGAAGAGAGAATAGTTATATCAATTGCAAAATCATACATTATGAACACATCAGATACAACAAAGACATGTGCTAATTGTGGCAAGGAGGGTAGTGATGTTACGAATACATGTAATAAATGCAAGTCGGTTATGTATTGCAATGCTGCATGCAAAAAGAAACACCGACATAAGCATAAGAAAGAGTGCGAGAGACGAGTAGCTGAATTACATGACGAAAAGTTATTTAAACAACCTCCTCCTATGGACGATTGCCCAATCTGCTTCCAGAGATTACCAACATTGATGTCGGGGAGTAAGTGGTATGGATGTTGCGGAAAAGTTATATGCACAGGATGCATGTATGCACCAGTCTATGATAATCAAGGCAACGAAGTAGTTAAGAAGATTTGTCCATTTTGCAGAACTCCTCCACCTATGACAGATGAGGATATGGTCAAGAGATATAAGATGCGTATGGAATTGAATGATGCTAATGCAATCTACAGCCTAGGAGGTTTCTATGTTCAAGGAAGTCATGGATTACCCCAAAGCATTACTAAGGCATTAGAGCTTTGGCATCGGGCAGGCTCTCTGCCGCTATTATACGGCAAACTAATTAAAGAATATTCTAACTACTGGGATCTACTACCAATTAACTAATTGTTTCAAGGAGAAACAATCGCAGCAATTCGAATAACCACTGTGCATCTCAACAATCACACTGGCACAACAAAATTGAAATTGATAGGTAAATGATAGAATGGCGAGTAAACGATCCTCTTTGTCGCAAAGTTAAAGTAGAGCGGTTGCCTGTTGTCCTAATAATATCCTCCGCTCTTATCCAAATAGGTCTTTATACTGTTTACCATTCACCTATCTTCCGTAGTGCTCCGACGATTAGCGCAACTTTTAATATATCTTCTCTCGAGGTATCTTTTGAGTTATCATATTCGAACATATTATTTGGTTGGTTACCAACCCATCTATCCAAGCATATCATACCGCCATCATACTATCGGAGCGTTTATTCTACTGCCAATATCAAATTAAATGGCAATTTATCTTATAGTGGATTTGGTAGTATCTTACTTACGAATAGAGTATAAGGTGAAGAGAGAATAGTTATATCAATTGCAAAATCATATAAATATGAACACATCAGATACAACAAATACATGTGCTAATTGCGGCAAGGAGGGTAGTGATGTTACCAACACATGTAATAAATGCAAGTCGGTAATGTATTGCAATGCCGCTTGTAAGAAAAGACACCGCCATAAACATAAGAAAGATTGCAAGGAGCATCTCAAACAAGCTGCAGAGCGTGCAGCTAAGTTACATGATGAGAAATTATTCAAACAACCTCCGCCACTATTCGAAGACTGCCCAATCTGCTTCCTACGAATGCCATATCTTGATTCTGGACGGACATATATGTCATGCTGCGGAAAGGTTATATGCTCAGGATGTATATATGTAGTTCAATCGAGGGCTACAAAAGAAGAGGAGGATATTTGTCCATTTTGCAGAACTCCACCACCTACCGAAGAGGATCTTATCAAAAGATATGAGAAACGTATAGAGTTGAATGATGCAATAGCAATCCGTAGTATGGGAAATTATTATTCTGAAGGACAGTTTGGATTACCTCAAAATTATGCCATGGCATTAAAACTTTATCATCGGGCAGGGGAGCTTGGATACGCTAATTCATATTACAATATTGGGTATGCTTATAGGAATGGTGAGGGTGTGGAAAGGGACGAAAAGAAGGCTCGACATTACTATGAGTTAGCAGCTATTAAAGGAGATCCATATGCAAGGAATACTCTAGGAGTAATGGAGGGGAAAGCAGGCAATGTTGATCGGGCACTGAAACACTTTCTTATTGCAGTTAAGGATGGACATGATAAATCCTTGAAGATCATCAAAGAAATGTACAAGAATGGGTATGCAACAAAAGATGATTACAACAAATCGTTACAAGCTCGCCAGGCATATCTAGACGAGATTAAGAGTGATCAGAGGGACGAAGCGGCGGCAAATGATGATTGCAAATACTATTAGTTATGAGTCTGCTTTGCAGCATCGTATTAGAAACTTGCAAATCAGAATATAGAGCCAGAAGAGGAGAAGCAGAGTTCAGTGGTTTCCATGTCAGACTTGATCAAAAGCAGATGTTATCCCTTTACTTTAATGTGAAGAGAAATGAGAGTACATACCAAAGGGACTCTAGTACAACGTCAGAAGTCACAAACTAAACTAATTTCCAAAAGCTATCCTTATCCAGGTGAATACGGCATCTATTAGTCTATTAGGATGTACAACAAGTTGGACGAGTCGGTGTTTTACGGGCAAAATGGTCTAATAATAAGTCTAATGAAACTGAACGTCATCTCTTCTCTACATTTGCTCATGTTTACATTATATTCCAAATACACTTATCTTACTTCTTTCCCAAGTGCTACATAAGGCCAGATTAAACGAACCATTATTAACCCTTGAAATATGAGATAGTGGACAAATTCAACGGGGTCATCTCGGCGAAGTTGTTAATCCGGTATTCACTCACTTCTCCCTAAAAGATTGATCAGCAGAATTCATAGCACTGCTCACAACAATTTAACAATTGCAATATAGTAAAACAAATATGGGGTTTAATGGTATAATATGGTGGCGTAAAAAGCCCCAAAAGAAGAAGAAGAAGAAGAAGAAATCTAAACCTAAAAAAGTCAAAGTATTCTGGCATAAAGATCCTATATCGATCGATTCCTCTGAGGAGAGTAGAGAAATATTAGACACATCATTAACTGATGCTGCTTTTAAGTTATGTTCGTTGAAAGACCCGCCCTCGACATATAAACGAGCTAGTACCTCAACAACATTTGGAACTTCCTCAACAACTTTAGATACGCCGCTCGATACACCGCCCGATAGTTGTATATACTGCGGTGTACATTACAATACTGAATTATCACTCCTTTCACATGTTAGATCTTCGGTACTTAATTTTGATGTAGATATAGATGGCATAGGAGAAGGACAACATATTCGACCCCGGAGTGATGTATTACATGCCATTGATACATTTTGTATCTCACGACATTGGATGGTACGTATATTTGTGTTTGTTATTGGGGTTGGTTTTTGTGGGCGTTTTGCTTCATTGTTGGGGGTGTTCGCGTATTGTTTGTGTTGTTTGCCTGCTTGTTGAGGGTTTTCAGGTTGTTTGATTGGTTTTAGGGGTTGTTTCGTTTGTTTTAGTAGAAGTTGCGGCAGCTGCGGCAAGGTTTTGCTCACATCATATGTGCACATAATCTTATGCTCACTTTCTAACCCTCTCCTCCTCATACCTAGGAACATATCGGCCCCGAGAAGGGTGATATATTGCTAAGTGCTTTGAGGCAGTGTATGTTTCGTAAACGGGCTTTACTTTGTACTTCTTGGGATTATTATCAAGGTCAAAATACACCCCAGGACAACAATTTTGGACAATTTATAGCAGTAGAATTAGGTACATACTGCGGCTACGCCTCAATATTAATGGGACGTCTCATGCATCAAACCAAAAATGCAATTATGGATACACATTTATTTTCATTAGAATTAAATACAGATTATATAGATATAGCTACTGAAATGATTAGTATGGCAGGTATGGACGATGTTATTTCAGTTCATCAAGTTAGTAGATATAATAATAATCCTGGATGGGAACTGGATACGGATTTAGTTTGTGTACTCAAGGGTGCCATGCAAGAGAGGTATGGCAAACATAGAGGACATCAATATGAACAACAGGATAGAGATACGCCCAGGATTGATTTCCTATTTATCGATCATGACAAGGATGCCTACCTCTCAGATTTAATTAAATTACAAAATGCCGGATTAATAGGCAAGGGCACGAAAGTCGTTGCTGATGATGTATTATTTGTTGATATTGAAGATTATGTAGTATACATTCAACAACTTAAGAATGATGGGATTGTTAAAACAAAGACGGTGCCTTGTAAGGCTGTTGAATATTGTGGTGAAAGGGAGGCATTGGATATGAGTGCCTATCAGGATGGATTGGAGATTACTGATTATTTAGATGATCCGCCAGTTGATTGATTGATTGGATTGATAGGGTGGGGATAGGTGAGTGTTGTGTTGGGGATTGGGGTTGGTTTTTAATGATATTGATCACATCATGTGTCTAACGAATTTATCCCTTTCCAATATGATAGACCTTAATTCACATGCCCCCCAAGACGACGACTCTACAAGAATCCTTAAACATGCAGGTAGTGACGAGTCCTAAAGCACCTACCCTCTAAGATGACGGCAGGAGACTGGTCAGAAACCTTATCGGAGCACCATATTCTCACCGCCGAACCTTACGTCCCTCAAAACGTCCCTCAAGATGACGGGACTTAATGATTAAAGGGATAGATTCCTGGTAGGGCATTATAGGTATGTTGAACAACTACTTACGTTTAACTAAACCCAAGCCCCATTTCTCAATAAAATAGAGAGACATGCAGTAGTAAAGAACCCATTTCGATAAAAGGTTATCCATTTAATCCCTACTCATCTGGCTGCCGCTTCCTCCCTCTGGTCACTCTTGACCTCATCTAGATACGCTTGATAAGATCGTAATGCTTCAGTATAATCATCTTTTGTTGCATGTCCATACCCGTACAATCTTTTAATGTTCTCCAGAGAGTCTAAACCCCCATCCTTCACAGCAATCATCCAATGTTTTAATGCCCTATCAACATTTCCAGCCTGCCTCTCATTGCAACCTAGATTACACCTTGCAGCTATAGATCCCCCCATTGCAGCTAGTTCATAGTAATGTGTGGCCCTCTTCTTGTCCATTTCTACCCCTATACCATTGAGATAAGCATAGCCAATATTGCCATAAGCCATAGAATAACCAAGTTCTGCTGCCCGGTGCCATAGTTCTAATGCCTTGGCCACGTTTTGTGGCAATCCAAACTCCCCATCTCTATACATACACCCATAATTATAAATTCCCATTTCATCATTCAATTCCATACGCTTCTTATATCTCTTGACCATCTCCTCATCTGTCGTAGGTGGAGGAGTTCTGCAAAAGGGACAGAGACCACCACCTCCATCTCTACTTTGAACTGCATGAATACAACCACTACATATAACCTTTCCACAACATACCATATATGTCCGATCTCGAGTGAGTGATGGCAACCGTATCATGCAGATTGGGCAATCGTCTAATGGTGGAGGCTGTTTGAATAACTTTTCATCGTGTAACTTAGCCGCTTGATCGGCAGCTTTTCGGAGATGTTCCTCACATTCCTTCTTGTGCTTTGATCGGTGTCTTTTCTTACATGCGGCATTGCAATACATTACCGACTTGCATTTATTACATGTGTTGATAACATCATTACCCTCCTTGCCGCAATTGGCACATGTATTTGTTGTATCTGATGTGTTCATAATGATTTGCAATTGATATAACTATTCGTAGACAAGACACTACTACATCTACGGTAAGATAAATTGCCGTATAATATTGATTATAGAATAAACGAATAGTATGATGGCGGTATATCCTTGGTCCTTGGGTAGATGGGTTCGTAACCAACAAAATAATGTTCGAAGATGATTACTCAAAAAGATACTAAGATAGGTCAAAAATGAGCTAATCTCGGGGAAGATAGGTGAATGGTGAACAGTACGAAGACCTGTTTGGATAATAATGGAGGATATGTAGTAGTATTGTTTGAGGACAATTACAGGCAACTGTCACTGCTCGCTCCTCAAGCAATCACATCCTTGATTGTAACAAAGAGGATCGTTTACTCGCCATTCTATGCTGACATTTTAGAGTGTAGGTACTCACCTTGGCAAAAAATAGGTTGTCAGTAATGTACTTTAATAACGTGCACTGTAACCAGTGCAGTGCATGCGAGGTTTTAGTGCATGAAATCTGCACTAGTGAAGCCCCAAAATGCACGCATGAGCGATAGCGAATGCGGGCAAGTGGGGCTGAACGCGTACAGATTTCATGTACTCAAGTCTCAAATGCAATGCACGTGTTACAGTGAGCGTTATTATGTATGACTATGAGAGCACATATTCGAGCACATCATTGCAAAACAACGAGCACCGTGTAATTGTATAGTATGTATCATATCGATATTCATTATGAAACATACTATCTATCAACTACTATCCTACCAACTAATGCAATTCTCAATGTAAGCGAGCGATACCCCTAAATATGCCCTCCTTTTTGCTCTTTTTGATCTCTCTTTAGCGATGTCACAATGCAATTGCACGGTGCAAGTAATACAACCCCTACAGTTAGACGGCGTATAAGCAAAGAGAGATTATACATATCATAATATGAGTAACACATCAGAAACAGAAAATAATACATCAATATGTGCCAACTGTGGCAAGGGAGAAGAGGCCGGTATTGATCTAAAAGCATGTGTGGCATGCAAAATGGTTAAATATTGCAATAGAGAATGTCAGATGGCTCATCGTTCGCAGCATAAGAAGGCATGTAGGAAGAAGGCTAGGGAATTACATGATGAAAAGTTATTCAAACAACCTCCACCATTAGAAGATTGCCCAATCTGCATGGTACAATTGCCGACATTTGTTACGGGAAGGATGTACATGTCATGCTGTGGTAAAATGATATGCTGTGGGTGTATCGTTGCTGTTCAAATAAGGGCGGCTCTTGCAGGGAGGAGAAAAGAGGACGATATATGCCCATTTTGCAGAACTTCACCTGCTAAAACAAATGAGGAGACGATCAGACGATATGAGAAGCGTATTGAGCTGAATGATGCCTATGCAACTTATAATATGGGAGGGTACCATGCTCGAGGACTATACGGATTGCCTCGAAACATGGCGAAGGCATTAGAATTATGGCATCGAGCAGGAGAGCTTGGAAGTGCTGAAGCATATGGTTGTATTGGAATTGCCCATGATCATGGTGACGGTGTGGAACGGGACTTGAAGAAGGCTACACATTACTGGGAATTAGCTGCCATGGAAGGACATTTAGAAGCAAGGTACAATCTAGGATCGATTGAAGTGGAGGGAGGCAATATAGAGAGGGCATTAAAGCACTTCATGATTGCTGTTAGGAATGGATGTGCAGATTCTTTAGACTACATCAAACAGAGTCACCCGAGGGGAAATATATCAAAAGATGAGTATGCCAAAGTATTACGTTCTTATCAAGCATATTTAGATGATATTAAAAGTGACCAGAGGGATGAAGCGGCTGCATTCAGGGATGGGTACAAGTATTACTAACGGTGGTATGGAAAGATGCTGTATACTAGAGGGAGGATCATTCAAAGCTATATGATAAAGATAATCTTTTTATTTAGAGTTTGTCTACTATCTCATATTTCAAGGGTTAATTGGGGATCTCCGGCATAGTGTGCATGTGGGAAAGAAGTAAGATAAGCGTAGTGTTTGAAATCTAATGCAAACACTTCGTTTAATCTGGCCTTATGTGCACGTGGGAAAGAAGTAATATAGAAAGAAGTATGTAAGTGTAAGATAAGTGCAGTGTATGGGAATCTAATGTAAATGGGCAAATGTTGAGAGAAGAGATGACAATTAGACCATCTTTGCCCAACTCCACCGCATCTAGACTGCCGTTTTCACCTGGTAGATGCAAGTGTTAGACAACTAATAAACCTAAAGCTCACTGTTTCGCCCAACAGCAACTGATTGATGGTTTTCACCTGGGCCTGGATTTAGATTTAGATGCTACTAAAGATTCTTTTCGTATTCGTTAGAGTTAAAGGGTGCACTATGAGTTAGAGCGATGGGAGGAGATCCATAGGAAAGACCCGACTTGGGCGAGAGGCATAGGAAGATTCATAGTATTTGTAAGTAGCGTTTGCTGCAGCAGCTTCATCCCTTTGATCACTCTTGATCTCCTCTAAATATGCTTGATATGATCGTAATGCTTTGGCATAATCATCTTTTGTTGCCTGCCCATTCTGATATAGATGTTTGACTTTCTTTAAAGAGTCAGTATCTCCATCCTTCACTGCAATCATGTAATGCTTCAATGCCCTATCTGTATTACCTAATCTCGCTTCCAGATTACCTAGATTGAGCCTCCCAATTGAACTTCCTCCAATAACTGCAAGTTCCAAGTAATGCACACCCATCTTTCCATTCACATCGACTCCCTCACCAATCATATACATACCACCAACATTGGTATATGCATCGGCATTTCCAAGTTCTCCTGCCCGATGGTAGAGTTCAAATGCCTTGGAACTATTCTGGGGTAATCCGTATTGGCCTAGGGCATAATATCTGCCTAAACTGCACATTGCCCGAATATCAT